>Ga0209918_1000039_pt1 | contig 100464 bp, 91 predicted proteins | sample SalPonD_shore_MG_FD_185712 | JGI IMG/M metagenome (GOLD analysis project Ga0209918, IMG submission 185712) | Salt pond soil microbial communities from South San Francisco under conditions of wetland restoration - Salt Pond MetaG... | ecosystem: Environmental > Aquatic > Marine > Intertidal zone...
AACATGAATTTGAAATTGCGAAAAAATGTTATGAGGAATCAATTCAAATTTTTAAAGATCTGGGCTGGGAAAGACAAGTTCAGATATTACAAAAAGAAAGAGATAATATTGATTTGTATGAAGAGACATTCAAGGAAAAATCTGAAAAGAAAAAATTTGATAATAAAAGATCTTATCCTCTTGAAAAAACGAAATCCCAAATTCCTGAAAAAAGGACTATTCCTGGTAAAAAAAATCAATCACCTGATTTAACCTGGGCAGAAAAAAGAAGACAAGAAATTAGAGAGAGAGTGGATATTACAATAGCTAAAGCTGAACAAAGAAACAGAAGTGGAGAGAAAATTATAAATAGAGAAAATATAATCCAACCCAAAAAGCATAAACGGCTTGAATTACAAAAAAAAATCCAAGAAAAGAAGGACCAAAAAGAAAAATTATTGAAAGATGCGGAAATCTTTTTAGACCAAGCAAAAGGAAAGATAAAAAAACATCAATATGATGAAGCAAAGGAATTTTATCGTCAAGCTATAAAAAAATTTAAAGATCTTGGTTGGTTTAATGAAGTGAATAAGTTGTATGCGGAGATAAAGAATTTAGAAAAATATAAACTTGATGATTTAAAGAAACAAAAGCGAAGTATTCTTCAAAAAGAGAAAGAAGATGAAATGTTTCAAAAAAGAATCGAAGAATTAAAAAGAAAGAAAGAAGAGAGAGAACAGATAAAATATAAAAGGATGGAATCTCTTTCTGAAGAGAATAAAACAAATCTCAAAAAAGCGAATTTGCTTCATAAAAAAGCCGAAAAAGAGGAGAATATGGGAAAGATCGGAAGAGCGATTGGTAGATATGAAATTATATTAGAACTATATGAGTCTATGCCTTCTGAAAAAATTGATTTATCTCAAGATATCAAAGAGATTAAAACCAAATTATCTGATCTAAAATCAAAAATCTAAAATTTTTTCACTCATTCTTATATATAAATATTATTCAGTGGTATTATGAGAAATCCTTTTCTAAACTTCTATAGAGTATTAAGTGCACAAGAACTTCTAGACATTGCTTTTAGGAGAGCAATGAAAACTTCGGCAAGTGTTTCTAAGAATGCGCCCATTCTGATAAAGGCAAAAAAAAAGGAATCGAAGCGAATAAAAGTCGCAATTGAAGAACTCATCGATAGAATTTTAAAAATCATAAAAATGGTGCCTATCATAGAAGATTTACCGGATTTTTACAAAGAATTAGCATCTCTTGTCGTTGATACAGATAAACTTAGATTAACTCTAGGTAAATTGAATGGAATACTACCGGTGTTAAGTAAAATTGAAAGAGATTATTTAAGAAATTTAAAACGAATTAATGAACCAAAAGAAGGAGATAGATTGAGACGAGGAGCATTTGGTAGAGTTTCCTCTATTATCAAAAAGCAAGAGAATAACTTAATTTATTTAAATTCTATAAGAGGAAGATTGAGAGAAATTCCATCAATTGATTATGCTGCGCCATGTGTGGTATGCGCAGGAGCACCAAACGTAGGAAAGAGTAGTATAGTAAAAAAAATCTCTTCTAAAAAAAATATCGAAGTGCAAGAATATCCTTTTACGACAAAGAAGCTTATTTTAGGACATATAAAACTTGAACGAAGGTTTGACACAATACAAATCCAAATTATGGATAGTCCAGGAATATTAGATAGACCTATTTCAGAAAGAAATAATATTGAAAAACAGGCAATATTAGCTTTACGATTGATTTCTGATTTAATCCTATTCATCTTCGATCCTACACCGTCATGTGGATATGATATTGAGTCCCAAATCAATTTATTTAATGAAGTGAAAAACGAATTTATAAAATTTGAAGATTTGGACATTATTCCTATTTTCAATAAAAAAGATTTAGCAAGTCAATCCGAAATATCTTATCTTCAACAAAGATTAGGAATAGAAGAGAAAGATTATATATTAACGAATGCTTTAACTGGAGAGAATTTAGAGGAGATTCTTCATCAACTTGAAGATAAATTTGTAGAGGATTATCAAGAAATAAAATGAAAACGAGACAAACTTTAATTTTAGGATTGGATATAGGAGGTGCTAATACTAAAGCAGCATTACTTAAATTTAAGGATAAAAATCTTATATCCTCTTTTTCCTATATTGAATATTTCCCATTTTGGGAAAAAACAAAGGAACACCTAAAAATCTTATTTCAACGCATAATATCAAAAATAATCGTCGAAAATCGACTTAATAAAAATGATATTGATCATATTGCAATTTCTATGACCGCAGAATTATCAGATGCATTCCAAACTAAAGATGAGGGCGTTCTTTCTATTATTAATGCTCTTACTAGTGTTTTTAACGATAAGAAGCTTCATTTTATTACATTAGAGAATGAGTTTGTTCAATTAAGTAGAGCCTATCAGAATCCCTACTCATTAGCCGCAGCAAATTGGGTTTCAACAACACTTTACCTTGGTTATTTCGAACCTAAATGTATATTAATAGATGCAGGTTCTACAACTATTGATCTTATTCCAATTTTTAAATCCTTACCTGATACAAAAGGAAAAACTGATATTGAGAGATTAAAATATCATGAATTGATATATACTGGAGGTTTACGTGCTACAATCCCTTCAATAACTCATTATGTTCCCTTTAGAGGAAATAATTTGCGATTATCATTTGAAAAATTTGCCTTAATATCTGATGTGCATAGAATTCTCCACAATATCTCTGAAAGTGAATATATAAATGATACGGCAGATAATAGATCGAAATCAATTGAAGATTCTTATGCACGTTTATCACGAATAATATGCGCCGACTTGAATATGATTTCAAGAAATGAATTAGATGACATTGCAATCTATATTTATAATAAACAAAAAGAATTAATCAATGAAGAGATTAGAGAATTCTCACAAATCCACGATCTTAAAAAGTATATCGATAATGAAAATAATCTTAAATTCATTATTACGGGCTTATCAGCTGATTTCCTCATTAAACCTGTTCTAAATGATTTAGATTTTAACATTATTAAAAAATATGAAGAAATTACTAAAATACCCGATTGTATTAGCTCTTCTGCGTATGCTGTTGCGGGAGCATTCTATTTTCGGCATTTAATTGAGAAGAATGAGCAATAAAGATATAATTTTAGTGAAATTAGGAGGCGCAATAATAGAACATGAGAATAACTTAACCTCATCCATCAGTCAATTTCAAACCTTAATTTTCAAGAAAAATATTATAAAAAAAGTTATAATAATTCCTGGTGGAGGCAATTATGCGAATTTTATACGTCACATCGATAAGAAATCGCATTTAGGAGATGATTTAGCTCACTGGGAAGCGATTTTGGCAATGAATTGGAATGCTTTTAACATTCATAATAAATTTAGAAACACAAATTTAATATCAGAATTCTCAAGCCTTCAAAAAACTTTAAAAGCTAATTCGGAAAGTGGAGAGATAATTATTTTCCAACCATTTGCATATTTAAAATACAAAGATGAATTACCGCATAGATGGACTATCACTTCTGATTCAATTGCATTATATATTGCCAATAAATGTTCATTACACATTTGCTATTTGATTAAAGATGTCGATGGAATATTTGATAAAAACTTTGAACTCATTAAAACTATTACTACACAAGAATTAAGAAAATTAAAGCAACATAACTTATTGGCAAATCTAAATGAAACGGATGAAAATATTAAATTATCAAGACCTATCGATCAGTATTCCTTAGAGCTAATAGATAAATATCAATTAGAATGTGTTTTTCTAAATGGTTCTGGGGATAAAAATAATATTCTTAAATACTTCTCGTCCTCCTCAGAAAATAAAAAGAAATTTACCAGAATTATTTATTAATTTTTCTTTATCTAATTTTCAGAATATTGAATAATTTTTTACTAAATTAGGTTAACAGAAAATTCTTTTGCTGAAAATGAAATAATCAATGAAAATAGAAGGAATGAGAAAAAAAATGAAAACATTAAATAATGAAAACAGCAAAAATAGTTAATAATAAAAAATCAAAATTTTTCATTATAGGTGTCGAGAGTAAAATGGATGAAAAAGAGATGAAAGAAAATGCAGATTTCTTAATTAAAGAGCTTCCTGGAAAGAAAGTCCCGGGTAAAGTTAGAGTGAGATGTAGATATAATGATCTTTTGAAATTTGCTCAAGTTTTTGGGATAGATGATTCAAAATATGTAGGTTCTGAAGAAGACGGTATTGTTGCATGTAAAGCATTCGCAAATCACTTTACAATTAAGGCACTATATAAATTGCTTCTAGGGATGAAATTAGAGCAAAATGGAGAGACAAGATCTTTTGTGCTAGATCCTGGTAAATTACTACATGCTGGTCAAAAGTATAATTGGGAAGATTGTGTGGATGTAAGAGATGGAGATAAATTAACTGTGACTGCAGAATGGGGAGATGTTTGGGTGGTAGAAAAGAATATGATTCTTTTTGCGGAATTATTAGTATCTGTAAAAAATCAAGATAAAAAGTTAGTCTGTAAGCCGACCGTTAGAGCGGCTTTAAGACCTGGAGGGTATTAAAATGGTAACTATATCGGATATTGAGATTGGGCAAGTTATTAAAGCTGAATTTGATCAGATCACGCGTGAGTTACTTAGAAAATATGCAGATGCCAGTGGTGATACTAACCCAATTCACACTCGTGATGATATTGCAGAAAAAGCTGGCTTGAAAGGAGTAATAGCTCACGGATTGTTTAGTTTTGGTTTCATTACAAAATTGTTTGAAGAATTTCTGAATGGTGAGAGAGATGGAAAACTCCTAGAGGTAGATGTTGATATGCGTGGTATGGTACGATGTGGAGATAATTTGATAACGGAAGGTGTAGTTAAAAAAATAGAGAACAACAAAATATTTTTGGATGTTGTTCAGAGAACGATCACACCTGTTGATGTGCGAGATAGTAACGGTAATGTTGTCAAGCAATTCGAAGCAGGAGAAAGAGGATACGTTACAGAAAAGGATCATGAGAAAGGCTTAGTTTTCACAAAGGATGTAGATGACGGGACTTTGACTTATCGGGAACGAGTAGCAACTGAAGGGACGGCCAATTTCGAACTAAATCAATAAACTCATTTTTTCATTTTTGAAAAACTTTTTCTTTTTCTTTTTAAGCTCTAATTCTGGAAATTAAAAGGAGATTATCACTTTTAAGTAGAAACAATTATTAAAGCATTTTTATATTATTAGGATAAAAATTCTAGCATTATAACATTATCAAATCTTGCGGATTTTAAATTTGGATATTAAAGACATTGAAGGATTTATTTTAGAAGGAAAGTATGATAAGGCTACAGATGAGCTATTTGAGGCGATAGAGGTATTTTCATCCAGGGACGATAAAGAAATCCTTTTAAACTGTCTTAATCTTCTGAATATAATCTGTGATAAATCTCCAAAGATATCGTTAAAAGCAATTAAAAATGTATCGCCACTTATTAATGATCAAGACTCTTGGATTCGTTTAGTATCTCTTGAGATTGTCTATCAAATCGCAATATATAGACCGAATTTATTAATAGAGTACTTAACTGATATTAGATCTCGATTATTCGATAGCGATCCACCTGTACGAAGATTGGCAGTTAAAATTATCGGAAATCTAATTTTGTCCCTTCATATAGATTCACAAATTTTACAAGAGATACTAAATGAATATACCGAAAAATTAATGGATAATGATTGGAAAGTAAAATTATTCGTAATTAATACCACTATAGAGATCATAAATCAGGATTATACCAAAATTAAAGAAATTGAACCATTGTTATCAATGGTTATTATCAATTTAAGAGATAAAGATGGTGATGTGGCAAGGGCTTCTGCTGAACTTCTAAGGATTCTTGGAAATTACTTTCTTTCTAAGGAAAAGATATTCTATCTTTTGTTAAACCTCCTTTATAATGAAGAGTCCAGGGTGAAAGAACTAGTATTCTGGCTCTTTGGAGAGATTGGAAAAGAAAAATCTTCAGAGATAATTCCATTTATTCCCAAGATCATCAAATTTTTGAAAAATAAGAATTTTCGAATTCAAGTAAAAGTAATCGATGCTTTAATTAATATTTCAAAAAATAATTTTGAACAAATATGGGCCAATTTAATAAATTCTATTTCAGAATCAAGCGATAATATATTTAAAAGTTCCTTAAGCAATGCTCTTTATCAAATATCTCAAAATCATATTGATTTTATTTTTCCTTATTTATTTGAAGAATTAGAAAATCCTTCTGAAAATGTTAGAACAACTATTGAATTAGTTTTTAGACGTCTTTATGATGAATATCAAGTCGAAATAGAGAATGAGATAACAAGAATAATATATAAACTGGAATCAAAATATTGGAGAGAGCGCAAAAAAACTATACAACTTCTTCAAAATGTTTGTCTCATATTAGAAAGTAGAAAAATGGCTCTTTGGATAACAATTGAATTGAATAATAAATTAGATCAAGAAAATGATTTGGAAATTAGGAAGGAAATCATTTACACATTAGAGAAAATTAATGATAAATATCCTCATATTGAGGAATATATCGACAAAATAAATAAAGAACTTTCTATATTTGAGGATAAAATTCTTGAATTTCAAAAGATTCCGGTTGAATTTAGACGGAAACTTAATTCATACATTATGAATTTCAAATTTACTACTACAGAAATACAATTAAACCAAATGTATGACGATATAATCAAAGATATTCAAAAATTTCATAAGGAAATAAATTGGTTTGAATACAAAAGATTAGCTTTTGATTTAATTGAAGAATGGGAAGAAACAAAAATTCAGATCATTGATGAGTTAAGTATTATAAAAGGATTTATATCAGATATTTGCGAGGAGAAAAAACAGGAATATAAATCCAATCTTCAAATAAAAATAAATATTTTGATGGACAGAATTGATATACTTAAAGCCCAATTTGATTATATAAAGCACAAATCATTAGATGAGAATATCGTCAAAAAAGAGAATATTGAAAATATAGAATGGTATCCAGAATCCTCGTTTCATGAGAATTTTAATTACATCTCCCTTCTCCGAAGAAATTTATTTAAATTAGATGTAGATATCCGGGAAATGTTGATCAATAATATCGAGTTTGATGATATATTTAAGGAACTATTAAGTAGCTGGGTGGCAGTTAAAATAGAAATTCAAATATTCCTGAATAATTTGGATAGAGAAATTAAAGATATGAAACAAAAGATAATAAGTGATCTATCTGCGGTTGATTTACCAGATCAAATTTCAAAATATGATGAGATCGACGGATTAAGTGAAGAGTTAACGTTTCAAATTGTTCAAGGACATATCCAGTCAATTATTTCTTACGGAATCGAAGGGATCAAAAAATTTAATAAAAACTTCGATAAATTAGAATCAAAATTAGATTTACTCATAAAAAAGGGTGGATTTGAGGAAACTAAAAAACTTATTGAAACGTATTCCAATCAGATTAAATCTTTTATCGATGAGACTGAGCAACAAATTGAAAGTATCATAGAAAAGGAGGAGATTTTTAAGGAAGGTCAAAATGGATTTGATTTATATATTCAACCTTTTATGGAGAAATGGAATACTTCTAAGGAATTATTAATTCTTAAGTCGAAGAAATTCGTCAAAAAAAGTAGAGATAAACTATATCTGAAACAAATAAACCATTATCTCAAAATTATGAATCCTATCAACTTCGATCTTATCTCAAATTATATGGGACTTAATAGTGCACAAATAAAGGAACATGTATTAACATATATTAACAAAAAGAAATTAGATGCTAAAATAATTGATGATTCAATTTATTCCGCTAAAATGCAATCAGAAATAGCTGATATTAAAGAGATAAATGTATTTAAAAATATTAAATCTATGACAAATCAATTGGAAATTAATCTAAGGCTAAATAATCCTTCAAATTATGATTTTAAAGATTTACAAATCACTCTCCGCATTCCAGAATATATGGAAATATTAAAAGATAATAGCTTTCCCAGATATTTTCAAGTCTCTGAGTTAAAAACAGGGAATAATTTTAGATTTAAATATCTCTTACATATTGACAAAGATATAAAAAAACATCTTGCTAGTAATACTCATGATGAGATTGGATTGATAATTCATTACAAAGGACCTTTTGATCTTCATAAAAGATTAACCAAAAAGATTGATTTACTTCTCTCATAATTTATTCATTAAAATATTTTTAAAATGTAATTCTAATATCAATTTCAAGCTTAATTTTAATTATTCTTAAGCTAAGATGTAAATCTAGAGATTCAGAAAAAATAAAAGAAAGAAAATTTTAACATTTATGCTTTTTCCACTTTTAGGTAATACTTCTCTCCATTAATCTTATGTTCTAGGACTTTATGTCCTTGCTTTTCCACAAATCTTTTGATATTTTCAGATGCCTCAGCAAAATCCCCTGTGATTTCAATAATATCTCCCGAATTTAATTCCCTCAATTTTCGTTTAGTCTTCGCAACAGGCATCGGACAAACCATTCCTTCACATTTCAAAGTATTTTTAATCATATTTTCAAAATCCCCTTTATTTAATTAACTAAACAGAATTTTATCTGCCTCTTCACACATATCCAAGAAACCATTCATTGTAGTTTTTTCAATTCCTTCCATTAATTCATCATCAGACATTCCTCGTGCTTTCATACATACTCCACAGGATTTAACATTTGCTCCTTCCTCAATTACATCGCTTAGCCATTTGCCAATATTATCATAAGTAGTCGGGTCTTGATTTTTTTTTCCTACAAATATTCCGTCTTCAACAAGAAAAATATTAACTTTATGGTCTGCTAATAATGCTGTATAAGCAAATCTTAACATTGTATAAGGTCTTTCATTTGTGTATGCCCCATCTCCAATTGCGATTGTAAAAACTGTGTGTTTTTCAGACATATTTTCAATACTCAATTGTTTTTTTCTAAATTCTACCTTTGAATAGAAAAATATTTCAAAATATATTAATATTTTCGTTATTATTTATTTAATAAATCGATAAATCTAAATTTAAAGAAATATAATCTTAATTTAAATACAAATATAAGGAATGAGGTTGATGTCTACAGAAAAAAAATTCAGATTAACTTCACAGGTAAAAATTCACGGATGATCATGTAAACTTGGACCAGATAGTCTAGAGGATCTTCTTCAGAGAGCAGGTTTAGCAGGAGATATTGAAGATTCCGCCGTTATTCCTATCTTAAAAACGAATATGGTTTTAGTAAAAAATTTAGATATATTCACACCGATTATTGATGAACCAGAAATTCAAGGAGAAATTACGGCATGTAATGTTACAAATGATATCTTTGCAATGAATGTGCCTGAAATCAATGGAGGAATGCTTGCCTTTTTAGCTATTAATACAAAAACACCCACTGAAATCGCTGAAGGAGTTCTTAATGGTATCAAGCACTTTATGGAGAATAAGATTAACTCAAAAGTAGTTGGAGGGCATACTATATATTGCGATTGGCCTTTAATGGGTGGTGAAGCCTCGAGTATCGTAGATAAAGATATCATTATAAGGAAGAGTGGAGTTAGGAATGGTGATAAATTAGTGCTTACTAAACCGATTGGTCTACAAGGAGTTATGGCAGCTTATCGTGTTTTGAAGGATATGCCAGAACTCTTAGACACTTATTCCAACACAGAATTGAATAAATCCATCGATATAGCGGTTAAGGTTATGACCACCCCAAACCAAGATGTGGTTAAAACAATCCATTCTTTCAAAGATTTTTCATTTATTCATGCTATGTCCGATATCACCGGATTTGGATTAGCAGGTCATACCAAAGAATTGCTACAACATTCCAAACTTTCTGCTGTTATCAAGAAAGTTCCTTCAATCATCCTTTCTAGAGAATTATCTGCTGATCTTGGCTATGCTTTTGAGGAATGTCGAGCACATGAAACAGCTGGTGGTATGATATTAGCTGTCGACAATGAAATGATCGAAGAATTCACAAATGCTCTCTCAAACTCTAATGTGCCAAATTGGATTGTTGGAACAATAGATAAAAAAAAACCTGGGGTTGTTAGAGTATCTGATGATGTTGAATTTTTAGAAATAACAGAATATTAATTGATGACAATGAAATAAACTGAAACGCAATAAATTGCGAGAGTTTATTGAGTATTAACACCTGCAAGGTGTCATCAAAATTTTAATATCCCTTATTTTATTAATCAATAAAGGAAATTAACGATTATTTATTCATATTCCTTTTTAATGATTCCATCTAGATTTTGGACGATATTTTTTAGTTTATCCAACACTTTATCTATCACTTCTTCACAATTTGGTTTATCAAAACATGTAATAGAAATTTCAACTTCCACTGCTAATCCTACTCGAGGATGGGTTTTAATCCATAATTCTGGATTTTTTTCTTCTAACTCAGTCACATATGGAGCGATTTGGCTTTCTCCGATATCTGAAAAAATAAATCCTTTTTGATAAAATTTTCCTTGCTCTTCCTTCAAAATTGGCTTAATTACATTATTGAACATTTTTTTCATTTCTGCTGGCACTCCTGGTAAAATAAATATAGTGATGCCTTTTTCTTCTAATTTCACACCCGGGGCAGTCCCTCTTTCGTTAGGTAGGGGAATCGCACCCTCAGGTAAATAGGCCATCTTCTCTCTTTCTTTAGTCATCCCTTCCAATTTTAATATCCCTTGTTCATATGCATTCTTATATGCTTTTTCAATCATATCATATGCATGCTGATCTAACAGTAAATCTCTTTTTAACCCTTTTGCAATTCCCTCATTAGTCATATCGTCAAATGTCGGACCTTAGACTTTAAAGAGAGATTCTTTTAAATTAGCCCACCCGAGGTTATTACAATATCTGGATTACGATTTACAATTTCCTTAATGGTTGATGAGATCTCATCCAAATCATCGCCAATTGTAGTTATTCGGAAAACATGGTGTCCATACTTTGTAATTCGCTTTGCCATCCAATTAGAATTCGTATCTTGAGTTTTTCCAATTAATATTTCGTTTCCGATCATTAAAAATTCTATAATCATAATAATTTAAAATAGGAATTTACTTTTAAATAAAATATTGTAAAATGTAAAAATTCGGACTCTCATTCTATTTAAATAAATATTTGGGTATTTTGGATTTGTATTTAGCAAATTTTTAAAGAAATGATTGTGATTAATGTTGAAATATATTATACTAACTGGAAATCCAACTCACAAAATCTTAGAATCAATAAGAAATGAGTTTGAATGTTTTTTAAATCGAAAATTCAATGATAAAGAGCTATCGTTGATGTTGGGATTTAATGATAGATTCATCACCAATAAATATTATCGTATTAGAAAAGGAGAATTGGGGAATCTTCGATTTAATCAGTTTCAAAAAATTAAGAAGATAATTTCAAGTGATCTTGGAAAGTTTATTAGTATGAATCTTCTAAAAGACATTAAAATTTATGAAAACTATTTGAAAAACTATAAAGATTATAAAATGTCTAATTTAAAATCAAAAAAACATCATCCCTTTTTTAATAGTAAGTATTTTAACATAATTAATACGAAAGAAAAAGCATATTGGCTCGGTTTTATATATGCCGATGGCACAATAATTGAATCGAAAAATAAAGAAAGAAATAATAAGTCGACGAGTAGAATAAAGTTATCTCAAAATCAAAAAGATCGCATATTAATTTATAGATTTTGTAGAATTGTTGGGCTCAATATAAAACAAATATGTATTTATAAAAAGTGGAATGCTTATGAAATTAGAGTTCGAAATCATCAAATGGTTGATGATTTAATGAAACACGGTGTTCTACATCGTAAATCTAAAATTATTAAATTACCCGCTCTGAATAATCGAAAACTTTATTTAGCATTCCTTTTAGGTTTTTTTGATGGGGATGGCGAGATGGGTAGTACAAGGATCCATTCCGGAAGTAAGACCTTTTTAATACAAATTAAAAAAAAATTTAATATACCTAATAAAATTCAAGAAGATATTCGAAAGAATGATAAATTGGTTAAATCGTGTTGTTATGCTCTTACATTAGGTTCTGAATTATTTAACGAAATGCTACTAAATTATAAGAATAGTTTAAAAAGGAAAAGAATAAAGAAGATAACAGATCTAAAAAAATATCATGAAATGAAATATAAGTTAAAAGTAGAAAAATTACCCTTTAGTAAAACGGAACTCAAAAAGCTATTACAGAGATATCCAAAGACAAGATTGTCCAAATTACTCAATATTTCATATTATGCTCTCAATAAATTAATTCAGCATTGGGATCTATAGATTCCTCGCTATGAGGGTATTCTTTTGAAAGAAAACGGTTAGAATCCTTTTAATTAGGAAAATTTGTTAGTACGAACTATAGTTATAGATATGGATTAATATTAAGTCTCCTAGTATATTGTTTTAGGAAATGATGTTCATATGAACTTGTTTTTAATGTTTAACTTTTATTTGTTTTGATTAGTTTGAAATTATATGGATTTTTTATAAAATTAATATATTTCGGATTAAACTAAAGATGGATTTAAACCATAAAACAATTGAAATAGATGACAGTGGCACGGGAGATCTCGTTGGAGATGCTTTTATAGGTTTTCATGTTATTGAAAGCGGTGAACTAATATTTAAGCGAGTCCCCGTCCAACTCTATAAGAAAAAGAATTTGGAAAATAACGCTCCTAAGAAAAGAATTTTAGAATTAGTTAAAGAAGGTTTGAAAGAATTAAATTACAATAAAGACAGAGATATAATAAAATTATGTCGAGGCGATTGTTTTGACTTAACTCGAGAATACTTTGAAGAGGAGGGAATCAGATTTGAAGATGCAGCTATCGAAGGAGTTTTACAATTAGCCGTAGAGGGACGCTTAGTACAACATTTAAGAAATTTGGGTGTTAGATCAAGAAGTCTGACCATCAAAAGCGGCGCCAAACGATATTTTGTCCTATTTGATTGGGTTGCTCGCAAATTCCCCCAAAGAGAGAAATATGTAAAAAGTGGTTTTAAGGCTTGGCAGCGGAAATGGAAAAAAAAAGCTATTGATAGATATGAACAATATCAAAATAAAAGAAAGTAGGATTTAACACTTAAGAAAAATCAGAAAAAAATTAATTAAATCTAAACTTCACTTTTAAAATATGAAGATTTTTATCATCATCTTTGATACTCTAAGAAAAGATCACACTGGAAAAATCTATGGAAATGATTGGATAAAAACACCTTATTTTGATGCATTTGCCAAAGATTCACTCGTGTTTGATAAAGCATATCCCGAATCGTTGCCCACCATTCCTGCGCGAAGGGCAATCCATACGGGTATTCGAACATTTCCTTTTAAACACAAGAATCTCAATTATCGAACGGATGATTTGGTTGAATCTCCCGGTTGGGCACCTATTCCACCTCAACACATACATATGGCGGAATATATGAAATCTTATGGCTACATTACCTCTTTGATAACCAGTACATATCACTATTTTAAACCTCATATGAATTTTCATCTTGGATTTGATGAATGGCACTATATTCGGGGACATGAATATGATAATTACCGGGCAAGATACCGAGGAAAAAGAAGTGAAATTAATCAAACTGTTAGAGATCATACTATTGAAAAAACCAATAAAAATAAAGGAGCTATTCATACTCAAAAACTATTATTAAAAAAATATTTACCTAATGTTCAAGGTAGAGTTGCTGAATGGGATTATTTTCCAGCACAAACCTTTCGAAAAGCGTTAGAATCAGTTATGGATACAGAACGATTCAATAATGTATTATATTTTATAGATGAATTTGATCCTCATGAACCTTGGGATCCTCCTAAAAAATATTTAGATCAATATTTAGACGATGATTATAAAGGAAATAAAATTATTCAACCAATATATGGAGAAAAAGCTGATTATCTCTCGGTTGACGAGCTTAAATGTATGAGAGCTTGTTATGCTGGTGAAGTGTCATTATGTGACAGCTGGTTTGGATATTTGATTGAACAGCTCAAATCTATGGAAATTTACGATGATTCACTAATTATATTAACTAGTGATCATGGTCATAGTTTGGGAGAGCACGGAGCTATTGGAAAGATTCCAGTCTATATGTATCCAGAACTAGTGGATATCCCTTTTTTGATAAAACCTCCTGGTAATCTTGATGAGCCAAAACGCATCAAAAAATCATATGTATATCACCATGACATCCTTCCCACGTTATATGGATTTTTAGATAAAGAAGTACCCGATATTTTTGATGGACGAGATCTTTCTGTTTTTGTGGATGGAAAAGATCATTTGATAGAGGATCGTGATTATATTACTTGTGGAATGGCTCTCTGGACTTTATGTAAAACTGATGAATATGCCCTAATAACAAAGAATGATAAAACAGATAGAAAATTATTTGGTTTAACCAGAGATCCTGATTGGAATGAAAATATTGCTAAAGATAATCCAGAGCTCTATGAAGAGCTATTTTCCAAGATACAAAAAGATGCTAGGAATGATCTTTTGACTTCATTTGAATCTACACGTTTCGATAATTTTAAAGATTGGTATCATAACACCTATTTAACTTGATTTCGAAAAAAAGCAATTCTATATTTCAGAAAGAAAAAGATCGGCAATAGCTATCCATTTTGCTTTGTTATCTGAGTCAGTGTCAGTTGAAATTTTCTCTGCAAGTTCTTTCCCTTTTTTGAGATTTTTAAGTGATAAATCATCATTCCCAAGAACATTATAACATATACCTAATTTAATATAAGATTGGTAAATAAACCATTCTTCACTACACATAACGATTGCTTTCAAGAACTTTTTAACCGCTTTATCATATTCTTCAAAATACATTATTATTTCGCCGTAATTATCATAATAAATCCCTTTATCGGGATTATCATCGATAAGTTTTTGTATGATTTCTAAAGCTTCTTCCTTCCTATCTAAATATTGGAGCCAATAGGCTTTATAGCTTAGAAGATCATTATTGCTTGGATATTTTTGGATTAATTCTTCAATAATTTGAAATCCTCCTTTGATATCTTTCTTTTTCTTAAGAATGGACGCCATCTTCATCTTAATATTTATTTCTTCTTCAGGGAAAACATCTAACATATTATCTAATACTTTTAAAACTTCATTATACTGGTTATAATAGATTAGAATTTTAATTTTAGATTCATACAAATCAAATTTTTTTGGATCAAATTCAATTTGGTTATCAATTTCTCTCAACTTTTCTTCGAATTGATCTGATAAATCTTTGCTCAATTGCAAATTAAAAGCTTCTGACATATTTTCCCAAATTAACCATTCCAGTTTATCGGAAATATCATAAAGATTCATGAAGTTAGGTTTTAATGAGATTTTATAAGCCAAATACTTAATATATTCTGGAAAAAATTCTTTTAATGGTTTTTTAAAATCTTTATGAAATATTGATTCACAAGCCTCCTCCAATAACCGATCAATCAGCGATTCATCAATAGATTCCAATATCTTCTCTAATTTTTTCGAGTCAAGGATATTTAAATATGCTAGCTTATTTATTTGATTCTCTGTAAGAACCTGGAGCATTTTTTCTAGTTTCCCCTCTGTTGGAAAATAATATTTCCCTCCAGAAGGACCATCTAAGTTAAAGAATTTAGTTTGATATATTTTTCCTTCTGAAAATTCATCAATATAATAATTAATAATACTCTTTTTTATTTTGAATTTTTTTGAGAAATCTTGTATTGATATAAAATTAGGATATCTATTAGGATGATTTAACGTAAGATATAGAAGTATTTTATAAAAAAGCTCTTCATCTTTTAAAACTTGATTAACTCCTTCATATGGAAAGTTTAAGATATAATTGATAAATTGGAATTTAATTTCTTTATCTGTAATTCTAAATTTATTAAAAAAATCGACAATTTTTTTATTGATTTCTTCAACTATTTTACCCTCCTCTTCTAAAATGGTTTGCCTGTCTAAATTGTAATTTTGCAAAATTCTTGAATATTCTAATTTACCTGTTCCAGTTATCTTGTATTTGCCTTTTTCTTTTATTATAAAACCCTCTTCGATTAACGGCTTTAAATTCTTAGATAATGAGGAGTTATTTATTGATAAAGGTTCTTTAAGAAAATCCGCTTTTTTACAATAAGGATTATTATAGAGCATCCACAATATCCAATCAGTATAATTTCTTCCATTTTTTAGAATCAATTTAGGAGGATAATTTACCTTTCTTATATTTTTAGTTGCTCTCGATAATTCATAATATTTTTTTTTCCCTTTTGAATTAATTTTATAATTCCCTCGTGAGATTTTATCAATATATCCTTCATTCTTTAATTCTTTTAGATGTCTGGATAATGTACCAACAGGAATTTCGATTGGTTCTTCTGAAAAATACGACCATTTACACACTTCATTATTATATACCATCCAGAGAATGATAAGATCATAATTTGGTTTGCTCTGCGTGGACGAATGGTAAATTTCTTTCGGAGGATAATTTATAAGAACCATTCTATTATCTTGGAAAAAATTTTGTTATCTAACATATAGATCGGTATATTTTTTATTTATATCTTTTTTATAGAACTTCCACAAAACTTCGGAAGTTTCATGAAAGTTTCACCTATGCATCTATAAAAGTAAGAAAGTCTTGTTTTTTAATGAATAAAATTTTTTAAAAATTTTTAAATTAAAATAAAAAATGAGTTGAAAAAAATTTATAATACAAAACAAAGAACTTATACATCCAAAGGAATCATTTTAATAATCTCGGTTTTACTCATCTTACCAATTTTTTCTACTTTGATTCAAGGTGAAATTCAGTTTTTCTCCAACCCTACTAATATAATGGAGAAACCTGATCAAGATCCTCTTAGAAATTCTAATGTGTATCATAGAGATTTTTCTGGAGATGGATGGGATATATTTATTTCTGGGGATTGCGCATTCATTGCTAGGAGTGGAGTACATGGAGGTTTGATCGTCATCGATATTTCAGATCCTACTAACCTAGGATCACCTATATATGAATCTACGGATGAAAGTGCCTTCGGTATTTATGTAAGTGGTGATTATGCTTATATGGGTGTTGCAGGTGCTGGATTGGCCGTGATCGATATCTCTGATCCTACTAATCCAGGTTCACCTATATATGAACCTACAGATGATTTTGCTAACGGACTTTATGTAAGTGGGGACTATGCTTATTTAGCTGATGGAAATGCTGGATTGGCCGTGATCGATATCTCTGATCCTACTAATCCAGGAGCACCTATACATGAACCTACAGATGATTATGCTTACGATGTTTATTTAAGTGGAGATTATGCCTATGTTGCCGATGGAGCTAGTGGATTAGCGATTATCGATATTTCAGATCCTACTAACCCGGGAACACCGGTAAAAGTTGATACAGATGGGTATTCGATGGCTGTTTACGTGGAAGGAGATTATGCTTATGTGGCTGATTCAGGGAGTGGATTAGCGATCATTGATATATCAGATCCAACTAATCCAGGAACACCAGTTTATGCTAATACGGATGGATTTGCCTATGGCATTTATATAGATGGTGATTATGCCTATGTGGCAGATAATCATAAAGGATTAGCGGTCATTGGTATTTCAGATCCTACAACTCCAACTAAAATTGCTCAAGGATCTCTAGATGAAAATGTATATTCAATATGCATAGATGGGAATTATGCTTTTTTGGCTGGTAATTATGAATTATACGCGGTTGAAATTTCAGAACTTATAACCCCCGAAGCCCCAGTATATGAGCATACATCAGGGAGTTCTGAAGGAATATTTGTGAGTGGGAATTATGCCTATATTGCAGATGGCACGAGTGGATTAGCAGTAATTGATATCACAGATCCTACTAATCCTGGATCACCTGAATATAGCAATACGGAAGGAGATGCGAAAGATGTAGTCGTAAGTGGAGACTATGCTTATTTGGCCGATGGTGATGGTGGATTAGCGGTGATAGATATCTCTGATCCTACTAATCCTGGAACCGCTATTCGAAGAGATACAGCTGGGAGTGCCGAAGGTATAGCGATAAGTGGAAATTATGTTTTTATTGCTGATGGGGATGAAGGATTAGCAGTAATAGATATTTCTGATCCAACTATCCCTGGATCTACTAATCAATGGTCTGTTGGATTCCATTCTCATGCAATTTGTGTCGCCGGCGATTATGCCTATATTGCAGCTGGAGCGGGAATGTCAATAGTTGATATTTCTAATCCTACAAGTCCAGTAAACGTAAGTTATACGGAAGGAGGTGGGAGTGCGAGAGATATATTTTTGAGAGGAGATTATGCCTATATGGTCACATATAATATTTTGGTAATTTTCGATATTTCCAACCTTAATAATCCCCAATTGCTGTGCGAAAAGGTAATTTTCGGTACTTCCCCAGAAGGAATATTTGTAAGTGGGAATCTTGCTTATACCGCAGAAGATAAGGGGAGTATGGGAGGTTATATAAAGATATGGGATATTTCTAATCCTTCAAATCCTTCCATCGCTGAATCACTATATCTCCAATATCCAGGAGAAGGAGATGGAGCTTTTGATTCATTTGTAAGCGGAAATTATATTTATATCGCAGATTCTGGTTCTGGATTAGCGGTTAGTGAAATTCATAATAGAGTAGACACAAAAAACCCTGCAATCACACAGGCTCCTAGCGATAAAATAATCGAATCGGGATATACAGGAGAGTCATTGTCTTGGCGAGCTACTGATGCAAATCCAAACACATATACTATTGAACTTCAAGGAGTTGGTAATGTTGCAGGTCCAACTGGATGGTCAAGTGGATCAACTGTTACTTATAATATACCAGGTGGATTATCTGTGGGTGAGTATGATTATACTATCACGTTTAATGATGATTACGGGTTTTATGCTACTGATCAGGTAAAAGTAACAGTTCAAGATACTCAAAATCCTATTTTTACAGAATTTCCTGTTGATCTTAAAGTGTTAGTAGACTACACTGGAATTAGTTTCTCTTGGAATGCTACTGATGCCAATCCTAACACCTACACGATTGAGCTACAAGGAACAGGTATAGTGGCTGGACCTACAGCTTGGTCAAGTGGAGAAGCCGTCTCCTATAATATTCAAGATGGCTTACCAATAGGACATTATTCTTACATAATTAACATTACCGATGATTATGAACATTTTTCCACAGGTATAGTCAAATTAATGGTATATGAACCAGATGATCCCGTTATTACAGATACTCCAATTGATATTTTGGTCGGACCAGCTTACACAGGATTGAATTTTTCATGGATAGCTACGGATGCCAATCCTGATATGTATACAATCGAACTACAAGGCGCGGGAATTATGGATTTTGATACTTGGTCAAGTGGAGTTGCCGCCACCTATGATATTCCTGACGGGATGAAAACAGGAGAGCATTACTTCACAATAAACTTTACGGATGAGTTTGATAATTATGCAACAGATACCGTAAAGCTTACTGTTCAAGATACAAATCCTCAAATCACGGACTCTCCGGATGATATGATTGTATTCTCAGATTATACTGGTGTAGAGATTTCATGGACAGCGACCGATGAGGAAGATCCACACACTTATATTATTGAACTTGCTGGAAGTGGTATTATTGCAGGTCCAACACTTTGGTTAAGTGGAGTTCCGATTAGTTATGAAGTTCCCGATGGACTTACAGTGGGAGATTATTTTTATACCATTAACTTTACCGATGCAAATGGCAATTATATCACGGATGAAGTAAAACTTACCGTTGAGGAAGATTTCACCGATCCTATAATTACTGATGCTCCAGCAGATTATGGGTGCTTTACTGGATACACAGATGTAATTCTCTTTTGGATTGCGACCGATGCTCATCCCGCTACATTTACTGTTGAGCATCAAGGGCATGGTATTGTAGCAGGACCAAATCCTTGGACGAGTGGAAATAATATGAGTTATACCATTCCAGAAGGGTTATCAGTGGGAGAACACTTTTTTACCATCAATTTTACTGATCTTGCTGGAAATTTTGCCACTGATACAGTAAAAATAACAATTCAAGAAGAAAATCCTGTTGAACCTCCTTCATCTATTCCTTTCGGAAATTGGTTTTTGGTTTTCATGACAATTTCCATTATTGGATTAGTGTTTATTCAAAATAAAAGAAAAAAATAGTCAAGATCTTTTTTTTTTAAATTTTCTGTTATAATTTTCTTTTTTTTTATATCAAAAATTATTAATCCTTATTTCAACTTTATATATAAGTAAATTCAATTTTAAAATGACAATAGAAATTAATCTAAGGAGATTTTTTAATAATATTTTTTAAACAAGGCGATATAAAATTATTTCCAAAAAGTTAGAGCAAGTGAGAAATTTAATAAAGAAAGATAAATCCCAAAAAGCTATCGATATTTTAAACGAAATTGAAGAAAAAAAAGATCTGCAACAATCAGAATTACTAAACCTATATCATTATAAAGCAACTGCTTTTATAAGGTTGGGAAATTATCCGGAAACATTAAAATATGCCAAAAAAGTACATCGTATTATTCGTAAAGAAGAACCAAGTTCTCGGCTAGTAGAATCATTAATAATGTTAGGCCACTCGTCGAGTTGGCTGGGAAGTTTTGAAAAAGGGTATCAATTTTTAAACAACGCGGAGCAAATACTAAAAAAACTTTCTGATCTTTCAGGAAAAGACCGAGTTAAATATAAAGCAATGATATATCTTAGTAAGAATTGTGGATATATGCAACAAGCTAAAAATGAACGAGTTTATGATTTAGTAATGAAAGTTTTGAATATAAGTGAACAAATTGACGATAAATTTGTTTTAGCTGAATTATTTTATCAATTAGGATCGATTTATACATTTTATAAAATTGATATAAAAAAAGCTATTAAATATTCACAAAGTTGCCAAGAACTTGCAGAAAAGCTGGAAAACAAAACTATAATGGCCTTAAATTTAGTAACTATGGGTTCCATTTATATAATGATAGGTGATTTAGAAAAAGCGTTTTCTTATCATAAGGAAGCACTGAATCATACTGATATCTTAATGATTAGAATGTCAATTTTTAATAATCTTTCTATGATTTATAGCCAAAAAGGAGAATTAAACAAAGCTTTAGAATCGCTTGAAAAAGCTTTTAATCTAGCTGGTAAAATTAAAGCTCCTTATATGATAATCAGCATACTATCGAGTATTATTGAGGTCTTGGTTTTAAAAAATGAAGCAGATCTAGCAAAGACTCATTTAATAACTCTTAAAGATATAGCAGAAAGAGAAAAAAACAAGCTTGCTGAAATATATGCTAATTTCTGTGAAGCTCTTATCTTGAAATCAAAGACGCGTATCCAAGATCGCGCAAAAGCACAAAGAATTTTTGAAGAGATAATTCAACAGGACGAGTATTTCGGGGAAATAACAATGAAAGCTCTTATAAATCTTTGTGATTTATTAATTGAAGAATTCAGATTGACTTCCGAATTAGAAGTATTAGAAGACTTAAATCCATTATTAGAAAAATTATTAATCATCGCAGAGGATCTCAATTCATTTTGGATTTTAGCTGAAACATATCTTTTACAAGCTAAAATTGATTTATTACAAGGAGATTTGAAGGCTATAAGGAAAAAATTAATAGAAGCTCAAAAAGTAGCAGAAAAACATGATCTTAGGTTGTTATTGGGTAAAATATCCTATGAGCATGATAGATTTTTGAAAAATTTAAAAACTTGGGAAATGCTCATAGAAAATGATGCACCCTTAAAAAAACGTATAGAATTAGCAGAGCTAGATGAGCATATCGAAACTATGCTTTTAAATCGAAAAAGGAATATAAAGCTCTCTGAAGAAGAACCCATAACCATATTCATCATAAGCGAGGGCGGAAATCCAGTTTTCTCTCATTCATTTAATGAGAATTTAAAATATGAGTCCCACCTCTTTGGAGGTTTTTTAACTACGATTGATTATTTTATCAAAGAGATGTTTTCGGAAGGTTTAGACAGAGCAGTGTTTGGAGATTATACTCTACTCATGAAATCCATTCCCCCTTTTTTCATAATATATGTGTTTAAAGGAGATTCCTATTATGCATTACAAAGAATCCATTATTTTACTGATAAAATACAAACAAATACAAGTATTTGGAATAATTTAATAAAAAGATTTCAACAAAATAAGTCAATCCAGTTGGAAGATATTCCCTCATTTGATTTATTATTAAGAACTACATTTATCGAGAAAAATATCCCCATAAAAAAAATTTAAATTTAAAGAATTTTTAAAATCTTTTTTGAATGTTATTTAAAAAATAAATTTCAACTAAAAGTTTATATTACTCAAAATTTATTTCTAAATAATAGTTTTATTATAAAGTCTTAAATCCTAATCAAAGAATGTCTAATTTGGAAAAATTCATTTTTAAAATAACCGTAATTGGGGATGGGGCAGTAGGAAAGACTTCCTTGATAAAAAGATATACTCAAGGAACTTTTGAAAGAGATTATATTAAAACTATTGGTGCCCAATTTTCAAAATTTAATAAAAAAATTGATGAAGATAAATTACAATTAATTTTTTGGGATATAGCGGGCCAAGATTTCCTTTTTTTACATCCACTATTTTATAAAGAAAGTAAAGCTTGCATAATCGTGTTTAGTCTTGAAAAAAATGATTTGGGCAGTGATAGCTTTAAGCATATAAAAGATTGGTACGAAGAACTTAAAAAATTTTGCGGAATTATACCTGTAGTTTTATTTGCAAATAAAATTGATTTGATTGATCAAGATAATTTAAATATTACTAAAATTCAGGAGATTGTTAAAAAATTTAATTTTCTTGATTTTTATATAACTTCAGCAAAAACTGGAGAAGGTGTTTTTGATGCTTTTGATGCAATAATTGATAAATTATATCTTGAGAGTAAAACTTCAACATAAGTATAATTTTTCCAACTTTTCTTGATAAGATAACAATCTATTTTCTATAGATTGTAAATCGACAGGAAATTAATTCTTCCATAATTTATAAAATAAAAATAAAAAGATTTAATATAAAAATAAATAAACTAATAACTATGAAAATTGTTGTTTTTGCTCCTCATCCCGATGACGAGATCTTCGGTTGTGGGGGGAGTATATTATATTGGCTCAAGAAAGCGCATAATGTTCATTTGATTTACGTAACAGACAATAGAGCTCTGATTGAGTGGGGTATAAATGAAAATCAATTAATAGAAGACTGTGCCCAAAAATACAGAAATTTATCCAAGGATGAAATTGCTGAAATTGCTCTCGAAGAGGCGAAAAATGTTTCAAAATCCTTCGGATTCTCCCCAGATAAAGTTCACTATTTTAAAATTCATGATCAGGATGCTGAAAATAATCTTGAATTAGGAATAAAATTAGCATCAAGGATCATTCCTAAAGCAGATAGAATAGTATTACCTAGTGATAATAACAATCATAATGATCATCAAGCAACTCATACAATTGCGAAGGAGGCAGCAAAACAGATATCATTATGGGATACCGAATTTTATGTGTATGCTCTTTATAATGTTTTGAAAGCTCCACGGGAAAAACAGATAAAAGTTAAAATAGCAAAATATCAAGAAAAACTGTATGAGCTAATGAAAGGATATAAAACCCAATTCTGTCTAAAAGATACCAGAATTGGATGGAAAACGTTAAATAGAAAGAGATCTGAACGATTTGGAGTTTTTAATTTTGATGATATGAATAAATTTGAGAATTTTTAGGCTATATTTTTATATCATTTTAATTCTATTCCACAATTAACGCATTTTTTAACCCCTGGTGGATTTTCTTGACCACAAGCAAAGCAAATTACCTTTTGATCCCCTTTACCTAATTTACTATTTTTGCTTGGTGAAGATTTTAAATCATTTTGTTCTCCATTTTTATTTGGCTGTAAAGTACTCATATCAACATCTTGAGTGAGTCTTTTTTCTACGGCTTCAGAATCATAAGGAGTTATAATCTCAAAATCCTCTGAAGTTTTTAGTTCCTTCACACCTTCAGGTAGATTTTTGAATTCGCTCTCCTCAATAATATCTAAATTAGGGCGTTTTGGCTTCCTTTTTTTTATTTTAGTCATTTCCATATCTTCTTGCTGATCTATTTCAATTTCTTTTGGTTCTTTAGGTTCTTCTTTTGGAATCTCTTTTGGGATTTTAGGTAATGGTTCTTTTAGGGCTTCATCCATTTTTTCTCTTGTATCTTGTTCGATTACCGGTTTTTGTATTCTCTTCTTTTTTCGTTTCGGTTGGTTTTTAATTTGTTTTAATTCTTTAATATGTTCAATTATAGCTTGGGTTTTATCCATGAGCATTTTCCGATAAGTAGAATCGAGCTTTGGATCTTTGGAGGCTTTCAAGGCAAATTCAGAAACTTTAACCCATCCTTTAATCGCATCATCAAGGTTATTATGATTTTCTGCTAATTTTGCCTTGTTTATTAAACTACTTAGCGCTTTATTGAATTGTGAAACATTCATAGAATTAAACCATTTTTTATATCTATTTAAAACAAAATAAATTACATATTTAAAACTATTATAGACTTATAATTATCATTTTTCTCGGTTTGGTATGATTTTTATTTATAGGTTAATATTCTAATATGTAGATAATTATCGTTGAAATCATGAATGAAAAACATGAAATCAGCGAATATGTGGATTCATTAAAAAATTATATCAAAAATATATTAAAAATGAAAAAAAAGAACAGAAAGATTTATTTTTTCCTAAGTTCAATCTGTATTTTATTAACTTTTGGGATCATAATTCAAACAACTCAATTTTCAAGAGCAAATATAAAACCCAATGCTGATCTTTCAAATGTATTCTTAGATGGGACAATTAGAGAAGGAGAATGGCTAAATGCTGATATCAATAAATCATTTTATTTAGATGTAGATAATACCCCTGATGCGGAAGGTGATATAAACGTAGATGGAAATAATACAATTTATATTGGACAAGATGCTCAAAATATTTATATAGCTTTAGATTTATGTGGTGATAGATCTAATTTATCTGCCGGTGAATGGATCGGAGTATGGTTTAATTTTAACAATCGTTCATTTGAGAATTATTATGATTGGTTTAATTATCTTGGTAATGGAACAGAATCGCTAGTTCAGGATGTGGATAACCAAAAAATTTGGAAATATTATAGTTCAGTAATAGGTGACGAATTTGAAGAATTAAAAAATGATGACTCTTATTCACTAATAAACGGATTTTCAGATAGTGATAATATCCACTTTTTATCATATACAGGTAAAGATTTCAATATTACTTCAGAGCTTATTGAATCAAGTTATAAATATCGCATGGATTTTTCTTTTAAGATCATCTCAGATATTGCAATTCTTCCTAATAGTAGCGATGTATTAGATGCTTTTAAAATAAGGATCCAATCATTTTCAAATGTAAGCATCGATAACAATAAATTGGCTATTTGGAATGGCGAGAATTTTCCCGACCTTGGAAACTCAGATCAAGTAAAAACTATAAACACAGGTACAAGTTTAACTTTCGATGTTATTAATTATGGGTTAGGAAATCTCACAAATGATAATGAAATTAAATTTTCATTACTGGGTAATAATACTAATGCATTTAAATATTCTATCCATAGCTTGAGATTTATATTAACAGCAAATAAGACTAATCAACCAGCCGATATTGATTATCCCTACACATCTTTACAAAATCAAGAGATAAAATGGAGTTTTGGTCCGAGTCCAGAAAATGCTACAAATCATAGAATGTTTGAAATAAGAATATCTAAAACCGAGTTTAAGCAATATGATCCTAATAAAGGTATAAGTATAATAGTAGGGGGATATGGAACACTTGCGTTTCCAAATACTAATTATTGGGTTCTCTCTAATAATGAAGATTTTTTCACTATTGAGAAAAGTGAGGATTATATTTATATCGATTTGACTTGGTCAACTGATAATTCGCCAACTGATAATTCGATTTCAAGCTATAATATATTTATTATTTTAAGTCTAATTGGAATCTTATCTTTAGTTTTCTATAATAAATATGAATGATCTAGTGAATTCAAAATATTTTATTTTTTTTTATTTCTATTTTCTTTCTAATCTAAGAGTTCATCATTTCTGAAATATCAACTCATTTTCTAAATTACTCACTTAAAAAATAAGTTCATTAAAATTATTTTAATTATAAAATTAATAATGAACATACAAAGCTTGGACTACATATTTATCTCTTTTTTTAAATATAACAATGCCAAGCTTAGTAATTATAAAATAAATAAATTAGAATAAATAAAGCTTGGAGCAAATCATTTATTCCAAAACAAAATGTTTAGAATTGAAAATTTTCCTATAAAATTCTTGATATTTTTTCCAAACTCACTTCCTTATCAACCGCAAACGATGAAATCCATTTTTACGCTCGATCGCAGCAATCCATTACAGATCCTATTGAACTCCTCCTTATTGATACCAGAAAAGCAAATATCGGAACGTTGAAAGCATGGTTATTTTTAGTTGGCCGAATATTTCAAAATGTATCTAATATTTCAATAGGGAATATTTATATTTAAAATTAAATAATAAATAACCAACAGAATCAAAAATCATTTAAGTTTTTAAATATGGGGAATTACTGTCCAGAATGTGGTACGAAAGTATTTTCTTCATGGAAAAAATGTCCTAAATGTGATGCGGTGTTATTATTCAATTCATCTAATGATTTAAATGCTAATCAAATAGATAAGAAGATACATGAGATTAAAAAAACTTATTATGGAAAGAAGGCTATTAAAACTAGTTTTTTTGGTACAATATTTTTTGGAGGACTTTTATTGGGTAATATAATGAGTTGGATTATCGTCTTATTTTCCGAACCTTTATTCATAATTACAACAATAATCCTAGTGATCTTAGGATTTAAAAATACTAATGAAAATAAAACTTATTTATACTTAGGACTGATTTTAGGAATTCTTGATCTTGGGTTTTATTCCTTCCTCATTTCTAAAATATTTCTAATTTAAATTTTTATATGATTTTGAAAAACAAAAAAAATTTGATGAGTAATCAATAAATGCAAAGGGAAAGATATAATGAGTGAAATTGAAAATTTAATAAATTCGAAAAGGGAAGAGGTTCAAAATTTAATAAAAAATAATAAGAATAAAGAAGTTCTTGATAACTTGAAAGAGTTATACACTAAAATTCCTGGAAATTACTTTAATGATTTTGTTGCAGACATTTTCAAATTTGATCCCGATTTTTTTAATGGAAAATTCTCAAAGAAATATAATAAAGTAATAGAGAAGTTGATGGGATTAGAAAAAGCATTGGAATTAGAGAGTTACATAATAAACAAGTATTGTCTTTATCCTGAAGAAAGAATTATTGGACATTTTAGCGGAGAAGCTAATACAGGAGGCGCAAAGATGATAGGAAGAGGATATATCACTGACTTTCGAATAATTTTTCAAGGTAAAAGTAAAGGCAGAGGAATCCCATTCATTACAACGGGTTTTTTACAGACCGCAATAGCTAAAAGAATACAGAATAACATACTAAACAAAATTAAAACCCAAATAGATAATTTAACAATGCAATCTATCCCTTATTTTGGAGATCAATATCCTCTATTTGGAGTCTATAAAAAAAAATTAAGGAGCAAAAAAATAGAATATAAAGTAAAATTAGGTAGTAGAAAATTACTTTTCGAAATTAAACCTTATTCAAATACCAAAGAGATTTTAAAGCTATTAGATCAAAAGATTTCAGAACTGAATGATTCTCTTTAAACCGACTCATTTATTTTTATTTTTTTTTTTATAAAAATTAAAAAGAATCATGAGGAATTGTACTTTTAAAGTGCTCATATCAAAGTATTTTGGATTTGCCATTAAAATATAAGATATTAAAACCTAAATTATAATAAAAACTTAAATTTTCACATAAAACCTAAAAGCTGCTTTATTAATGAGGAAAATATGATTTTTGGGCTTAATTATTATGAGCTGAAGATGTGCTCAGCTTATTATCAGTATAACTTAGAAATTGAAATTCACAAGAAAGGGAGCTAATTTTTTTATTATTATTATTTGCTAGAATGTGAAATCGCATTTGATAAAAGATTTTATTATTACATCAAACATTTTATAAGAAGAGAAATTCATAATAAAGAAATTAAAATATTTCTAATTTATATTTTATAGTAAGAAAAAGTTTGAATAAAAATTTCGATCAAGAATGTCAATAACACCGTTCTCTCATAAGGAGATTCAAGGGTTAAGGAAACTTTTAGAAGAAAATGGATGGAGTATAAATGGAAATGTTGAAAATTATTTTCGATATAGTATAAGCAATAATAAAACCTTGATTCTGACAGTCAAATTTCCAGTGACTTTACCCGTTCGCTTGAATATCCCTTATGAAGTTGCTAATTTTAAAATTTCAATAGCTTTTAAGTTCTGGAATCTTGATAAAACCACTATTAATTTAATCATCCTTCTTATAAAAAATATCAGAGATTTTGCACTTAATGTCTCCTTAGACCAAGATTTTCCAATAAAAGGGAAAGAAAGAGAATTAGTCAGTCTATTAAATGAAATAATGCCTGAAGCGATAAAAAATGAAAAAGAAAAGGCGTGGATTAATAGAATTAGGATCTCTTTAATGAATAAAATGGATAAATTTGCATCATTTCAAAAAGATTGGACAAAAGATATTGTAAATGTTTTGGAAAATTCAGGATTAGAACCAACTTTTGATCATCCATGGGAATTAAGAAAGGGAATTCCAAAATTAAGAACATCTGAAACTTTATTCTTTTCTAATGATGAATCCTTTGATGAATTTTTTATTCTTGAAAAAGGTTTTTTTACGTATTTTAAAGACATTGAATTGAATAAAATATATGTTAGAAGTTTTTTTGAGTGCTATAGTTTATGCATTATTCAAATTCTCTTTAATGATATGAGAGATATTCAATTAGATACTCTTTTACAAAATTGGATTCAATTTGCTAGAATGCTATTGAATTCTGTTATTAATATTCTCTCTTCTACAGATTATGCAAATAATATCTTAATTTCTTTCAGGCCAGAAAAAGCTTTAGATGATAGTCTTTTTGTTGAAGAGAACAATAATTTCCCCTTCTCTGCACTTCATTATGAATCAATTATTTCAAAAGAATTATATCCAATTCATAATGACCTCTTAAATCGCCCCCCAAGTGATTTTGAGGTTATTGAGTATTTAAATTATTACACAGAAGCAGAAGAACTTATTAATAATTATAAATTCGAAGAGGCAACTAATATTCTCACAGAAGCTTTAAAGATATTTAATAAGCATAAGCAGAAGAAGATAGTTGTATCTATCCTTTTATTTTTAAAGGATATCGCTTTAACAATGAATCAAAATAAAATAACGATAAATTATTTGGAAAATGCCCTTGCAGTTTCAAAATCCGGAGAAGTTCCTATTGAATTTATCTTAAACATTCACCAAGAATTAGCAAAAATTAACTTTGATCTCCGAACTTTTGAAAAAGCCAAAGAGCATTTTGAAATTATTATACGTTTTATTGAAAATGAAAGTTCGCTTGCAGAAAAAGAAAAGGAACGTCTAGGAATCGCTTCTATCTATCTCGGTCTGATTTACCTTGAAGAGGATAACATTCCGCGTTCAAAAGAATTCTTTAGAAAAGCATTTGAATTATCTTCAGAATTCACACGAATAAAACTTCTATATCATCTTTTACGAGCAAAATTTTATAAAAATCGTGGAAAATTATCATTAGCTCAAAAAATGTTAAAGATGAGTCTAAAAAATATTGAAATTGACAATATAGATGAGGATTATCATGAGCTTTTGTCTGATCTGCTTTTAGAATTATCTGAGTACTATATTCATGACCGGCAAGATACTAAGAAAGCATTTTATTTTTTAGATAAAACCAAAAATTTACTAAATAGGAAAACTATTGATGGAATCAAAAGATCAATTCGCTGGAATCTTTTATCAAGCGATTTTTATTCTTTTCTCGTGGAAAAAAAGGATAAAGCACAATATTATATAAAAGAAAGTCAAAAATTAAAAAATCAATTAAGAATAATTGGAATTGAAGATTAGACATAAATGGATATAGAATATTTAATATCATTTATCTTCTCCACATTAATTTTGATTTTACTTTCCCATTTTATTCCCTATATGAAATTTTAAAGAAAAATTAAAAATCAATTAATTTTTATCAATAATAATTCTTTTAAAACTTTTATTTGAACGATTATGCCAACTTCAAAAGATTTTATTGAGATGGATTTAGATTATGGGGCTCATAATTATCATCCCATACCCGTTGTAATTTCTAAAGCAAAAGGAGTATGGGTGTATGATCCAGAAGGGAAGAAATATCTTGATTGTTTATCCGCTTATTCAAGTCAGAATACAGGCCATTGCCATCCGGAAATTATTAAAGCTCTAAAAGAACAAGCTGATGTAGTAACTCTTACATCTAGAGCATTCCATAATGATATGATGGGACCATATTTAAAAAAATTATGTGAAATTGTCGGTCCTCATATTAATGACCCTGATAATTCCGGAATTATGGCTTTACCTATGAATACTGGAACGGAGGCAGTTTCAACGGGTTTGAAGGTTACCAGAGCATGGGGATATATTAAAAAAAAGATACCTAAAAAGGAGGCCCATATTTTAGTATGCAACAATAATTTTCATGGAAGAACTATAACAATAGCGGGGTTTAGCTCTGATATTTCAGCTGTTAGATATTATGGAAATTTCGGCCCATATACCCCTGGATTTACAATTATTTCATATGGAGATCCAGAAAAATTAGAAAATCATATAATTGAAAAAGGACCCGAAAATATCGCAGGTTTTCTATTTGAGCCTATTCAAGGAGAAGCGGGAGTTATGGTTCCTCCAGAAGGATATCTTAGAGCAGTAAGAGAAATTTGTACAAAATATAATATCTTAATGATTGCTGACGAAATCCAAACTGGTTTAGGAAGAACGGGAGCTCTCTTTGCATGTGATCATGAAAATGTTAAACCTGATATGTTATTACTTGGAAAAGCCTTAGGGGGTGGAGTCTATCCCGTATCTGCTGTAGTATCAAATAAGGAAGTTATAGGCCCAGATATTATAAAAAAAGGTACACACGGTTCAACATTTGGTGGAAATCCTTTAGCGTGCGCTATAGCTAGTAAATCATTAGATGTCCATATTAATGAAAAATTACCAGAAAGAGCAAAAGAGTTAGGAAAGTATTTTATGAATGGTTTGAATCAAATTGCCAAGAAAAAAACAAAAATACCGGTTAAGGAAGTGAGGGGGAAAGGTCTTTTAACTGCAATAGAGTTTAAAGAGGATGCCAGAAAAATTGTTGAAGATCTTAAAGATAATGGAATTCTCGCAAAAGATACTCATTCCACTACTATAAGATTTGCTCCTCCATTAGTAATCACTAAAGAAGAAATCGATTGGGCGCTTTCAATCATAGAAAAAGTGATTGTTGTCTAAAACAATCCATTGTAACATTATCTATTTTTCGTTGCTTTCTATATAAATATGAGTACCGGCATTATTTTGTAATCCATCAATAATTTTATCAATTGAAGTGATTATGGCTTTTTTACCTCCAGCCTCTAAGAAATTAATCGCTGCTTGAATTTTAGGTCCCATAGTTCCAGAAGGAAAATGTCCTTCTTTCATATATTTTTTCGCTTCTTTTGTAGATATTTTAGAAAGATATTGACAATCATCTTTACCATAATTTAATGCTACTTTTTCAACATCCGTGGCGATAAGTAATATATCGGCATTTATTTGTTCCCCTAATTTTGCACTTGCTAGGTCCTTATCAATAACCGCTTCAACTCCATGAAACGTGTGTCCTTCTTTAACAACAGGTATACCCCCACCCCCACAAGCAATCACGATGAAATTTTCTTCCATTAATTTTTTAATTTCCTTCCATTGAATTATACGTTTAGGGTCTGGTGAAGGAACAACTCTCCTCCATCCTTTTGCAGTTTTTACATAATTTTTTCTTTTCGTTCTATAAGAGGGTCCAATTGGTTTAGTTGGATTTTGAAATGCTTTATCATTAGGATCTACTTCAACATAAGTTAGTACGGTTAGGAAATATTTCTTAAGATCTAATCCTAAATTCATCAATTCTTCATCCAGAGTACTTTCAATCAAGAAACCCAATTGACCTTGGGTCTCAGCGACTAGAATTTCAAGAGGCATTTTAGTTACTTCTTCAGTAGCTTCTTGTTGAAGAAGAAGAGAGCCAACTTGTGGTCCATTTCCATGGGTAATAACTAAACTATAATCTTTAGAAATTTTAGCAATTTGTTTAATTGGTTTTCTTAGATTTCTCTTCATTTCATCAGCTGAACCTTTTTCGCTTGGTTTAATTAACGCATTTCCCCCCAGTGCAACAATTAACGTTTTCATAGAATCAACTCTAAAAAGAAGAAATAGTTCAAATTATATTTAAAATTTTTCCTTTAGAAAAAGCATTATCGACTTCTGAACATGTAATCGATTTTCTGCCTGATCGAATACTATGGAATGATTGCCATCTATAACTTTGGACGTTTGTTCATATCCTCGCATAGCAGGAAGACAATTCATAAATATAACGTCAGATTTTGCGGTTTCAATGATTTCTTCATTAACTTGATAGGGCATGAAAGCACTCTTACGTTCTTTTTCTTTCTCAACTGGAATGCCGTAGGACATCCAAGAATCAGTATAGATAACATCTGAGTTTAATGTTGCTTTTTTAGCATCATGTAAAACCCTTACTTTTGCACCTGTATTTTTAGAAATATTGGATACTTCTTTAAGAACAACTTCTTCTGGTGTAAAATCTTTTCCTTCTGGACATGCAACATCCATTTCCAATCCATATAATGCAGCAGCTCTCATTAAATCATAGGTGACATTGTTAAAACCATCACCAAAAAAAGAGAGTTTCAATCCATCGATTTTCTCTTTTTTTTCTTTTATAGTAAAAAGATCGGAGAGTATTTGGCAAGGATGAGCAAAATTATCTAACATATTAATAACTGGAATAGATGCATATTTAGCTAAATCCCAAATATCCTGCCGTTTATAAACTCTTGCTGCGAGGATGTGAGCATACCTAGAGACCACTCTAGCCATATCCTCAATAGTTTCTTTCCTTCCTAAAGGAGAATCCTTAATAGAATAGAAAATTGCTTGCCCTCCTAATTCAAACATTCCTGTTTCAAAAGATATTCTAGTTCTTAGGGAAGGTTTCTCGAAGAACATAAGCAAAGTTTGATTTTGCAAAGCATTTTTATATTTTTCGGGATTTTTTTTTATATCTGCTGCTTTTTCAATGATTTGATTGCATTCTTTTTTATTCAAATCAGTTATTTTTAATAAATTTCTTACCATTTTTTTCACATCTGATTTTGTAGAATATAAATAATACTATTTTTATTTTTACTTTTTTCATTTTAACTTTTCTTTTTGAGAAAAGTCTCGATCTAACGAAAAATCCTCTAAAATAGTTCTTGATTTTATACTGAGTTTTTTTCCACTTATCATATCGGCTAATAATTCCCCTAAACCTGGTCCTAACATAAATCCTTGACCACATAATCCTATTGCGTTAATATATCCATTTGGTCCAGCCTCACCTATTATTGGATTTCCATCTGGCGTCATTGGGTAAAGACCTCTCCATGTTCTTCTTATTTTCACATAATTTAAACGAGGAAGTAATCGTATTAAACGCTTTGAAACTTGAGGAAGGAAGGAACTTGTTTCTCGTTTATCTGTTCCTAATATGGGAGGGTCTGGGGTGATGCAAAAGATAATTTGACCTTCTTTTGTTTGATAAAAGTAAGAATTCTGTGAATCACCAAAAATCGGATCTTTAACAGGTGTAATATCTACAACCATAGTAGAGAAAAATTGTTTTATCGGTTCAGTAATTCCTGCTTCATGGGACTCTGGAATAACTGGAACATCTGAACCGACCATTCTAGCAATGTTTTTCGCAAAAGCTCCTGCCGCATTTATAACATAATCAGTTTTATAAGAATTTTTCTCTGATTTTACTTCAATTATTTCATTATTCTGAGTAATAATATCTATAACTTTTTCATTGAAATGGAATACAGCTCCCAATCTCACAGCCTTCCTATAAAACGCATTTAAAGCTAATAAGGGAGATGCATGACCATCTTCAGGGCTATAGGTCCCTCCTATAACGTAATTTTCATTAATTCCAGGAATTAGTTTTTTAATCTGTTGTATATCAATATGATTAATAGCGAGTCCATATCTTCTCTGTTTTTTAACCATTTCCATAAGAAAGTTATTTTCTTCCTCATCAGATGCAACGAATGTATAACCTCCTTGTTCCCAATCTATTTCATCACCATATTTTTCTTTCCAAGAAGAAAATATTTCAATAGAACGTTGAGATGCCCATATTTTCGATCTATGAGAATGTGTTGCTCTTATGCCACCAATAGCATGTTTATTATCTCCTTGCGCGACAGATGGTAGTGCTTCAAGAATTAAGGTTTTAAGACCATTTTGAATGGATCGTAAAGCAGTAGGTACTCCAATTGATCCTGCTCCAATTATAATAACATCATATTCATCCAAGAATATTAGTCACCCTCCTCAGTATCTTCTTTAAATCCAGCAAAATATTTCATTGGAACTTCCATATTTATAGGACGAATTGTTCCCTCAATAATATCCTCCTTCGAAAACCCTTCATCAAGATATAGCTTTTCAATAAGAGGTTTACATGTTTTTCCTCCACATGCTCCTAAGCTAGCTCTTGTAAGTGCTTTCAATTCATTAATATCAGTTACTCCCAATTTGATCCATTTTCTAATCTCACCCGCACTCACCCGTTCACAACGACACACAATAGCTTCATCAGGTAAATATGGTTTATTATATACTTTAAGTGGTTTATGATGAACATCAGGATATTTAGTGATACCAACTGCTCTTTTGGCAATACTTTTGGGAAGTTTTATGCTCACAAGTTGAGTATGGGGATACTTTTTGAGAATTTTTACGTTATTAATTCTAAACTTCCCTAATTCACCTTTGTTTGACATTACTGTTATAATCTCATTTTTATCTAGTTTTGAAGCGTCCATTTCATAGGGAAAAGTTACCATTGGATTTTTTCTCTCCTTGCGATAATCAATTAAAGTGATCGCCAATCCTGGACAAACTGCGACACATTCACCGCAGCCTAAACATTCTTTTTCATCTTTAAAATAAGGTAATTCTGTAATTAAATTATCTTTAGTTGCGATTTGATTTTGAGGGCAGACCGTGGTACATGGATTACAGGGGATTTTTTGGTTACAATGAAAAATTGGAAAGACTCCAATTTCTTTTTTAATAACTTCTGTTTGAATAGGATCTGGAGGGCTTTTACCAATAATTTCTGCTTTTTCATACATCTCTTCTATATCTTCTTTGATTTTAAATCCCATATCTTTTAAAATTTTTAATCCTTCGATTTTTCCTCTGTATATTGCTGATGATGCTTCAGCTATTTCTTGAGCATCTCCGGCAATCCAGCATTTTAATCCAAATTCATTAGCTTTTCGATAAAATTCATCAATTGGAATTAAACCCACTGCGATTAATATCGTATCACATTCAAAAGTCTTTTCAGTGTTATGTATTGGGTTCCAATCCTCATCCAATTCTGCTATAGTAATAGATTCAACTTTATTATCACCATTAGCAGATAAAATTGTATGACGAGTATAAATAGGAACTCCTAAATTTCTTAATTTATCTTCATGAACCTTATATCCGCCACATTTGGGCATAGCTTCAATTAATCCAACTACTTCTATGCCTGCTTGTAATGCATGATATCCCGCTATTAATCCTACATTACCTCCACCGACAATAAAAACCTTTTCTGATGGTTTTACAAGATCACGATTGACCAATGTCTGAAATGCTCCAGCCCCATAAACTCCTGGTAGCGTATCACCAGGAAATATGAGCATTTTTTCACGAGCTCCAGTAGATATTAAAATGCGATCTGGTTTGATTAGACGGTAAATATTCCCATTTTTTAAAATCCCTACTTTTCCATCATTAAATAGAGCAAGAGCAAGACTATTAATCCAGATATCAACATTATCGTAAGCTTTTATTTTTTCATTGAGAATATTGGCTATTTCTATCCCTCTCTCTCCCGCATAAACATCTTCTTGTGAGCCAAAGAATTTATGTGTCTGAAGAATTAATTTTCCACCCAATTTTGATTTATCATCCACAATTATTATTTTAACTCCCTCTTTAGCTAAAACATTAGTCGCTGATAGTCCAGCAGGTCCTCCACCAATAATCAAGACTTGGGTTTCTAAGGTTTCAGGGTTTCGAAAATCCCCAATTTTATTAGATAATGGTATATTTGGTAATCCTTCGCAAGATTTTATATGCATTCCTTCTTGAATCTTTGTCATACAAGCTTTTTTTGGAACTTTATTTACTAATACTGTACATTGAGCACATTGTCCATTTGCGCAAAAAATACCTTGAGGTGAATTATCTTTAAAGTGATGTCCAAAAATATGAATATCATTTATTATTAATGCGGAAGAGATTACCATGTCTTCAAAAGCAGTATATTTATTTCCGTTGAAATAAAAACTAATTGGTTTTCTTTTAGGTATATCCAATATTGGATGATCTTTAATATAGTTCATTTGAAATTTGACAGCTCATATCTAAAAAATGATATATTATTGATGAGGAGATATAACTTTTAAAACATGTTTAAAATCTATATTTAATTCTTTAACAAAATCTAACGTAGGGCATCCTTTATTATTCCATCCCCTTTCTTTATAGACAGCATCCTGTAAAAGGCTATATTGCTTTTCACGATATTCTCGTAAAATCTTTATTTTTTCTTCAACAGATCTACCATCTCCTTCAAAACCTATATCTTTCAATTGAGAATCGTATCGTTCCTCACGACTGTTATATTCTAAAGGAGTAACTGGTCCCATTGACCTATACGGAAGATTTGAATCATGTACTCGTAACCCTTTCCCTTGACGAATATTGAAGATTCTTTGGAAATTATATACTCTTTCTGACATCTGGATGAGATCTTCTGGTGTTGATTCCCTGCCGGTCACCGCTGAAAAATACTCTGCGTACCATTCAACATGTTTAGGAACTTTAGATCTCATCAATTCACCCGTTTCCGGATCTTTAATTGGATAATCCGCATTATCTGGGGGGACAATATCATTCCACGGGAGCTTGCACAATCCGCACAATCCAAACCATGTACGCCAATAAGGAAAGAACTTAAGAGCACTTGCTTTATCCTCAAAAGTTGGGATAGTATTACGGACCATATCCTCAAAGATTAACCATGCCTCATCATGTTGAGGGCCTTTATTAGTTAAACCGTAACCTCCTTGCTGAGCCAATGATTCTTTAGTAACGTATTCTGAAAATTCTAATCCTTTATGTTCCATTCCAATATCATGTAAAAATTTAGGATCCGCATCATACTTCTCTGAAAAATATTTTTTCATGTATTTTATTCCTTTTCCAACGATTATGCCAAACTCTTCTCCACTTGCCATCTGATGAATCAATTCTAAGGCAGATTCGGCATTTCCAAATTCTAATTTTAGTCCCTCCGTCTTTTCCTCGTCTAGAATTCCATTTTCAAAACATTCCATAACAAATGCTATCCCGGTACCCACAGATATGGTATCTAATCCATATGTGTCGCAATAGAAATTTGTTTCAAGAACCCATTTGGGATCCCACACTCCCCAATTTGATCCGCAACCCGCAATTGTTTCATATTCTGGTCCATCAACTATAACTTTTTGACCTTTGAATGGGCCTGTACGAACCTTATAGCCTTCAGAATAATGTGAACAACTCACTGTACATCCTATCCAACATCCATCCGCCCCTTCTTTTCCAGAATATATTTCTTCCCATACATCACTCGCATATGGAAAATTTTCTTCTTCCGTTTCTTCATACGCTCCAAACCTAAAATTTTCTGTAGGCAATAAATCTGTTGCTCTCATGATTTCAGGAAGATGACCCGTCCCAATTTTTCTCATTCGATTTTGATTTGGATCGTTTTTTACAATTTCTTTATTATGTTTTTTTCCAAATTCACGCGCTCGTTCCAGATCATCTGGATTATTCGATTTTACACCAACTTTAGGAGCTCGACAAACTATCGCTTTAATTTTTTTATCTGCAAATACTGTCCCTATACCTCCTCTGCCAGCTTGCTTACTGGAAGCCCACTCTCTAGAATTTGTATACCAAGAAAAATTCAACATCCCCCAATTGGAATGTTTAGCTGCTGGTCCTGTACTAACTATTGATATTTGGGATTTTTCTTTCTCATTTTTCGCATATTTTTTAGTTAACTGTTGTGTTAAAAGGTGAGAATATTCTGAAAAATTTTCTTCCTCCATAACTTCTTCGATTCTAATTGTATGATCAATACCATCGATAAAAATTATAACTTCTTTATCTGCTTTCCCTTGAATTTCTAATGCGTCAAATCCAGAGAATTTTAAGTAGGGTCCAAAATAACCTCCTACATTACTATCAATAATTATTCCTGTTAGTGGTGAGATTGTAGTCACTATTGACTTACCAGACCCCGGATAAAAAACACTTCCTCCTAAAGGTCCCGAAGATATACATATTTCATTATCAGGACTATTCCACTCTACGATTTCGTCTTTTGGAAGACTGTTCCACATTAACCATAAATCAAATCCTTTTCCTCCGATAAAAATATCTTTCATCTTTTCAGAGACAGATTTAGTTTCTATGTGGTTAGTAGAGAGATTAATATATAATGTTTGATTTACGTATCCTTTCTTTATCTCATTAGATGTATAACTTATCTTATTTTTACTCAAAATAAATCACAGTCTTTAAAAAGTACTTGCCAATTATCAATTCTAATATAATATTTTATAATAGGTTAAATAGAAAATATATCTATTTTAGATATTCTTTGATAAAATCTTCTAAAATGTGTTCTATTCTTGGTTCTCTAGTAGATTCGATATCATAATCAACCTTCAGAATAGGTTTATTATGATTAATGAGTTTTTTAAGATCTATCGGGCTAGCGTTTATTATAAAATCACATTCTGCTTTGTTTAACGTTTCTTCTAAGTCTGAGATTTGGTCATCATTATATCCCATAGCGGGGACGACTTCTTCGATCTGTGGGAAATTTTCAAAAACATCCTTCATTGATCCACTTAAATATGGTTTTGGATCAATAATCTCAGCTCCCGCGTTTTTAGAGGCGATATATCCTGCTCCAATAGACATTTCCCCATGAGTTAATGTTGGTCCATCCTCTACGACAATCACTTTTTTTCCCATAATATCATAAGTATTATCAAAACTTACTACAGAATCTGTATATATTCGTATGGCATTTGGATTTACGTCATTTAAATTTTGTTCTATTATGTTTACATCTTCTTGCTTTGCAGAATTCATTTTGTTGATTATAAATACATCTGCGTCCCTAGCATTTACCTCACCTGGATGATATCGTATTTCATGACCGGGTCGTAGAGGATCAACTACAACAAATAATAAATCTGGGTCGTAAAACGAAATTTCGTTGTTTCCTCCATCAAAGACAATAACATCAGCCTCTTGTTCTGCTTCTCGAATGATTTTTTCATAATCAACTCCAGAATAAATAACTAATCCTTGCTGTAAATATGGTTCATATTCCTCTCTTTCCTCTATAGTACAATCGTATTTATCTAAATCTTCATATGTTTCAAATCTCATAACATTTTGTTGAATTAAATCACCATATGGCATTGGTTCCCTGATGGCCACAATTTTATATCCTTTACTATTTAAATACCTATATACGGCCCTTGAAACTTGACTTTTCCCGCATCCCGTTCTAACAGCACAAACTGAAATAACAGGCTTTCTTGCTTTAATCTGAGTAAATCGTTCGGAAATAAGACGAAAGTTTGCTCCTGCAGAAAGCGCCCTTGAAGCAATATGCATAAGATTTAAGTGAGAAATGTCAGAATATGCAAAAACAGCCTCATCTATTTGATTATTACTTATAAAATCTTCTAAATTACCCTCTGAAATCATTGGAATACCTTTTGGATACAAATCACCCGCTAATTCAGATGGATAAAATCTTTGTGTTTCTTCTGTTGTTCCAACATTTTGCTCACCAGCAATAGTAAATGCTAGAACCTCGTAATCTTCATTATTTTTGAAAATAGTATTAAAAACATGAAAATCATACCCTAAAGCTCCAATGATTACAACCTTTTTTCTCAATTAAAAAACCTCTACTTTGTATTCTTTATTTTGCTCATCATATTAAATTCATAGTTTTTTATTAAAATTTTTAATTCTAGAGGGAAAAAATACCCATTTATTGATTTTAGGATTAACAACACTAAAATTAATATAAAAAACAGAGAAATTAATTTACTGTATATAAGGACTACTATATAGGAATTATCTTCCTCTTAAGAAAATGAAAATAGTGTTTTCTCTCTAATTGAGTATTCAATAAATTGAATATATTTATAGAAATAGATTAAAAAAATTATTTTTTGTATTTTGCTCTTTTTGCTCCAATTGAGTCTGGCTGCCCACCATACTTACCTTTTTCGATGCGTTTTTCATATAACTCTCGATAACGCATTCTTGGAGGTTTTTTTGGAGTTGCATTTACACCCGTTTTTTCAATCTTCGGGGTCTGCATTTTGACTTTTCCTGCTTTTGTTAAACTTCCGTGTGAACCTGGCATATATTTAACCTCTTTTTCTTTTTAATTTTTTTATTATTAATTGTTTCTTGAATTTATTTCTAATATTAATAGCAATCTTAACCACTTAAATTTTAGGATTATGGTTTAAATAAAGACTGGACTCCATTCATTTTAATTAAAATTGTAGGGATATTTAAATAATAATATGATAATGATCGAGAAGTTCAAAGCAAAGTGAAGAATATGAAAGAAGAATCAACGAAAAAAAAAAAATGAAAAAGTGATGTTTGGGGAAGATACAATGAATTGCTTCGCTTGCGGGGAAAAATTATCTTCAGAAGATATAGAAGCTGAGCGTTGTCCATATTGTGGCACAGAAATAAATAAAAAGAATATTAAAACATAATGAGCTTATTAATTAATATTTATAAGGAATAAAAATTTAATTCCAGAAATTTATTTATTTCTTAGAGAACAAAAAATTTTTGAAGTAAAAATGAGTGTCGAATCCCCAGATACAGTAGGAAAAAGGTTAAGATACGTATGTATTTTATCCTTGATATTATTAAGTGTATTTTTAATTCTTTTGGTCTTCCAATTATTTTGGGCACTTTTAATCTTAGTATTTGCTGCTCCCCTTATAATGCTAGGACTAAATAGGTATTTTTTCCGCCCAGAAATAAAATGCCCCCGATGCAATGCTTCCGTACGTTCTTATAGTGAACGCTGCAATTATTGTGGATTTCAATTAATAACTAAGTGCCCTAAATGTGGGGCTTCTATGAGATATAATGATGAGATTTGCAATAATTGTGGTTATTCAGTTAAAAAATTGATAATTCCTGAAAATGTCGAGCTTAATTTTGAATATAAGGAAAATGATTATCAAAAACCTCAAAAAAAGGTAAAGCAGACTGGTTTCACCTTTTGTCCTCATTGTGGATCTAAACTTAATGAAAATCAGCAGAATTTACGGTATTGTGAGTACTGCGGGAATAAATTATAAAAGAGAAGTACAAAAAGCATTTAATCTTAACTTTGCAATTTTTCTTCAATAAAATTCAACTTTCTCATTATCCATGCCTTAAATCGAGGGAAATCAGTAATTGATGGAATAAGATCTTCTGGATGGGTGTTAACTTCCCTTTTTATTTGATTTAGGTTAGGTTCAATTTGTTGTTCTTTAATGTTTTCTGAATGTGTCTCTTCTGTGATTTGTTTAATTATAGAGTTTTTCACACTTAACCCTTTTAATGCTTGGTGAAAATCTAACATTTCCTCTTCGGAGAGCCCTCCCTTCATATTGAGTGCGTCCTTCCATTGTATAAGAAACTCTTCTGGGATTCCTTTAGACCAATGATGTCGTCGCAAATAGTTATAAAGACTGCTGGGAGTAAATAACTCGTTGAGTTCTAAGTTGCTTTGATTCACATTTTTTATACGATATTCGTCAAGCTGGGTGATAAAGACCTGAAATAATCGTCTATTTTTTGAGTGGATAATATCAAACTCGCTGGTAAAATCAAGTGCTGGATTATCAATAACCATGGGAAGATCATAAGGCGGTTTAGTAGATTTGACTTCTAAATCATCTTGTTTAACCTCATCATCAGGTAGGATAATATCGTAATACCGTTCCGTAAATTCGATTATCCTATCCCGTTCTGCTAATGTATAAGCGCTTGTCAGCTTGTCGATATCGAACTCGTCGGGGGTGTTCATCAATTTGGTATAGATCTTCCTGGCAGTTTGTTTGATCCCTTGAAGTTCGTCTCGAATCATACCATAGGTCTTGGCAAGGGAAAGAATCATGCGTTCCACATTGAGATCTATATCTGAAAAGTCGTAATTCAAGAATTTGGCGGATTTTTTGTTGTAAAAGATGAAATCCTCGTGGGTAAGCTCAATTAGATCCGAAACATTTTGTGTGATATTGAGGATAGTATGGGCACCCTCGAGATCTAATAGTTGTTTGGCTTTTTCTTTATCAAGGTTATAGATGAGATGGTAATTTGGTGTATGTGAATAGGAATCTGAGTCGCTTCTAATCATCTCTCGAATATTATAGATGGCAGTTGCTTCGAGGTCTATAAGGTTATAGCCAACCGTAAAAGCTTCCAATGCTCTTAAATGTTTGAGGTCTACATGCGGAAAGATCACAATGCTTTTTTGTTTAAAAAAGATCAAGTGTAAAAATTCAGGGGTGAGAAAATCATATTCTGTGTCCATAATTGACATAGAGAATAGATATTTAAAAAGAAAAAAGGAAGAAAGAGAAGAATTAGAAAAAACATAATCACCTTTTTCTTTCTGTCTCTAAAAATTTTTTCTTTATATAATTCGAATCTCTTACTTATGATATCTAGATTCCTCTTATCTAATGAGGGAATGGAGAAGTTTTTAACAATGAAGTGTGAATATTGCAAGAAAATTTTTCCCAGATCGAGTAAAAGGAGGGTACGACATAGAAATACGCAAAGTTCCAAAGGATCGCTCTTTTTTTGCTCGAAGAAATGCTATAAACAATGGCTTCGAGAGATCCAGCATCCCAATCTCCATTATTACGTAGTATGGAAAGTTATTACTTTTTTTGGAAAGTTTAAGTTTCGCAAACAACTTATCCAAAGCGAAGGTATCCTCCCCGAACTTGGACCTCCTAAGGAAAATTCTCACTTTGCCCTTGACTTTCAAGATGAAATTTAAATAGTTTCTATGGTGATTCTATATTCTAAGCAAATGATATATATGAGGAGAAAAAGTGGAGATATATCAATAAGCGAGGATACATTTAAAATATAATATAAAAATAAAAGAAGAATAAATTGTTAAGAAAAATTGAACAAATTGAACAATACTTGCCCCAATAAATCCCGAAAGCTCTCCGCAACATTTTTTCCTGTGAGTGCAATAACAGGATAAACTACGAGTGTTCCATCAGCATATTCTTCCTCTTTTGGTAGTCCTAGTTGCTTCTTAAACTCATCAATATTTATCTTAATCTCAATATCGCGCTTGTTAAGTTGGATTATGTATGGTATGCGTCGAGGACTCGCAAAACTCAGCAACTCTCGGAAACTCCGTTTATTCTGCTCTAAAAGTTCGGGCTGGGAATCAGCAACAAACATTATCCCGTCAGCACCTTCCAAGACATACTCTCTTGTAGAAAGAAAGCGTTCTTGCCCTGTGCAGGTGACTACATGTACGATGATCATATACTCTTGCCTATTAATTGTAGCTTCAAAGGAAAGAAACATAGAATCCTGCCATAGAGTTCTACCATCGTTAGTATCGATAGAATAACCTTTAGTGACTCTATGACTGTCAAACTTTTCTTTAAGACGAAGGAAGTTGGTGGTTTTTCCCGATTCCCCGGGGCCCCAATAGACGATCTTTAATTGGATCATATTTCCAAGAATGACTCCACCTGTATTCGTATGGATATTTTCATATTCCGATTCTTCTTCGATTTCATTTCTAAGCATTGATATGTATTCACCCCCTCAATCCAGAGAACTTATTTTGTTGCCGAATATTTCGCTTTTTAGGATCTTAATATGCTCTTTGAGTTGTTTCTCATTCATCTTAAGCGTGTTTTTAATGGCACCTGAGCTTTCGATTTCTTTTTTAATTTTCATCGCGAATCTTTGCATCTGAAGCACCGCCACACCAATATTTACCTCGTTGTCAGATAGAAGTATGATAAGGATCTCTCGTTTTTCTTGAGGATTGAGTTGAACATTGGTGATTGATTTGACGAATAATCGCAAATTATTGTAAATTATTGAGGCCCTATCTAAATAATCGGCATCGAAAAAGTCCTTTCCTTGCCGAGCAACCCCGTAGAGAGCAGCGCCGATGGAAGAGAGATCCCAATAATTCAAGCTACGATCAAATCTTGAATCAACTGCAATAATTTTAGCATCTTGATCTACTGCAATTAGTCCATATACATAACCCTTCCGTGTAAGTATACCATAACTACTGCGAATTTCATCTAAAATGCTACTAATGCTGTTCTTATATAATACTTTTGGTATAGTTATCGTCATATTTGTTTAGTTTCCAATTATTATTTGATTACGACAAAAAGAGAGTAAGAATATATAAAGAAAAAAATGTTAGATCCCAATTTTCAAATACTGAAATTATGTAAAACTGAATATTACTGTATTTAAGTTAATTTATTTCCAATATTGTTTTTTTAGTAAAATGAAGTTCTTTTATATCGCTATATTCATTTTTCTCGATAAATACATCCATTAATTTAATAACCATTTCGTTTTCAATGATACGCAAGATTTCAATCGCTTGCATCCCCCATACCAGCACATTGATAACACCTGTCTCATCACTTAGCTCAAATTTCAGTAAAAATGATTTCTCCCCCTCCTCTGTATCAAATTCTTTTAGCTCATCTATCTGTATCATACCTGAGATCCTCTTTACGAATCCATAGATTTCAAACAAATCTTTTATTTTTAATTGTTTATGAGGTTCTTTCGAAGAATATTTACCTTTTTCAGTAGTAGAAATTGTAATTTGCTCCAATTTCACCTTCAGTTTTTTGGGAATCTCATTAGGATTTAGTTGCACTTTCCCTAGCTTTGACAGATTCACTTCCAAACGATCTTTCAAGCCCTTCTTGCAATAGCCGTTGATAACTCTGGCAATTGTTCCGAGTTTGAAAAATTCAGTCTGCATGATTTTGGTATGATCATCCCAGAGCACAATTTTCGTGACTCCAGAGGGATCTGAAAGCAAAAACGACCTCACAAGTCCGGGAGTACCATCCTTTCGCATAAATTCATTTACAGAAAAAATACGACTGATCCTTCCCAAAAGCACGATATTTGACAGACCCTCCCGTAGATCTGAAATAGGGATAATAAACTCGTTATAATCGATCTCTTGCTCGATTTCTTCATACAGTTCAGGATCGATATTGGGGGACCGTATCTCGATACCATTTTCTTTGGCAATCAGAAAGAGAGCGCCTTGAGGGGTGATAAACCCTTTGAATTCTCGTTCCTTTCGCTTAATTTCTTCTTTTATTTGTTCTTCAGAAAGTCCTGCGGCAGTTAGTTGCTGAAATACCTCGTCAACATCACTCATCCTTTTTCAACACACCTTTCTCAATCATAATATTTTTCGTATGATAAAAAGCATACGCCGAGCAATTTGTCAATACTCGTATATTTTGCATCAACATGTTTTCCTTAGTGCTAGGATCATTCGTATTAGTAAGATAAATTACCATCGCAAGTTGTGTAGAAATTTTTGGCCAAAAATTCGCAACTCGGAAAAATTTCTGAAGGGTTTCCAAGTTAATCTTAGCACGTTTATAATCAAACACTGGAGCAAGTTTATAGATTTTATGGAGATAAATTCGCACTTTTGAATAGATGCGATCCTTATTATGAGTCCATTGAATATGGGAATGTTTCCAAAACTTTTTGAAGTATTGGAGCTGAGCTAAGAATTTTTCTATAATCTCTCTTACTAAAAACTCTTGGATATTCGCTCCCTTTGAGATTTTATGATATGCCTCATCAGAAAGCCCGAGCAAATGACTAAATTCATATTCATTTTTAATAATTGAATGAGTTTGAAATAGTTGTTTCAATACCCTTTGTCGAATTTCCCCAAAGTATAAAGAATAGGTAAGCTCATTTGCCTTTTTCTCCTTTATTGCGATGCTAAATACGTTGGTCATATCACTCAAATAAGATTTTTATTAAAATTATTATAATTACGAAGATCATTTCATCAGAGTATTTAAATAAAAAAATTAAAAGATCATATCTAATGTCTTTTGGACGGTTTGCGGTCGATTCAGATCATATTGGAAATACTGTAAACATTCATAGAAATTCTCGCTGAGTTGTTTAGTATGCTTTTCTACTCGTTCGGGGTTGAGGTGGTGATCTTTGCATAAAAGTTTGAAGATCCTCATTTTATCAGGGGGATTCCAGCATAAATGATCAAACGAATCTAGCACTTCAGGTAAAAGGAACACCTTCCGAAATTCCAAGATAAGATCCCGGGTTAACTGCGAAAAATTAAATTCTTTTTGCTTGTTTGTCTTTATGTTCTCTATGCGATGATACTCTTTAATAAATTTCAAAGCTGTTTTTGGCCCAATTCCTTTGACTCCCTCAAAATAATCCGTTTCTAATAAAAATGCTAAATCAACTAATTGGAACTGGTCAATTTTTAACATTTCCAAGTTTTGTCGAAGATCTACAACTAAGGGATCGATGCGTGTATAGGTCCATCTCCCATGCACTTTTCTGCGAAGAGATTTTGAGAGGTTTTGAATTAGCAACGGGCATCCAAACAGAATGGAATCGAAATCTTGCGAATTAGAATAATGAGCAATATCTTTCTTAACTAAGTGTGCACATTGCGATTCGGCTGAGGCGGGGGATTCGACTACAGGAATCCCAATTGCATGAAGAAGGTCTTTAGATTCTTTCATGACATTCGGCCACAAATATTCTTTGGAAAGGGCGACTCTCCGTGCTAACTCTCTATTTCCGCTGTTTATAGCATTTTTGTATCGCTTTTGAGTGAATAAAAAATCATTAAGTTGATTTTTAGTAATTTTTCGCTTTAGTGGAGAAACTCTGCCATCAAAACAAAAAATTGGAAGAAAATTATTGCTATAATAAAATTTGATCCTGTAGAGAAGTCCGTACAGATGAGAAATGACTCGTTGAGTACGATCAAGAATTAAATTAGTGTCTTTATTTAATGTTGGATTTTTATGGCTGAAGTTGAGTAGTCCCATGATGATGTTCGGCGCATCGACAGCGATTATTTTTCCTTTTAATTCTTGGAAAGTAATTTTTCTTCGCTGAATGATAGGATCTAATTTGACTCCCATATACTTTTCTTTAAATATAGAAATAAAAAGAAAAAATAGAAATATAAGAAAGGTACTTAATTTTATAAAATACTGATTGGCGTTAATTTCAACATTTAAAGCATCTCTTTAGCTAAATAAGAATTTTCTTAGATGCTGAGATTCAGTATTAAAAGTATAAAATTTTATTCTATAGAAAATAAGTTTTTTCTTTAAATAAGGTCAAAATGTTGCATCTTCATTAATAAAATATTCTAAAAGGAGAGAACATTTATGGGAGAAGATATAGTGTTTTATGATGAACCTGGAAGGAGTAAAAAATATGTTAAAATCGTGTTTATTGGGATCTTAGCATTTATCGCAGTCTATTTTCCACTTTTCGGAAATAATTTGCGGTATCAGATCGGGGGGATGCTTGACACACTCTTTAATTTTATTGGAATTATATGTTTGGCTCTCGGCGGAATCAATATTGCCATCGGATTTTTAGGACTAGTTGCAAAAAAATTCTATGTGGGAAATGTGGTTATAGGGGCACTCTTACTGTGGATAGGATGTTGGCTTACGGGGATTGTAATTAATATATTCGGAGTAATTTTTGGCGGCTCCGAAGTTTCTAATCCAGGATATCATTAAAATTAATCTTTTTCTTTTTTTCTAATTGATCTAATTTTAACAATAGAGAAAAAAACTAGGGTATTTATGAATTTTGAATTTAAACTCCAATTCGAAAATATCTCATACCCGTTTGGAGACCACAAACTGCAATTAAGAGTATAGAAATGCCTAACACAAAGTACATGCTACTCCTTTTATAACGTGGAAGAGTCATCATTCCGAGTACTCCGATGATGAGCCCCAACACACCCATAATCGAGCCGAAAGCGATCAAAAACTCTATTGCTTCTCCAATCATATCAAAATAGTCATTATAAATCATAATGTAGTAATATTCTGTTAAATCTATATAAAAGAAAAATAATAGTTTTTATCTTGAAAGTTTTATAATTGCTATTTTTTCTTTAAATAACCAAACTTATTCACTTCATTAAATATAGTTATTTCAAAAAAAATATGCGACAAATTGAAGAAATAGGGATCTGTCCCAATTGCGACTGCTCGTTAATGATTTATAAGACGTCAAACTATAGGCGGTTTGTCAAGTGCGAAATTTGTGGCCATTCCTACCCTCTTCCCAAACAAGGGCATATTGATAATTCAGCACTCACATGTCCCTTGCGGGGGTATCCTATTTTAATTGTTCAAAAACGAGACAGTAAAGCATATTTTTGGACAGATAGACCATGTTTTAGCTGCGTCCATATGGGCACATGCGAGCCTATCAAGCAATTAGAAGTAGAATTTACTGAATTGGGAGTGTATGGATATGAACAAGCAGAGAAAAACACGTAAACACAATCTCTCCGTTATTATTAGCATTTTATTTACACTAAGTTTATGGTATTTCGTATCACTTCCTCAGCACGATTCCAATTTACCTGTAATAAAAGGATCTGACTTTCTTTCTGATGACGATCTTTTAATTGATAAAGTCTATACATTTCATTCTGGCTCCCCAAGTTTAATTATCACTAATCTTACCTTTGAGAAAGAATACACCTACAATATTAAGATGGCAGTGGTGACTGATGAGCACCAGTGCCATATGGAAGTGGATTTATTTGATCCAGAGGGTGATCTCTACGAAATGTTTAAATCGCAGGAGCCAATGACCTATGATGAGTATTTTGACATTCCTTTTGGTGCGGCACTCAGCGGAGTCTATACTCTCAATTTCACAAAATTGGATGGCCCTAATCTGAATATCCATATTATCATTCGGAAGGGAGAATTATGTTTTCGGGAATTTGTGTCAGGAGATGCGAATTATGTCTATAATATACGGAAATTTGCTCGGATTCCTTCTGGTAAATCATATCGCCCTTATTATTATTTTAAAGATCAATGGCGCTATCACATCTATCTCTGCAGAGTCTCTCCCATCAGTGCAAATCGGTCAAACCAAATAATATTAGACCATAATTTGGTGGATCCTTCTGTAGAGGAAATCTCTTTTTCCATCTATACTAATCATTCACTCGGACAGGTTTGGGAGCCACGCGACTATGAATTTGGCACAGCAATGGCGGGTGAATATCTATTAAATTTTACCTTTTATCAAGATCCCGAGTTTATTAATGTAATGTTTTTGATAACCGATGCAGGACGATTAGCAGCGGGAGAAGATTCAGGCCCCACCAACGAAACCACTGCTCCAACACCTATTATATGGGTTCCTCTGGAAGCGCAAGTGGGAATATCTCTAGGAGTAGGAGCATTAATATTAATAGGTCTTATAATTATGATCTATACCAAACGACACTCTAATATTTAATTCTTTTTTTTCCTATTTTTAAGATAAAAAGTAATTTTAATTGTTTTATTAGTAGAATTAGATGAACAAAAATAAAAAAGAGAAAGCAAAAAAAGGTAGTTCAACTTTTATAGGTTTTGGGCGTAATTTTGCCACTCTTCTATCATTGATTTTGAGATTCCACTGACTTTTTTAGCTAAATCCTCGGGATCTTCATCCAATAAATCATCGATTGTTTTAATTCCATGCTCTTTTAGAGTATTAAGGGTTCCTTTCCCAATTCCTTTGATATCTGTGAGAGAAGAAGTGTTTTCTTGGTTGATCTCATCATCCTTATTATCATTATCTTCATACAATTCTTCAATTTCAAAGTCCAATCCTTTTCTATTGGGAATTTCCACTTCTTCGGAATCCGCAACACCTGCATTTGTGATAAAGAATTCACACTCTTCTGGAGGAAGATCGGGTGCATCTACGATCACCGCTCTTCTTTTGAGTGAACTATTTGCGGAGAATCCTTTCGTCTTAAACATAACACGGAAATGACACCCATGTGCGACGATATTTCCACCGATCGCATCATTCGCAGAAAACATGCCTTTCATCTGGGTGGCTACTTGATTGGTAAGCAGAACTGCAGCATTATATGTCTCTGCGATCCGCGATAATCCATGAATCATATTGTTGAGAACGCATTGTCGTGAAGCAAGCATCCCAATCCCAACATATTCCGCTCGCAGAAGTGCCATTAAACTGTCAAGGATTATTAAACGCACATTACGAGTTTCACAGAGTGTTTCTGCTTTAAGAATCATCTGATCTTGATGATCAGAACTATAGATCCTGGCGTGAAAAATTTTAGCAAGTACTTCTTCAGGATCCAAATTAAATCTAAGTGCGATACGTTTAATCTTACTCCGTGAAAAAGTATTTTCAGTATCAATATAGGCAACAGAGCTTTCTAATCCTCCTTTCTCCTTCGGAAGCTGGATTGTGACAGCGATTGTATGTGCTAAATTTGTCTTTCCGGATTTAAAGGGACCATACACTTCAGTGAGCTTTTCTGTCTGCATCCCCCCTCCAAGGATTCGATCTAATTCAGAAGATCCTGTGGTAAACATCTCGATATGCTCATCGATTTCAGCAGCAGGGATAAATTCAGTCATTCCAAGTGTGTTCCTCGCATTCCAGATAAGTTTTTTAGCTGTTTTATCCCCAAGTCCTTTAATATCTGCCACTGATTTTTGCGACGACATGGCGAGCATTTCGGCAGTAGAAATGCCACATTCTCGTAAAAGCTTAATATGACGAGAATTAATTCCTTTAATCTGGCTTAAATCTGATATTGTATTTTACACCTTCTGTGCATAATTATATTATTACAAATACAAGCTCATCATATATAAAGAAAAAATAAAATCTCTAACTATTATAAACAATCAAACAAATTTTAAACGAGAAATTAAGTGGTAAAACTTAGAAAAATTTAATTTTAAATGTTATCATGAAAAAAAGGAGAAAAAAATAATAAATTATGAAAGAATTTCTCTTAATCGAGAAATATATTCTTTGGGAGTGATTCCGTGAAGAAATGCGACATGCATCATGCGAATATTAATCTCTTCTAGTTGCGTTTTCATACTCTCCCCCTCTATTCCTAAGCTTTTAAGTATAATGGGAAGTGAGAATTCTTCTTTGGGATACTGTCCAAAATGACCTCCATATGCAAGAAACATATTTAAAACCAAATTAATATCAGCCTCGGAAAAAATTGTTCGACAATTTTCACATACTGGGATGTAAAGAATCTTAGATTGATAAACTGAAGAGGGATTGTTAATAATATGGTGACAAATCCCACATCGAAGGGGATACTTATTATTTTTCGCTAATGAGTTCATATATAATAGTGTATATAGACTTATTTAAAGAAAAAGATCTTTACTTCATTACATTAAATCGCTATCAAGGGTTAGGAAGGATGCTTATTCCTTTTTGTCGCAAGAGATATTCATATGAAGTGGATTTTGTATCGGTGTGAAATTTTATAAAATATTTTTTTTGAAATTGATCTTTTTGTAAGGCAATATTTAGTCCATTCAATCTACTGAAGAGCTGATCATTAAACATTACTGTCTTATCTTGGGTGGGATCATAAGAAACCTCATGGATAAGGATCAAAATAATCTTATTATACTCGCAAAAAAAGATTAGAGGAATAATAGTAGAATCGAAAAAATCATCGAGAATCGCAACTTTATCGTTGATCAGATGAAATTGCGATAATTCAAATCGTAAATGGTGAGAGATATTATCAATTACAAGAATTCTAGTTTTTGGAGGAATTCTCATCGCGCCATCGGAAATACTTGCTAATATCTTATTTTGCTCATAATAATCAAAAGGAGGATGGGTTTTTGGAATGATGAAGATATGGTGAAAAAGAAAGGCTAAGAGTCCTTGATCATACGAATATAAACTTTTCAATCGCTTTTTTGGGAAGCTCTCGCTAGCTTGAACCCATACACTTACATTTTGTGTTTTTTCGGGATAACTAAGTAATATTGAGATACATTGAAGCGCTAAGGTAGTTTTACCTGTCCCAGCTTTCCCGTAAATATTAATAAATGAAAAATGATCTAAGATATTATGCAGTACTTTTGTATTCGCATCATGTTTACTCATAAATCTTCACTCTCTAATAGCTTTAAGACTTCCTGTTTGATTTGTTCTATTTCATCAATAGAATTTCGACCTTCTTCAGCAGAGTTGCTTGATTCTCGAGAATTATGTATGTTTCCAGTATTCAATTGTTCAATCATTAAAAATGTGAGTAATGAATCACTCATCGCATTCTGCCTTGTAGGGGATTTTCGAAACGAAAAATATCCTGTTGTTTTAGCCCCTGAAGATGATTTTTTTCTCGCCCGTATAAACAAAAACAATCCAATACCAATTCCTAAAATAAATAATGAGATCGTAGGATCTTTATTATAGAACATAATAAAAGCCAATACTAGTGTTAAATAACAAAACGCTTTCATACTCACCACTGCCCTCGTTCAATTTTTTGTGATTTTTTCTTTTTTGGAGAATGGCGTTTGCGATATAGTTCAGACGATCTAATTGAAGATCCTTGTTTTGAAATTTTTTCTCGAAAGTACTCAATAATTTTTCGTATTCCAATGAATAAATATTTGAATATATAATATCCAATCCCAATAAGTATATAAAAGAGAAAGCTGTAATAATATGGAATGATTATATACCAACTAGCCAAATATACAATCAATGTCGACAAAAGAACCAATCCAATTTGGTACGTGGAATAGCGCGGATCGTTATTAAATGCTAAGCCTATATTATAGATATCTATTCGAGAAGGTGAAGACCCTATTAAAAAAGAAACCATACATACTGCTGCAATCACTCTGTAAAGATCATTAAATGCAGTAGAAAGAAAAACGCATAAACAATAAAATGCTAAATAACTAATAATAAGTAATGGAGCAATTCCTGTTAAGAATGATTGAAGAAAAGTCATACGTTTAAAATCTTTTAGTTCTACACTTCCACCTTGCCGTGTATAACTAACTTTAAAATGACCAGGGGTTGCGCCAGTTATCAAAAGCATTACAAAATGACTGAGTTCATGTATAAAGATTCCAAGCACTCCCAAGATTTTAACTATAACTGTAAGTTTGGCTTTCTTATTATAAATAAAATGTCTTACTAATAAGCCTGACATAAATACGATCGGAAATAAGATAAGATCTTCAAACATGATGCTAAAATGAGCTTGGAGTATATAAAGAAAAAATAATATTATACATGATAAATATAGAAAATGAATGAGTTTGGAGATTGTTAAACTTATTAAATAAAGAATTATAACATTTACCAGTGTTACAAAATTCTGAAGATAATGAGGAAAATATTTACCTCAAGTTAGATCGCTCTAAAATTTTACGAAAAAAATCATCCCCTCATTTTCAAGAAGGGTAGTCTGGATTAAGTGATCTGCAGATTTTTATTTGAAATTTCTTTACATTTTAGTCTATAAACAAGATTACAAAAAAATTACTTTTATATAAAAAATGTTCAACTATTCTATGATCAAACTCAATTTTCTAAAATTTATTCAATAACAATAACATTTAAAAAGACTACTCCTACTCTCTTCTATCTTAAGTTAATTTGAAAACATGATCAAAAAAATAGAAAAAGTGTTCAAAAAATATGGCATCACAAGATTATCCTAAAAATTTTTCTCTGGGAGATTTAGACTCAGTATGTGAAATATGTCATTCTTCAGAAATTAAAGAGACAGAGCAAGGTTATGTATGTGCTGATTGTGGGCTCGTATTAGAAGTTCAAAAAATGGAATATCACCATCCATACAAGGAGGAGCGAATTCAGCACGCAGTATTAGACAGAACTCAAATTGGTAATTCACGTGAACGATATCAAAATCAATTCTCACGAAAATTTCATAAACTCAATAAAATAAATCATACTTCATCACGGGAAGATCCCATATATATGAGGGCAAAAGTAGAGATTTCCAGACTTATTAATGGGCTTGAAATATCGTCTAATATCAAGCAGAGCATATTAGAAAAATATAAAAATGCACGAGATGAACTTGCTCCAGGCACAAAATTTCGCAATCCCGATAAATTAGTCCCGGGAGTGATGTACTACCACACAAAAATGAATGGTCAACCGCTTGATGAGTCACAACTTCTGGAGGTTTCAAAATTAGATAAAAAGGATTTTAATCGTCTTAAACTGAAGATTGGTGAATTTATGCCAGAATATTATTCCCGTGATCGAAAAGAATACATTTCTAATCGCATCATGCAAATTCGTGAAGAATTCGAACTCGATATGGGCTTTTATCATAAAGCGCAAGCGATACTTGAAAAATTATGGGAGGAAATTGCATGTACGAAAGATGATGTCGTGGCGGGATTAGTAAGTTCAATAGTTGCATTATGCCACTATCACGATGAAGTGAATGTAAATTCTATTTGTAAAGCCCTTCACATTCAAATGAGCACTATCCAGTCTCAAGTAAAACGCAGAATCATTGATAGATTTCATGTGCCAGGTTTTCAGAGCTTAGTACGCTCTGCTGATCTATTAAAAAAAATTATGGTGAAATTAGGATTTTTCACAAAAAAAGATGCTGGAGACTCAATATTCTCAAAACAAGAGGAAGAAAAGAAAAATGAGCAAAATTTAGATGAAAAACATTTAGATTCAGATTTGGTATATATCGAAATACCGGATGTGATGCCAGAATCCACTTTTAATCAACCTTTTGATCATTCCATATTCGCTGTACGAGATGAAAATACGTATGATCCTCATATCCTCACGATTTCGATCTTATATAGCCTAAAAGAAAAACCGCAAAAACCTCAAAAACAAAAGATAAAATTCGAAATATCTCGATATCATTATCCAAAGGGTCCTCCATTTTTGTATTGCTGAGTTTTATAAGGTTCAGGAAAACGCAAATAATCCTGATCTAATTCTTTTATTTTTTTTAATCTTTTTTTCTCATTTCTTTTTCTTCCTTTATGATATTTATAACTGATTGAGCTTTTTGGGTAGTTACAAATGTCAGTGATTGGGTTTAAATGTTTCCGGAACGCCGACATTTTAAATTACTTTGAAATATGTTTTCCAAATGTGGATGTAATTCTCAGCCCATTTCTGTACTTTTAAGAAGTGGTGCTTGAAATACATACCGTAGCCAGCTAACTTGCTGGGGTTCGGAGAATTCGCGATAATTGAGCGAAACTTTTTATATTTTGCCCACAATTCTTTAATATAGTCGGGAAACTTCCGAAAGTTATGTCCGAATACGCGATAATCAAGAACGCGTTGGGCACCTTGAAGTGTCATCATATTGCGTTTGAAGGAAGGATAATAAGTATAGACTTTATGTTGTCCTTCCAATTTATTATTTGTAGTCGGCATTCTCGAATCTCTCTGACACTCTATTATTTTGGGAAGCGAAATGGATAATGTTTTGAAGGCGGTAATAAGGTGGTCCCTTTTTTCCTCTTTTAATCTGGGAATGATCGAGCGGAGGATTTCCAGCTGAATGTAGGCGTCAGTCTCGTGCTTTGAGTCAATAACCCGATAAAATCTCGAAAGGAGCCATCGCCATTCCTGCGGGATTGGTTTTTGAGAATGTTCGGATAAGCCCGCAAACGCTTTCACATGTCGAGAAACCGCCCATTTAACATGAGTAAGACAATTCTGGAGAGATATATGCTTGAAACTCCTGGTCCGAAACAATCCTCCCAGGTTAGCGGTCATATCTTTTATAATGCCCTTGATGTCAAGTGTTAAGTTCTTTCTCCCTTCCATGAGCACTTCACGTCCCGCCTTCCTTCCCATCTCTTCGGAGATTAAGGCAGCGGGGACGAAGCCCGTATTTACATCGATCGTATCGATGGTATACATTTTCTCCCCGTTGATTCGGAGGTGGATCTCGTCATACCCCCAGTACCCGCTAGAAGGTATCGGCGTAGTTGCCAGCATCTCTCTCAATTCCTCTTGGATCCCGTTAATCCAATTGATAATTGTAGATTTAGCGATCTTAATGCCAAAATCTACTCGAAATACTTTAGAGATTTGGGAAGGCATCAATCCTTCCATATAATGCTGGCGAGCACGTCTCTTATAGTTCTCATGGTACATTCCATACTTGGGAAACAACGCAGAATAATCAGGGGTGATTTCACCGCAGTTGGGACAGCGTTTTCGATGGAGCTGAAACTCATATCTACCAAGCCCCTTATCCAAGACCGCAATTCTCTCATTAAATCCATTGTAAACTAACCTACGATTACAATCATAACAGTGTGTCTCCTCAATCTCTATCGTCCCATCTAATTCTAAGTAAATGGAATATCTATCGTCGGGTTTACGCTCCTCTATATCACTCAATTCCCCCTCTAAGCTTGGAATTTCAGGTTCGGGTAAAGAAGGGTAAAATTTATTAAGCGGGACTTGCTTTATTGACATGGGAGCCAGATCTCCTTCAATTTTACTTATTGGCATATTTAAAATTAGGGATCGGCTCCCTTTAAACTTTATTCTGGGTTCCTGACTTCTCCACTCGAAATGAAGGAGGGGTAAATAATTTAGATAAAAACCTCTGCAAGAATTGGATTTTGAGTATGTAATGACAAATTTATTTTCTCATCACTGAATTTTGTATGCAATCAGCTTTTTTTCTTTAAATACTCTGAGGAGAAGGGGATCATAATAGAATTATTATATAATTATGATTTTTATGAAAACTAAAAATTTCTCAAGAAAAACGCTAATAATAACGATAGTGGTAGTAAGTTGCTTTTTAATATCTTCTTTATTTTACAAATCACAAAGAGAACAGATAAATGATGAATTAAAAGAAAATATTCATACTTCCACAGACATGAATAATTATGATTTCCTTTCTACGGTGATGGATGACTTAACCAATACATATGGAGAACATGGATATTTTCCTACATATTATGAACCTTCCATTCAAAGCACATATTTTGCCCTTCAAAGTTATTTATCATTAGGTAGATTGAGTGATCTCAATGAAACAACGCTGATATCTTATCTGATCGATCATTATGATGCAGGGAATGGATATTTTATTGATGATTATGCAGTTCGGTATTTAGATACTGATTTTGAGGCATTTTATCTGCCTTTAAACACCTTACTGGAAGTGAATTGTTATGCGTTTCTCTCCTTAAAAATCCTTAACAGATTAGATTTGATCAACAATCAAAGTTTTATTGATTTTATTTGGAGCTGTTTTAATTCTGATGAGGGGGCATTTATAGGACAACCATATGATGTAGATCTTCATCCTAAATTCAAAATACCTACATTAGATAATACATATTATGCAGTGAAAGTATTAAATCTCTTGCTTGAGAATTGGGATGAATATTATCCTCAACGCTCTCAGCTAATTACGTTTATTGAAGATTGTCAAATATTTATCGCAGAAAAAGCACAATATGGAGGATTTAAGAATGATCTGGTAAGCGGCTTCAGTTCTTTGAGAATTACAGATCCAAATATGCTCTCCTCGTTTTATGCGTTAAAGACTCTTGATATTTTCAATGCGTTGGGAGCTATTAATATTGACGCGTTCCATCAATTCTTAGAAGATCTATACAATATAGAAAATTGTTATTTTGAATTATCATGGTTTCCTGACCTTCCTACTCATGGCAGACCTTTTGCAACCAGTGTTGGACTGTCTCTCTCATTGCTTACAGGCTATAACGAAATCAATGAAATGGGAATAGTTTCTTATCTAAAAAGCATTCGCAATAATATTGGAGTATGGAAAAGCTCCATAAATGATATCCAATTTGAATTGATTGATACCTTCCAAGTTCTTCGCTCTCTGGATGATTCAAGCCATATTGATGATTTTACAAATGGCGAGAAGGATGTGATTGCGAATGGACTCGAGCATTTTCAGAGTTACCAGAGCTATAGCAATACACCCATCGATTATATGAGTATTTCTGCTCTTTCATCCATAACATGTTCATTCAAACTTTTTAATAGAGAAACAGATTTACAGATCCAACAACTATTCGTCTATTTGCGAAATGCCTATATTAGTGATCCCGAAAATGATCCGCGAAGTTTTTATGGATATACTAATGTGGATGCTAAATATCTATTTTTCCGAATCTATCCTATTGAATATTACAACTTAGGAAAGTATTCCTCTTTGGAGTATATAGATTACTTATTTAACCATAAATTCGTCTATCAAGCCCTTACTGCTTTAAAAGATTTATACAAACTAGATGATTTTGATACCCTCTATGATCTTAATGAATTGCTTGATCAAACAGTTTTAGCACAGATTATTAATCCAAATTCAGATAAATTTGGAGCATTTCTTCCTAATTCTCTGTTACTTAATTTTAATCAGGAAATTCAAGATAAAACGGTATTTTTAGAGCAATCTTTTTATGCAATTCGTACAATGGAATTACTCAGAGATTATTTGGAATTAGGATCCGTAGAGGACTTATTATTGGATTCTGAGGCCTTAAAAGTACATATATTCAACACGTTTGAGGCGCCTGGATCTTATTGTTATTCCATGCCTCGTGAGACCAGTGACATGAATATCATTCTTAAAAACACTTATTATGCTAGCTATGTAATGAAATCTCTGGATTCATTTACACAAGATACGCAAAAAATCAAGAATTACGTAGTGGATCATCTTAAGTACAATGATATTGAAAACATTTATTATTCTTATCTACTCGATCAATTATTAGACTTAGATATAGATTTTTCCATCGAGGAAGTACAAGCTTTGGTTCAGGAACTCTACTCTAAGGATTTGAATGCCTTTTATCTAACCACAGAAAAAAATAAGATTAATCAACAGATTCTCTATTGGATCAGTGATATGGCGAAACACGATAAATATCGTTATACTATTAATTTCGATGATATCATTCTCTTAGATTCATATTCAATGATCACCGTAGAAATACAAAATCTTATCTTAAATAGCATTGGTCAATATGGTTCTCTCAAGTTCGAAAGTGACCAATTGGGGGAATATGCCTTTACTGAATTTGGCGAAGGAGAGTTCCGATGTAATGTTTTTGTGCCGTTTGATGTTTCTAATTATCCTACAATTGAAGGAAATATCTCGCGCTATGAATTTTCCACTAAACAGGAGGTGATCCCTATTAGTTTTAACACAACTTATGAACTCATCTCAGAGATTAACTTCGTAGAAAATGTTAATACAATCAATATTGAAATTAATTGTTCATTAAATATAGGCTCAGGAAATATAAATTTACCATATGGTGAATCATTTATGCATATTTTTCATGAAGGAGAGTATATTGCCACAGATAGTTTTTCGTATCAACAAAACATAGATTATACAAAGTATTTTTTAGAGTATGAGTATACTCAGTTCGGAAACTATTCTTTTGAACTATACGTGAATGATGGTCTTAACGCTAGCGATTATTTCATTGGAAAAATTATGACACAACATAGCTACCAACTAATCTCTGAAGTGTCGGTTTCCCGAATTAATGCTAACATTAATTTTATTATCAACGCGTCCATGATGGTGGAAGGGAGTGAACTTCAAGCCTTCTCATACGGCTCAGCATTTTTAAAAATATATAGAGAAGGTACTTATATTCAGCAAAAAAATTTTATTGGAGAAGACCGTGATACTTATACTCATTTTGAGACTACATATATGATGATCCAAACGGGAAATTATTCATTTGAACTTTATCTCGATGATGGATTGAATCCAATCCAGAATCTGATCTACGAATATTTTACCTCCTATGGAAATGACCCACAAGATCCAACCGATCCACAACCCAATGGAACAAATGAACCTCAGATTCCACTGATTATTTTCTATCCTATCATACTCCTCCCGTTATTTGGATCCTCTGGAGCAATTGTATTTACATTTCTAAAGAAAAAGCAACTCAAAACTCTAAAATAAATTTTTTTCACATTTTCTTTTTCTGATTTTTTCTTTTTATGGGACTTCACTCTAAAGTAATAGTGAATATCATGAACTATTCTGACTTTTTAGATGAGGATGAAAAAGAGTACTCCCAAGATCTGAATACAAGATCTACCCACCAAAAATCAACGATATATGATACCATCCACACTATTCTCAAAATCCTTCGCATTTTTCACGGTAATTATAACAAGAAGATTAACGTCGAAAAATTATTTAATAAGCTTAGTATTCCTGTCCAAGAGAGAGAAGATTATCTCAGACTCATTCTGGAAATTCAAACGCTTTTTCAAACTACCTTTCAAACTCACTCTCTTGAAGTAAAGCAAATTGACTCAACCAGGTATCTTTTCTGTAAAAATCTTAAAAATTTAACACAAAAAAATCGTCAAACTAGTAAAATTCCTGAACGTTTCACCATTTCATCTCACGATCTTTCTTTATTAAATGATATTGTGTATATGTTTACCAATGTTAAGCGAGGGAAAGGGTTTGATCTCAAAGATAATTCATCACAAATCGTAAAAGGTATAAAAAAAATACGAAAAAACTACCCTTCTCTTTTTTTCTCGAATGGTCATGGGTATGTATATCCTACAGAGTTTGGCGTCAAATTAGGGCAAAAAATTAATACTTATTTAAAATGTAATCGAACTATTGACACTCTTGTAGTCGAGGGTTGTAAAATTAAAATTGAGTAATACGGATGAGGGATTATATTGATTTTTTTCTTTTAATATATCTGTTCTATACTTTCACTACTCATAATAGGATATGAATGCAAATGAGTAATTCCCAAGAAAAAATGATTCCATTGCATATAAAAAGTACTTTTCTTCACAATGATAAAATAGAACTTCGGAAGTATCAAGTCGATATTGCCTTACAATGTATTGCAAAAAATTCGCTGGTAGTGATTCCCACAGGGCTTGGAAAAACCATCATTGCGATCTTAGTTGCTGCCAAAACCTTAGAGGTTTCTCCTCCAAATAGTAAAGTTATAGTTATGGCACCTACACGTCCATTAATTAATCAGCATTATGACACATTCCAAGAATTTTTGACGCTTCCTGAAGATCAATATTCTATTCTCACTGGAAAAATCTCTCCTGAAGCTCGTCCGGAAGAATTTAGATCCCATCAGGTGCTTTTTTTCACTCCTCAAACTTTAAGAAATGATTTAGTGTCAGGAAAATATTCATTAGAGAATACATGTTTACTCGTCTTTGATGAAGCACATCACGCGTCAGGGGATTATCCTTACACAATGATTGCAGATTTATATGAAACACAAAATCCGGATGGTACCGTCTTAGGTTTAACTGCCTCTCCGGGATCGTCTCAGCGCGCGATCAATGAATTATGTTTAAATCTTCATATATCTTCCAGCAATATTCATATCCGTAAACGGAAAGATGAGGATGTAAAAGGATATATTAAACCAATGGATATCTACAAGATCGGAGTAAATTTAACCTCGTTAATGGAAGATGTCAGAAAAGTATTATATCTTATCTTGGAAGAACGGTTACGATATCTTTCGCAATTAGGGTTTCTTAAAGTTCAAACAGAAAAATTATTTGAAAAGATTATCCGAAAAGATCTGCTGGAACTCAATCGGAAGTTATTGGCAATCATTCGAGGAGACGGAGAGAAGACGGGAGCCTATAAAGCATTATCCATCAATGCTCAAGGACTTATTGTGTATCATATGTTAGAATTGGTGGAACAGCAAGGCTTAGATGTATTACTCAAATACTTAGAAAAACTACAAAAGGATGCCTGTAAGAAAAATAGTTCCAAAGCAAACAGAATTTTAGCCACAGATTCACGAGTACGAAGAATTCAGTTGGAATTGAAAAAGCATCATGAGTTTGATCCTAATAGTTTGCTTCATCCAAAACTAAAGGTTTTACGGAGTGTGCTTACTGATGAATTTTCCAAAAATATAGAGTCAAAGATCTTAGTCTTTGTAAAACTAAGAGCCTCAGTAAAAAATATTGTGAAAAAATTAGAAAATTATGATGGAATACGACCTGTGAGGTTTGTGGGGCAAGCGACCAAATCCGAAGATGATAAAGGGCTTTCTCAGAAAAAACAAATAGAGATTTTAGATAAATTCAAGCAAGGACTCTATAATGTGTTAGTGAGTACGAATGTGGGAGAGGAAGGTTTAGATATTGCTGAGTGTGATCTGGTCATCTTTTATGATGTGGTCGCTTCTGAAATTCGTCTTATTCAAAGAAAGGGTCGGACTGCCCGTCATCGTGAAGGAAGGGTGATTATTCTCTATTGTCGCAATACGAATGATGAGGTGTATTTACAGATTGCGATGAATAAATTAAAACGGATGCAAAAAACCTTGAAAGATTCAAAGAAGAAGAAGGGTGGATTTTCGCGCTTTACAGTTGAGAAGGGATCTGAATTAGAAAATGAAGTGAAAGGAAAAATCCAAAAAAAGCAATTTAATTTAGTTGATTTTGTCAATAAAAAAGAGAAAGAGACTCATACAAAGGTATTGGAAGAGGAAAAAAAGGCAGATATCATCATCAATTCTGAGTTAGATATGAAATATGGCCTCCGAAAAAATCTCAACACAGCAAGTATCGAATTTTTAGCAGAACACACAAAATTTTCCCTTATATTATTTGAAAAGATTCTTATTCAGATTGTAGATCCTCGTAAGTGGAATGAATCGGAACTAATAAAATTCTATGAAGAATGGAAAAAAAGATTTGAATTAATCGTTCTAGTAATTGATTTTGTAGAATTTTCAGAAACATATCCAGATGAACATCGACTTCTCAAGCAAAAATTTGTAGATTTTGGAAGGACCCAAAATATTCAACTAGTTAATATTGATACACATGAGGAATTGTTTTTCCTCTTGAAAAATGTGTATGACTATAATAATAAAAGTAAATGAAAATGAAAAAAGAGGATCCAATAATGGAAGATGATGAAGTTGGAATTGTGAAGGATGAAAAACCCTATTTCATTTTTCGATGTCGTAAATGTGAGCAGTATATGTATGTCAAACCTACGCAAAAACGGAAAAAATGCCTTCGTTGTGGGAGAACGCATATTGTCGACAGGTTAGAGGTAGTAGATGAGGTAAAAGGGATGACCTTAGCAGTTAGAAGAGTAAAAGAACTACAAAGTACATTAGGAGATGGACCAACTTTAAGTGGAACAAGTGAATTCTCTGTTACATCGTCTAATGCAAGAGTAAAAAAGACCAAAGATCTCATGAATGAATCTGAATTGGATACACAATTTTACGAACTCTTACAAACCTTAGCAGAAAAATATCAAAAATTTCCTTATTATATGATTGAATTAATGGCCCAAGAGTATACTATTTCCCAAAATGAATTGCGGATACTAATTCTTAGTTTCCTCAAAAAAGGTATTTTAAGACAAGTAGATCATAGTTATTACACTCTGTTATAGATCAAATTCGATTTTTTCTTATGTAGTCTTTGAGAAATTAAAATTCATAATTCAAAGGTAAAAAAGGAAAGAGAAAATTAAGAAGAGAGCTCTTTTTTGAGGATCTTTTTTATTTCTTGGGTCGTGAGTGAGCAATCGCTGGAACTATCCGAAAACCTAAGCTCAGAACTATATCTCAAGACATAAAAATTGTTAAACTGAATGGCGATTCGCTTGATGAAGGACTCAAACTCCAGATCCTCTTCTATTCGGGCGTCTTGTTTCTTAATTTCAATATTTCTATTCTTTTTTGATTCAATACTCATAATGAATTACCTAGTTGATGAAAGTATTTAAAAGAAAAAGATTTCAATTTCTTTTCATTCATTATTTACTTCATCTAAATATAATTTCATAAAATAGCGCTGGCTTTTACAATAATCACGACGTTGTGCATCTGTAATGGAATGTGAATTTACTAAAATATTCAATTTTTTGAGAATTTCCAGATAATCTTGGGTAGATTTTTGTGGTTCTCGCTTTATCTCAACTCCTAACTTCTGGTTTGGCTTCTGATCTTGTTTAATTTTGAATTCAAATTGTGGCTTTTTTGTATTTTGGGTATGGATCTGGGGAATACTAAATGAAAATTTTTTCTCTTTTTCTTCCTCAGATTCAGCATCCGACCGCATAGAAAATCACAAGTTAAATCTAAAATTATATCTTAAAAAGGATGAGAAAATATAAAGGAAAAATTTTACCTAACAATAATTTAGTATTCGCTTATTAATAATTATTGATTTGAAGATGGAAGATTATTTATCATCCAAATGATGTTTTTTGGCACTTTCCACAATCCCTTTGCAGAGTTTCACCCCGAGTCCTGTCTTTCGATTTAATCGATATGGAGATTCTTTAGCAATTTGGGAGGAGGTATGGTACTCCGCATCATAGAGGATCCGTGCCCGTACCCGTGCTACATTTTCCAATCTGATCACTAAGTCAAATAATTCTTCGCGAATACCATAATGGATTCGGATCCGTAAGGTTTCTGCCATCTCGGCGATTGCTATCATATCATTATGAATATCTTTGCCAGAGGAACTAAGATGAGTGGCAATGATCCCAACAAACGTGACAACTCGTTCTAAATTTTCTTTGATGGACATCAGATCGCCTGCCATAATGTGATACCGTTCCAAAATGTCGTTAATTGGTTCCTCATCTGCCCACTCTATTATCGGATCTAATAACTTGTAATCGCGCACTCGTCCTTCTGAGATGAGGATGTCATAGGACTCTCTGAGAAGATCTTGATATGTGGAAATCTCCCGATTTTCAAGTTTACTTCTGATTAACACGCCTGAGACGGGATATAAATATAACCGAATAATTAATTTTCCAAACTGCGAACAGATAATTTTTTCATTTTGTTCCTTTAAGATCAATCCTTTTTCAAACAAATAATTTAAAATATATTGGTTTTTAATGGATTTCGGAATGATATCTTTAACTGCTTTTTGAATATTTTTATCGGGAAATTGGATCAAGTATACTAAAAATGCTGTGATATGATCGCAAAACTCAAAGGCAAAGGTATTATCCACTAGATTATCGGAGATACCGTTTTCAAACCCACATGAGCATCGAATCCCATTATCTAAATCGAATTCACAAAAAAAGACTCCATAAGTGGTCTTTAGATAGCCAGAAATATTGGATGAAGTTAATTTGGAAATTTTTATTTGATATTGACTTTCTTTAGCTTTTTTTACTTTTTTAGGATCTGCATGGAGTTTAAGAATGTTTAAAGGGGTGATCTCCTTAATCATCAACAGTTCTTCTATTGGAATCCGTGATTTCATCTTTTCTGTGATCAAATACCAAAAATAGGTTTTTTTAAAAAACGTTTTTAATTCCTCAAGGGTGATGGTTTTTTCCTCATAGACTCGCAGTAAGACTTGCTCTTTTAGCGTATTGACCGTATTGAGTCCAGAGTCAAGATCTTCATATTGAGGGATGAGTTTATCATTTGCATAATCTACCGAGAAATAATGATCCTCGATCCACGCTTTCTCTTCTAAATTATTCACTAATAATACCCCATAACCAACTGTATCTAATCCAGGGCGACCCGCCCTCCCAAGCATTTGAAAAGTTTCATTGCCAGAAAACGGGCGAAAGTAGGAGAATCCATCCCCATTCTCGAAAAAGCCTTTAAAATTTTTAATATTGTACCCTGAGGTTACATAGCGTTTGAAATCCTTCAAAATCACGACGCGTGCAGGCAGATTGATCCCCGCTGATAAAGTAGTGGTACAGCATATCACTTTTATGATGCGTTTTTTATAATATTCCTCTATTAATCGCCTTTCTTTAGGAAGTAATCCTGCGTGATGAAATGCGATTCCATGCTTAATAACCTTTTGAAGATCTGAATGTCCTCCTCTAATCGATTTTAAATTTTTTTCAATCCTTTTACAAGTATCATTCTCTTTTTCATCAAGAAACTTCTTTGTAGTGGAATAAAGACTATTTGCCATCTTTTGCGTTGCTTTTCTAGTATTAAGAAAAATCAAAACTTGTCCGTTTTTATCCAAAATAGAATTGAGAATTTTCTTAATAGTAGCGTTTTTGTTTTGAGAAACTTCAATCTTATAATGTAATGGCACAGGACGAGAGTCAGATTTAATAAGGGTGGTTTTGTTTCCTAATTTATTAAGCCACGAATTGAAGAATTCGGGATTGCGAATCGTTGCAGAGAGTCCGATGATCTGGGGAGTATGTAAAAATTCATTTATCCGCACGATAAGCGATTCCAAACGAGGTCCACGAGAAGATTCCCCAATAAAATGGATTTCATCAATAATCACGGTAGCAATCTCAAAGATCCAATCTTTATCATAGAAATTTCGGATTATTGAATCCATTTTCTCATAAGTCGTAATGATAATGTCAGCGGCGGCGAGTTTTTTATCATCCACATCAAAATCTCCGATAGAAAGCTCCACATCTATATGAAAGCGAGTATATGCCTTTTTAAAATGATAATATTTTTCCGTCGCAAGTGCTTTAAATGGGACTAAATAGATAGATTTACCGTACTGTTGAAAAATATTATGGACCGCGCAAATTTCTCCTATCAAGGTTTTTCCACTCCCTGAGGGAGCACAAATTAAAAATGATTTTCGGAAAAAAAGCCCTTTCTTGATCGCTAATTTTTGGATCTCTCTTAGTTCAAAAATATTATGTTCAAACAGAACTCGCAAGATTCGTTTATCAGGAATTAATTTAAAGATTTCTTTATCACGATAGTCCTCAAGATCATTCTGCTTATTTTGGTCAGTAAATTCATCAATCGTAATATTCTATCACCTAATTATAAAAAGTTCAATTAATATGGATTTGACCATTTTTTCAAGAGCTCTTGAAATGTACCCAAATCTCGTGAAAACTCTATACTTTTTATAGCAGAGCAGCTTCTTACTTTTAAATCTCTATCAATGTAAAATAATACGGCATGAAGAGGATCCCCGTGAATATGAAGATGGGGATATGGAAATACCTCTTCTTCTTCTAATCGTTCCAGAACGCTATTTTCCACACCAACCTCAACCCTTTTTTTACAGATAGGACACCTATGAAGGGAGCTTATTTCTTTTCTAATAGGATGTTTATTAATATCTTTATTTGATAAAACCATAATTGATAGTATAAAATTTGTTTAGTATTTATAGAAGGAGAGAGTGTTGATATTTAAACAAAAAATATAAAAAAATAGAATAAATCAGAAGGATATTGAGACTCTGGAAATTATATTGATGAGGAATTATAATTGTGCATTTATCTTTTGGATTTATGATGAAATAATGTTTTGGCGTAAAATTCTTATCTGATATTCCTATTTAATTGTAAAAACCATCCTAAATTTTTTTTGAAATTTTTTCTTTATAAATACCTATTTAGATCTTACTAGCGATTATGACAAACGTTATGGAAAATGAGACGAATAACACTCCTGGTCAAGAATGGGATCTTGAATATCAACTAGAAATGATCCAGCAAGCGATTAATACTAATAATTATGATAAAGCTTTAGATCTGGCACAAGAAGGATTTGAGCAGACAAAAGACGAACCAAAATATCAAGAGAGATTCAAAAATGCTTTAAAATATTTAAAACTAAAAACTATTCCAGAAGATCCAAAAAATACCCAAAAAGGGATTATAACTCAGTTTCGGCTTACTGATATAAATGGTATTGGTCCTTCTATTGCTGAAAAATTACACACATTTGGTATACATACCCCTCAACAGTTAAGTCTAACAGAGCCCCATAATTTATCGCAAGTGAACGGGATCAGCGAAAAAACAGCTGAAAAATACATTATATCAGCTAAGAATTTACTAGAAAACGTAAAAAATTACTCCAATAAGTGCATAAAACAACCTAAACCCAAAAAAACTTCTAAAATATCCTCGAAGAAGGAGAAAAATAAATTCGATATTCATAAGCAAAATTCTACTAGATTAGATCAATATCTAGAGCATGAAATCACAGTCTCTCAAGAGAAAAAAGAGACACCATCTCTATCCCAGCACATAAATAAATCCTCGTTACAGGTTCAAGAGGAAGTGGAAAATGAAAAGAAAAAGAACCAAAAAGTTGAACCAGAAATAGAAGGAAAGGTAAAAGATTATGCAGAATTTATAATTCCTAAACAAGTAAGCAAACTCAATTCCTCTCAAAATAAATATTCGTTAATGCCAAAAGAAAGATCAGAAAACATAGAGATCCCAGAAGAAGATCAAGAGCTAATATCTACACCTCAAAATAAAATGCAATCCATAAAAAAGCAAGTTTCTAAAATTTTATCCGCAAATGGTTATTTTATATCTAAGAAGCTTGATATAGATAGATCAGAAATTATCGCAATAAAGTCATTCGAAATTTCGAATCATCAAAATATAGTTCTTTTTATCCCCATAAAAATTTATACAGAAAATATCCAATTAATTGTATCTGAAAATAACATCGAACTCTCTGGGATTGATCCAGCAGACGACCATTATGGGTCATTCACACATACTATGGCGCTTTTTGCTGAAATCAAATCTCGAATGTTTCATAGTATTATCAAGAAAGACTATTTATATCAATTCCTTCAAAAATTTTTACGAACTGAATTTACACCAGAATACAATCAAATAGACAATGAGATATATCTTCATAATGGGTTGGAAAGTTACAAAATAGTCATATCACCATTATTTCTCTCTCAAAAAAGAATTTCATTCAAAGAAAAAAGGGTATCTTATCCCTATCAGAGACACAATAATATTCATTTCGTTCATCCTGAAGAATTAGAGGAAGTTCTCACCTTTTTAGAACGTAAACATACTGCTATTTTTAAATATTCTGGACATGATTTTAGCACTTCAAATGCATCGACTTATGAAGATTTTCTTGCTCAAATTCGTATTTACTCCATTCCGTTTTTCATTATTAGCATTTTATTTTTTATTCTATCAATCCCTCTCTATAAATTAATTTTAAACGTAATGATCGGATTGAGTATCACAACGTTTATCTGTTTCTTACTTTTTCTTGGATATCTCTATTACACTCACTATCACTCTTCTCAAATAAATTCATCCCATCTTAAGGATTCAATAAAACAAGAAGACTTAGAGTTAATAAAAAGAGATTTTAGCATAGATGAGATGAAACAATTTATCTATGAATATTTCGGGAAAAACTTAGATCTTAAACTCGAAGACGATGAATACAAATCTCAAAAAGATAAAAATAACTGCTTTCCTTTTATAAAGGAATCTCAGAACAACGATTTGGAAGACTTACAAGACTCTCTTCCAGAAGATGCAACAAAAGAGGAGGAGATTAATTTTGATTATGAGTCTGATGAAAATAAAATGAATACACATAAAACTCAAAAATTAAAACTGATCCAAAAATATACAGATTTGTTGGAAGATTAAGATTCTATATTATTTTTTCTTTAAATACGGATAGTTGCTTTTTTTATGGATAGATATGAAATTGCAAATTATGTTCAAATCATTATTTTTTATAGGATGTGGAATATGTTTTTTTTCCCTCTTTCTTAACTTCTACTCCTTCAGTGTAATATCTCAGACAGGGGCATTAATATCTGTTTGGGAATACAATTTTATTTTTGGATGGGAAGGATTCAATTCTATATATCGCCCCCCGAATCTTGGGCTTTCTATCGAATTTATGATCTTTTATCTTTGCTGTATCATTACGGCGATGGCTCTTAATATCATTAAAAATATTGAAAAAACGAAAAATCTTTCAAAATTCATGCTATATGCATACATCAATATATCTCTACTCATGCTCATTGGTTTTATGGTAATTATATTTCCTTGTTTTTATTTACTTCAGAATGAATTGTTATTTCCCGCAGTTATAGTTATTGAAGACTTAAGTGGTTATACGCTTTATTATGCGATTGGAATAGGATATTATCTTCACATAATCAGTTTTATTATGGTCTTTCCTTATGTGATTTTTTATTATCAATCTATTAGTAAATTTAATATCGACCAGAATTCCTTTTCCGATCGTGTTAAGGAAATTTTAGCCCGAGAAAACGAGGGATTAGATATTGATAAATATATTACAGAAGAGGAAATTAGGAAAATGGAACAAGAAACGCAAAAACGCAAAGAAATTTATTTTAAATCTCAAGTATTACGAGAAGGAGGGTTATAATATGATAAAGATAAAGACACTTGACGATAAATTGAAAGATTTAATAAATGTTTGTAAGGAAACTAAAAATTATAAAAAACTTGCTGTGGTTGCATTTATTTTATTGAGTAATCGAGCGAATGAAATCGGATTAAAGCTAGGATTACGCACTCGTAGTAAAGTGGAAGGAGAGACAATTTTTACATACTTAAAAAATATAAATACTGTGCTTGAAAATAATTTTAAGATTACCTTATTCAATCTCTCCTTTATGACAAAGATTAAAAAACTGGAGCATCTCTTTCTGAAAGCTCGAGGGGATCTCCTTCTCTCACACATCTATGATATTTATAATTTATATTACGAACTTAGAAAGATAGAGCTACCAGATTTTTCGAAATCTCTCTCACCTAAATCATTTCATAATGAATTCTCGGATCTGAGTTTATTCTCCTCTTATTTCTCTCCAAATGGATTACAAACTGAAAATATAGCGACAAAGAAATTGATGGTATTTAAACTAGAACAGAAAGAGGATCAACTAAATAAACAATTAAATGAAAAGTATGATCCAACGTTATTTGAAAGGAAAATTCTAATACATCAAATAAAAAATTCATTATCTCAGAAAGGCTCAGGAAAAATTAGGATTCAAGGAACATTAAGAGATAATCTAGTCTACCAACGTTCTCTGGATAAGATCACCGGTTATGTATTATTAGGGCTCTTTACAATCTTATTTAGCATAGGTATCACGATTTTATTTGAACTTACATTATATCCCTCATTAGCAGCTTCTCTTGGTCTCTTGGTGTTTATATTGTTTGGCAGCGCAGCATTTTTCTTTTATATATATTGGATCCGATTCATACGAGGAGGTGAGTAAAATTATGGAAGGGTATCATAAAAAACCTCTAAATCATAATGAATATTATGATGAGGATGAGACTGCATCTGACGTTGCAAAATCTTATCTGAATATTTGGGAGGAGATTCCTTCTTTTAAAGATATAAATCTCTTCTATAGTTTAACAAAAATGGCCCTCTTTTTGGGTCTGGGATTTTTTTTGATTTTATTTACCTACTTTCTTACTTTTAATTTATTCATTTCATTTTTTTTACCTTTTGTATTACTTGCTCTATTATTATTTGTCTTTCGAGAGAATTTTTTTACATTTGACACCATCTTTCAAAAAGGTTCTCAACGATTCGATCTCTTTCGCAATTTTGAAATTTGGCAACTCGCTGAAGATAATTTTACGATCTATTTTTCCAATAAAAAAGATCTCCTCCATTGCGGAATACGATTATATAAAATTGCAGTGATCCCTGAAAATGTAAGACCAAACTTAAATCATTTCATAAAATCCCTATATAACGCGAAAATTCCATTCACTTATCAAGTAGTCCAAGGTCCTGTGTACCAAGATCAATTACAAACCACCAGCATTGATGTTTATTTCGCCCTTTCATATTATACTAAGGGATTTCTTACTCATAATTCATTAAATCAAATCCAAAATGCCTTAGAAGAATTTTCATATACTTTTAAGAGTGTTTGTATTTCTAATTTACCTCACTTTAAAATTGAGTTTTTAGAGGGGGAAGGTCTATTGAAAGGAGTTCAAACGTTTCTTTTTGGGTTGCCTTTATCCACAGACAAAAAATCAGAAGCAATTAATTTTTTTTCACCACTCCCCTTGCTCAAAGGGAGTATCATTCTTGCGTTTCTATTTTATGTTGATATTCTATTATTTCTTATTGATATTCATTTATTTGGAATTTTAGTTGGAAATGTGGTTCTTTTAGGAGTTTTATTCCCACTTTTCTGGCGTGAAGCATTGCATCATCTTTCTTCTACTTTATTTCTTAATCAAGAACGTATATCCATAAACTATCCTCATACTCTCGAGTTTTACAGGCTGAAGGGTTTTAAAGATTATCTATTCCTCCATATGAATAAGAAATTTCTTATAGGAATGATGCTCTTAGATACAGAATATATAACTCCTCCTCAATTTTCTGGGAAGGGATATTTTCTGCCCAATCCTAATAAATTGTATCGATCCATTGTCAATCGGCAACTTTCTTTTAGCTATACTCTACTTAATTCACCATTATCTTATGATGAGTTCGAAAAATTAAGTTTAAAACATCTCACCAGATATATGCGGGTGAAATTATTACAAAGGGACACGGAAATAGAACGTGAACAATGGCTAGAGATGCGATCCGGGATGTGGCGTACTTCTCAAGTTATCTCCATACAAGAAGGAATCTATTGTATTAATCCAACCACATCAGAGTTTGAAGATTTAATAACGCGCTTAGACCTTACACATAAGGAATTTATTAACACTTATAAAGCAAATTTTCCCAATTACCATCTTAAAATACTTTCTTCTCAGACACGTATTTCAGGACTAATGGCAACCATGATTAAGACGAAGTTTTTCCGCCTCACAGGCACTCATTTAGATTATTCTGTGATCCAAGGTAAATCGCTTATGAATCTATGTGAAATTGCACCTGAATTTAAGAAGGGAATAGAAACTCGAATTGCTGCAGAATTTAACTCCCCGTTAAATCTACAAAATGAGATTAGTATAGGACATACGATTAATACCGAATTTTTAGAGGAAGAAATTGATGCAGGATTTACTATCGAACAATTGAAAAACCTATTAATTACAAATGGAAGTTTTAAGGATCGAGAGAATGCATTGCTTGAAATCACTTCAGAATTAGTGAAAAAAGGAATTCCGTCCATTATATTTGATTTTTCTGGGAATTTTTCTAAATTGCTTACATATTTTGAAGGTACGAAATATGAAGATAAATTTTTATGTTTCAAACTGGGAAATACCTTCCGTATCAATCCCTTAAATACTGACCTATTGTTTGATAAATATAAAGAACAATATCGTGACTTTTTAGTGGATATTTGGGCGATGTCATTTAAGCAAAATCAGAGAGCAACACAAACTTTTCGTGATTATATTAAAAAATTTGGAGAGGGGAAAGATATTGACGTATCTACAATGGTATTGGAGATTGAAACCCAGAAAAAATGGGAAAAAAGTCCATATGCGGATTCTATTATTTCACTATTTAAGGATTTCACTGAGAACGCGATCTATATTCCCAAAATAGATGAAAAAGAAGAAGAACTGGAGATCCTTCCTAATCATTTTGTCCAGAATGATTACACAATCATTTTAGATCTCTCGATCCTCCAAGATCTTGAACAAAAGATATTTATTTCTTTTATAATTATCGCTAAAATTATTCACTATATTCAACAGTATGAGGATTATTTCCAAAAGATATTTATCATACCGAATGCTGATATCCTTTTTGATAATTGGTATTTAGATAAATTTAACCATCTTAGGTATGGAAAAATCAATAAAATCATAGAACCACTACAACAGCGAGGTTTTGGATTAACCATCACATCTAATCAAATTAGATACCTACATCCGAATGTGTTCAACTATTTTCGAAATGTAATCAGTTTTCGGGCAGTAGATTCACGTGATATCTCTTCACTTAAGAATATGATGAACCTCTCAGAACTGCATGGAGTTGGATATTATAGCAATAGCCGAAATGATTCATATCAGATCGATTTTCTCATAAACCTTCAAGAACGAGAAGCATTAGTCCGTCGTGATGATTATAATCAACCTTACCCTATTTTGATAAACAAGGAATTAAATGATAGTGAAAAAATGGACCATCAGAGTATTGTGAACTATATGTTTACGCATGGGTATAATTTGACTGATACAGAGAATAGGATCTTATCCGCTACAGAAAAAACGCTCTTTGAGACTCACTTTCATAATTATATTATCTTCTTGGATGAGATTATACAATTTTTTCAGGTTTTGAGTAGATTGGATAAAGTGGGCAATTTATATAAAGCAAAGATTAAAGAAGAGTTATTAAAATTAATCCATCCAAAAGCAAAAGAGAAATTTAAAAATAATTCCTTTAGAATTAAAGAGATACGAGATAAGCTTTTTGATCTATTTCTTAAATATAATTATATCGTCGAAGATCATCCACGACGGGCAAGTGGCTCGCAATCCATAAGAACGTCCTATTCAGTAGGTCCACAATATAGTGAATCTCTGAAGGATTATTTTGCGTCCAAACAAGAACGCCCGCTCGAAGTGTCGGTTGAAATTGTTGAAAAAGAATCAGATGGGGACTATAAGATTGAAGCTCTGTTTCCTTCAGAAGAAAAAGATAAACATGATCCCGAATACCACATCAAATCCCAAGAGGTGCTTGAAACATTCATGGATCTTTTAATGCGTCAGTATTTTTTTGATCTCTCCCAAATTAACTTGTATCTACATAAAAACGAGTATGAAAAAGCATTATTAGCGGAGAGGGGCATACTAAGAAAATTTGTGGTGAACATATTTTGTAAATTTCATCCAGAAGAAAAAAATAACATTTCCCAAGAACAAACAGAAAAAGCGATTAGCTTTCTTTATAAATATCTAGAAATTCCAGTCTCCAGAGAACGATTATACGAATTATTAGAGATTTCAAAATTGGGAGATTTCCCAAAAGAAGAGCAGCATTCTCGAATTCGGACTAATTTTGAGGTTTTACTCCAGCTTTTTCATACATTTCAAGATCATTTTATGCAGAAACATAATGAGGTGAAAAGCTATTGAAAATGAGTACTTTTAAGGAGTATCTGGAAAAATGGGTGTTTGACGAGACAGAGTTGAAGAAGATAAAACAGAAGTTACAAAACCAAGGGGGAAAGTCAATCTCAAAAAATGAAATACTTACGCTCATATTAGAGTATTTAGCACATATTTATGAGAATCTCCAAAATTTTCTTCCTTTTTATTTTGATCATATTGTAGCTCAAAACGAACTTCATGTTTTTTCTGAACAAGAGAATGACTCAGAGAATAATAAATTCAGGATAATACAAAATCAACTAAAAGAAAGGGAAGAGTTATTGGAATTAGTAGCACAAAGAATACGAAAAATTTCTAATAAAATTGCTAAAAAATAAAAAAAATTAAGTGGGTTTCATTGTGAATTTTATTGATCTCATCCTTAAATAATCATACCCCACAACATTAGGAGCTAATACTTTTTCTTTCGTCATAAGAATCCCTGCAAAAATAATTTCCGTTGCTAAATAAGATGCAGTTAGATGCACGAATGGAGCCATTGAAGGAAAGGAGATCTGACCAGAAAGCAGTTTCTCAAAGGTACCAATCTCCCTATCATAAATTTCCTGCAGCCCTGGAAATTGTGTGAGTTGAGGGAATAATTCAGCATAAGCACTCATCTCCCTATGTTCTAATTCTTCTATAGTCATCGTTTTTGTAGGTATATTATAACAAGTTTCATAATCAATAGAATTGGAAGTAAACCACCACGCCCAGAGATACGGAATCCCCCAGGATTCAACCATCGGAATATTCATCTCTCTACATTTGCGAGCAATGAGAATTGAAGTAATAGGGTCATCTAAAGAAAGCACAACGATTTTCACATTTGTTAAAGCTTCCTCAATATTTTCCGAATTTACTACTTTTTTTTCTGAAATATTGAGTTCAGGATCTATTTGCAACACATACTCTTTAAGGTGATCCACTTTATATTTTCCCAGATCCTTAAGCGTACACAATTGTCTATTAAGATTCGAGTGATCATATTTGTCATGATCACAAATGATAATATTCTGGCAGCCAATTCTGACGAGTAGATCTGTTAATGGACCACCTAACCCTCCCACGCCCATAATTGCTACTTTTGAGGTTCGAATCAGTTCCTGTTCTTGATAAGTAATATGTCCAATATTTCGATTTATTCGAGCAAAATAGGTATCTTCGATTAACATATCACTATTATAATAGGATTATATATAAAGGAAAAATCTCTTCTCGGTAAAAAAATATAAAAAAAACGAGAATTAGGTATTTGGGGGAAATTTTGAGTGAATTTCGAGTTTATTCTCTAAAATATCATGGAATGTATTAATTTCTACATATCTTGTGTTTTCAGATAAATCTTTCTCTTTAAATAGTTTAAGAAACTTTTCTAATTTTTTAAGTTTTTGAGAACTTTCTATATTTATCCCCTCAAATTCCTTTTGAATTTGAAGAAACTGGGTATTAAAGGACTCGGCGGTGGTTTGGTCTAACAACAAACTTTCTCGTAAGACTGAATTCTGTTTATTCCCATTTTGTTTTTGGATTCTATAATATATTTTATAATTGGACATAATAATTCTATAAAAGATGAAAAAAGATCTATATTTAAAGAAAAAAGAATGACAGTTTGGAAAAAAATTATTCTAAAACCTTTATATTTTCTTTAATTATGTCTCTATTTGGATCTGAGGCTAACTCTCTTTCAATTCGTTCTAAAAGGTCATTTTTCGAGATTCCGATCTGAGAGAGAAACATTTCTATTCCTTCTTTAGCGAAAGTTCCAGTAAGGATTGCGTTTCCAACGGATTTATAGAGTCGAAGCCATTTTTTCCTCGTTCGAGGTCGCTTACTTACTTCTTCTTGGCGTACTGACTCAGCATATTGGAGAGCATAGGGGATCCCCCCATACCGATATAAATCATACATCAATCCTGCTTTGACCACATGGCAATTCGTTAATACGGGATCTGTGTGTCCTTGTGTAATGAGTCCTTTTGAGGTGACTCTTTTAATCAAACTCGCTTCATCATACTCAAGTATATGATATGGTAATATTATTCGGGGAAAGGACGCATTTTTTAGGTCTTTGTTTGTGAGAAACCACTCTCGATCCTCTTCTGTGAAAGGGTTTTCTCGAATAAAGTCAGGTATCCATTCGGTTCGCATCTCCTTTTCTGGAATTTCGTAAAAATAACGTTTGATTTGATCCGAAGAATAACCTAATATAATTAACGGAATTTTTCGTATGATTGCTTCTTTCACCATTATTGAGTGAATAAGGTCGCTACAATAATCACAAATCGTTAAGGTGAGTGCATACGTGTGGGAATGATGATTGAGAAATAAATATTTATATAGTTTTGAGAAAGTGTTGGTAGCGTCCTCAATAAGAACATGATGATTTTGATATTCCAACCTGTTTAAGGTTTGCTTAATATTGTTCTTTGCAACTTCTGTCATCAATCCCATGTCAATAGTGAGTGCTAAGACTTTAAGGTCTAATTCATTTACCAACATATCTAGGAGCGCAGTAGAATCTTTCCCTCCTGAATATCCGACTATGCAATCATAAGAGTCTTTAGACGAGTTTTGAATAGTCACAATAGTATTCTTCCAATCTTGTAATGCACATTCTCTCATTTCATTCGTAATTTGGATTTTTTTCCAATTGGATGTGCTAAAGGAAGAGTCTCGGCAAAAGTCGCAAACTCCATTCTCATCCAATCTATTATACAAAAACCCATTCGGCAAGACACACTTTGAACAAAAATGGTGATTTTTTAGGAGAGTCATTTTTTTATTAATATTTTGTGTTTAGGGGCATTATTCAATAGGAATATAAAAAGAAAAAATTGGGCAAATGGTGATTTTTTCTTTAAATAAAATCCCCATCTATTGTGAAGAAACAACTCAAAATATATGATTATGCAAAACCTCGAACGAAGAGAATATAAAAAGGTCTATGTTAGTGATATTTCTGATACAAGAAAAATACAATATGCATTTGAAAAATTATTATATGTACCGGATAAAGAGTTGAAGCCTCGAATAATTAAAGTGTTAATCCAATATCTTACTGACAAATTAAACAATTATTCGTATCCGTTAAAATTGTTCATTGCAAAACAAGGACGAATCATTACTGGGGTGGTAGTCTGTCAAATAGATCCCGAATATCGTAGCTATAGTAGAAAATGTGGCACATTCGGTTGGCTTTATGCACATAATTTTGAATCATGTAAAGCGTTGATGAGTCGTTGCGAACTACTTATGAGAGAACATAAGATACGAAAATTACGTGGACCGATCAATTATCCGAAGCTCATTGGAGGAATTGGCTTTCAAATCAAGGGATTCGAGGAAAAAATGATGGGAGGAGTCAATTATCACCATCCCAATATTAGAGAATTGAAGTTTTTAGATCAATTAGGATATGAACGAGAGTCGAAATATAGTTGTGTTCTTGTCACACAAGATAATTGGAAGAAAGGAAATGAAGTAGATAATTCCATAAAAATAGGTTATAAAACCATTGAAGAATTTAAAAATTTATTTGATGAAATCAGATCCTTAGTAAAAAAGTCGTTTCATTCTGTCCTTGCTGATGCTCCAGGTGGACGGAATAGGTTAGAGGAGATGGCTTATTTATTCTCTTTGGTTCCAAAATCGCATTATAAACTTTCAGATAATTTTAATCCTGAAGATTGGACAGATATACCCGCATTCATAGAAACACTAAATTCAAGCAACTTGGAAAATGTAATCACTTGGATGCCGATGGCCTTTGATAGAGAAACAGATGAATTGGTTGGTCTAATTATTAGTCTTCCTAATTTATATCAAATATGGAAAGAGCAACCCCTTACAGATGATAATGTGGATACTGTCATCATAAGTAAAAAGCACACTGGCAAGGGTATTTTTTCCATACTTAATAATATTGGTAGAGTAGTTTTAAAAATTAATGGAATAGAATATGTCGAGGGAACTACAATCTGGTCCAATAATGATAGAGCTATCAAGACTATTTTTCCACATTCAAAACCAATTAGAGAGTATTTAGTTATGCAAAAACGATTAAGAGCTTGAAAAAATATATAAGTTTTTAAATCTAGTAATCGATAATTAAGTAATTATATAATTTAAAAGGAAAAATCAATGAAAAGAAAGAATTCAACGGTTATTATTATAATTTCTTTAATAATTATTGGAGGCATAATTACATTCCTTTTATACTCATTTTATATTGATGAGATTTTAAATGCTCTAAACCTTGTTCCAGAATTACTAATCCTCACAACTATAGTTTTAATTAAAATAGTCCTTATTTCAATAATGGGAGGATTTTTACTCTATCGATGGTATAGACAAGAACAACAATATTTTTCAGATATTCCCTTTTTATTTAGTAACTTTTTCTTTATTTTGATCTTTGGGAAACTTTTGGATATACTCTTATATATGCTTTATTATGAAATCGATCCTCTTCCTCATTTGATTTTGGTGAAGGTAAGATATGTTTTAATTATTATCAATATCATACCTGTTTTGTTTCTCAGTATTCAGATGTTATTAATCTATCTTTCCATATATGAAAGATTCAAATCACTAAAAACAAAACAAACTAATAATAAAATCCAAGGGATTATTTTGTCTCTGATAATTTCAATTGCCATATTATTAATAATCTTAGCCCCAGAATTATCCTCTCTCTTGACCATATATCCGTTTATCATGATCTCTTCTTTCATTATGATTATATGGATGTTCCTCTATGCCAATAAGAGCAAGCGGCTTTCTGAAATAAATTCCTTAATTGTTGGCATCGGTTTTATTTTTTACCTGTTTACTACAGTATTTAGAGGAATTGGAATTGGATTTTTGGATCGCAATCTCTCCTCATTTTTATCTGAGATATTTGAGATTATTGTGTTTATTATAATATTTATTGGACTAAATAAGAAATCTAAATATTATAGATCTCAATAGAGGATAATTTCTAGTTTTTTTATATTTTAATATAATTCAATAATTCTTTGCCTTCTCGAATTAGTTCTACTTTTTCTAAGTCATATTTATAGCTATTAAAAAGAATATAATCATCAAAAAGCCCTGTGAAATGATTTAATTGCCATCCAGGTATATACCCTCTGGGAATAAATCCCATTTTATAAAATAATTGTTGATGAACTGGTTTATAGGCAGAAACATAAGATTCAAAATATCTTATATCTAATCTATTTGCTAGTGATATAAATTTTTTTAAAAACAAAAATAATTCTGTAGGATTTTTAACCTTATATTTTGTTTTTTCCAAATTTTTGACTTTTGGTGTATACAGAAAGCGAAAATAAGAAGTTGAATTTTTAATGTGAAATTCATATTCAACATAATTATATTTATCCTTTCTTTTGTTTATTTCAATTCTTTTATTTAAATCTCTTAAATCCTCATAATTATTTTCTAAAGAAGAATTAAGAATTCTTGGATTTTCTAAATTATACTTTTTTGCAGAAAATAAATAACATCTCATCACACTAGGAATGATATGAGGAATTTCTTTATTTCTGCATTCTGTTATTCTCCTTTCATTATAATTTATCATCAGTAGATCTGATTCAATTTTGTCAAAAAATCTATCTTTATTTGGGAGCCAAGCAATTGGTCTTAAACCACATTCCCTCGTAATATATTGCGCTTTAGCATCAGCAGTTCGAAACTCTGCCCACCAAAGCGAAATAATATTACGGAATTTGTTCATAATTAATAAACAAGCTGCGATATAAGCTTTTTTAGCGTCTAATTTTCCCAGCCACTTTTTTCTTACTACAAAAGTTCTTATGTATCCTTTTTGTTCTTTTAAATCAATCTTGAAACAAATAGATCCAACAATTCTCCTCTCTTCATTTAAAAATAAAATAAACTTGTAGTTTTCTGATTTTATCAATTTTTCAATATTTTTTGGGTCCTCCATTTCTTTATAAGGATAAGTTCCTTCATAGTCGTCTTTTACTATCTTAGCAATATGTTTTGCATCTTCAGGTGTGGCTAATCGAAGAAAAGGATTAAATTTTTTACTTTCCTTTTTTCGGATTTTAACATTTAATCGAAATTCTTTCGTTAAATCCGTGGATATATAATATTCAAATGGTTTCAAAAATTCTTGGATATATTTTGGTTTAATTTCATTTAAGATTACTCTCGGTTCGATTAATTGTGGATAAATTACTTCATCTTGTATTAAATATTCTTTTGAGGCCATCTTTCTATTTCATTTTATGAGTTTTTTATCTCTTCATTTTTGAGTATTAGAGATTCTATAGATTTGTTATATTTAAAGAAAAAAAATTTGGAAACAAAAATTAGTAACTTTTGAAAATAAGGATTTATTGTAAAAAGAGTATAAAAAGATAAAAAAAACCAAGTTTCTATAGCTAATTTCAAAATTATAATAACGAAAATAATATGGATTAAAATGAAAAAAGAAAATAAATATAAAATTATAATAATAGTACCTCTATTGCTATGCCTAATAATTATAGGTTCGCTGTATTATATATTTATTGATGAAATCATTATACTACTTTTAAAATATTTGAAGGCGCTTCACTCCTTATAACGGTAACTATTTTTAAAATCTTGCTTGTTTTAATAAGTGGGTTTTATTTAATTAATAAATGGTTTAAGCAAGATGAAATATATTTTTCCGATTTATCATTATTAATAGGTTCTCTATTTCTAATATTGATTATCGGAAAATTATTCGATCTATTTCTTTATTTTCTAAATTTTCAAATATCTTCAGAGTTATTGCTTTTCTTAACTAAAATAAGGTATGTGATAATTATCATCAATCTATTACCAATGATATCTCTTAGTTTAAAAATGATTTTATTTTATATATTAATTAATAGAAAACAAAGTTCTCTAAAAGATAAGGATAATCGAAAAAAGGTTCAAAGACGACTGATTATTATTATTACGTGTATTGAATTTTTAATAATTTTTCTTGCCCCAACTTACAATATTTTATTCTATATTTTACCATTTTTATTGATTCCATCACTAATTGTAATTGTTTGGCTTTTTGCATTCGCTTATAAGAATGAAAAATTAACAGAAATAAATACATTGATAGTTTCGATTGGATGGGCTCTTTTCTTATCGACCTCACTTTTTAGGTCATTTGGTCAAAATTTGGGTGAACTGCCAATTTTCCTGATTATTTCTGAGATATTGGAGATAATATCATTTATAGTAATATTCATCGGTTTTGCGAAAAAGAAGAAGAAAATCATAAAAAATTCTATAATTATTTACTATTTATCCTAATCATCTATATGATTTTGTTGAAAGCTTTCTAAGTAAAATATATTGATTTTAATGCATTTATGACAAAAATATATTCTTTTAAATTATAATATTAAAAGAAATCCTAATTATTTTTAGATGAAATAAAATCTAATTTGAGATTACTTCCCCCAATACGCCTTTCTCTTCTAATAACAATCTATACTTAGCGATGTGTCTTTTTTTGTTCTTAGCGCTCAATCCGTTGATATATTGGGGTTTCACGCGATAATCCGCATATCTGCCTTCTGGAGGTTCTTTAAAGAATCTTTTGGGGGGTTTTTTGATGCCTATGAAGAAAGCAATTATAAAAAACACGACTGGAACCACATAATACCAATTAATCTCTGGGAATTCAGCAACTATGAAAAAATTAATAATTATTATACTTATTATCAGAGCAACATTACCGATTTTTGCGAACACCGTTTTTCTATACCTCGCGGCCCAATATCCATCATGATAGCCATCAGTAATATCTGGCCATAAATTAATATAGCGAGCGTATTGATCCTTTTTCCACGGAATTTTCCCCCACATGATTCCGTCTCCAGACGAAATACTATCAAAAATAAAGTGTCCAAAGTAAATACTAACTACTGGAGTGAGAAAAAATTCTGGATAAAATCCAGTTACTAAACTTATGATAAAAAGGATTACTAGGGGCAAATATGATAAAGGCCAATGAGTCCAAGAATAAAAGTGGTGCTGGACCTCCTTGTTAAATTTTTTCATTAATTTATTCTTTACAAAGTAGTAAAGCCCATCGAAATCTGGAAATAGACCAAATATCATACTTAAAAGCACAAGATATCGATACTTCCCACCAATAATGAAACTACCCTTCCAAATTATCCATATTACGTAATAAATCAAGAAAGCGTATGCGCCGTGATGTTCCATTCTTGCGATAGGTGAATCACCCTTGGATGAAAGAATCGTTTTTAGGATAATAAGAACTATTAATTAATAAATTTCTTTATTTTTCATACCAATCTCGCTAGTAATCCAAATTAAGAGACACAATATTCTCTTAGTAGAATTAAAATTTAATGAATTATTTCAGAATGATTTTCATTAATAATTAAATATAATTTTAATGATATTAACAAGATTTCTTTTTAGTCTTCTTATATTCACACTGGAAGGCAAATGAATAAAAATTACTGGATAATTTCCTTTTCCCAACGATAAAGCCCAAAAATAAATATAATTACAGAGATAAAATCCTGGGAAACTGGAGACTGATATTTTTTTTGGTTTATTTATATATGATATGAGTATCTCTAAATCTAGAGATGATTTCTTTCTAAAAGGTTCAGCTAGGTTAATAAATCCTATTTTATATTTATTTGAATTATCTAACCCAATTGCTAGATTCCAAGCATATCTTTCGATTAAAATCTTTTTTCCAGAATAAACTCCCGTTAAAACTACTAATTTAGGGTATTGTTTTAAGGAGCATAAGAGATTCCTATAATTTTCGATAGAATTTATCCAGCTTACAGGCAGAATTTTTTTAACAATTGGTATATTTTGAATAGACTGAGGGAATGATTTTGTAAATGATTCACTTATATTTTCACTGAATAGGCTAAACTTTTCAAAACCCGTCAAAATTATCATTATCCAAATATAATTAATTTAGACTAGTTTTTAAAATAAAAATAAATCAATCCAAATCATTATTTATAATGATAAAGACGCCTAATACAATTGATTAACCTCAAATATGATAATGAATTAGTAAAATTATATTTTTATTCCAACGGTTTGGAAATATAAGCATTGTTATATGCCATCAAGGTGGGGACTTGGCGAAGCCCGGTAAGTCCTTTGAATTATAATCGGATCCGGAATCGCGGCAGCCTCCAGAGTTGTTGGTCGCCGGTTCAAACCAACATTTCCAATTCGGAAATTGATGAAACTCCGGCAGTCCCCACCACTTTTCTAATTTCTTATTCTAATAATTATTGATATATTGAATAGATTAGATCAAATAAGAGAAATCAAAAAAAGTTTGAGTTTATTATAGAATAAGTTTTTTTAGAGACTTTGGTCTTAAATAATCTCATTGAGAAACTTTATACTATTGGAATTAAATTCCAAAGAAAACCTGTCATAATAAAGATTGGTAAGAAAGTCAATGCAAGAGTATTAATGGTTGTAATCAGAATATTCATGCTTGGACCAGCGGCATCTTTTAATGGATCTCCAACTGTATCTCCGATAATTGCCGATTTATGAGCAAAACTCCCTATTCCACCAAAAAGCCCATCTTCTATCGCTTTTTTAGCGTTATCATAACTTGCACCCCCAATGCTCATCCATAATCCATTGATAAGACACCCTATTAGATTCCCGACTAAGAATGCACCCGCAACCATGGGCCCAAAAAAAATACCGATAATTAATTCAGTGATAATAATAAATGCGACTGGGGTTATCATATATCTCAAAGCGTTATTTGCCGAGATATCGATACATGCCTGATAATTAGGTTTAACTTTACCCTCTTTAAGTCCTGAAGTCTCATCAAATTGACATCGTACTTCTTTTATCATAGCCATTGTGCCTTTTTGTACTCCGTTGAAGATTTGAGCGGCAAATATTATAGAAAGAACTGAACCAATAGTTAATCCAAGAATAATTAAGGGATTACTGATATCTAAGAAATCAAAAATATTAATTAGTTCATTTTTTGGTATAAAACTAAATAAATCCGGAGCTAATGTAGTTGTAGTCATTAAAAATGTTAAAAACATTACAATACTACTAAGTCCTCCACAAACTAGGGCAAAACCTTTTGCAACTGCTTTGGTTGTGTTTCCAACAGCATCTAATTTATCTAGATTCTCTCTAAGCCCATTAGGGGACTCATCACCTGCCATTTGTGCTATTCCTGCTGCATTGTCAGCAATTGGTCCAAATGTATCAAAACTTAATATTGTGCTTATTATTACATCACTTGAACAAGAAGCCATATTGACACCATAGATTCCAAAAGCGATAAAGAATAATGCAGGAGTGATTCCTTCTAATCCTAAGATGTTGGAATAAACTATACCCGTATAGTATCCAAATATATAAGAGGACACAACAGAAATTACAAAAATTACTACTGGTCCAAAGGTTGATTTAAAACCTGTTGATAATCCGCTTAATATATTAACTGATGGACTTACATCTGAAGCGAAGACAACCTTTTTTGTTGGACCATACTCAATTCGCGTATAATAAGTAGTAAAGACGATTGTCAAAAATACGGCAACTAATCCTATTATACTTGCAAAAAATAAAAATAGACCAGGTATTCCAAAAAATACAAGATTGATTACTAACAAGACTACCACGTTAAATAAAGTAGACGAGATAAAAACTCTCCAAATACTTTTTGAAGGTCTCTCTAAGTCGATATCTAAAAATAAAGTTGTAAAGAACAATGAAAATAAACCGACTGAAATAATTGTAATATCAGTTATAATGAAAATTGGTTCACCAATAAAAAGAAATATTGTGATTCCCAAAAGCATTCCACCCACTGCGTCTGAGGAAGCACTTTCAAATAAATCAGCACCTCTTCCAGCACAATCTCCAACATTATCTCCAACTAAATCGGCAATAATCGCAGGATTACGTGGATCATCTTCTTTTATATTTAACTCATATTTACCGACAAGATCAGCACCCATATCTGCGGATTTAGTATATATTCCTCCCCCTACTTGAGCTAATAATGCTGCCACACTTGCTCCAAAATCATATCCCACTAATAAATAAATATTTCCTTGTGTTAATATAAAAATTAGCCAAATTCCAAAAACAAACATCGAAATATTAAGAATTCCAGTGATCATACCTCCAAAGTAAGATAATTTAAACCCCTCATTTGGGTCGGTTATAGAAGCCTCAACCACTAAAATATTTGTTTTTGTTGCACTTATCATCCCAATATACCCCGCTAACAAGGAACTTAGCCCTCCTAGTAGAAAAATCAATGCAGTGAGTATAACTGCTAATAAAGGAATTCCTAAATATTGGATTCCTGTAAAACCTACAGGAATAAATAAAATACCTAAGATAATGAATAAATATTTTGCTTGGTCTTTTAGATATATTTTAGCCCCTTTAGTGATTTCCTTATTAAGTTCTCTCATACGTATGTTTTTTTCTTCTAGTGAATTTAGTCTTCGAATGATAAAAATTACACAAGCAAATGAAATAATCAAAGTTGCTGGAATAATAACGTATAAAGCAATGAAAAATATGATGTTATCAGAGAAATTTTCAAGAATATTTCTTAAATCTTCAATTGCGGGTAATTCAAATAACATTATCTCAAATCTCCTTTAGCTATTAGAATGTATTTATTGTTGCTCAAAAATAATATATGCCTAAAAATATTATATATTTAAAAAAATTGACCTTTAATAGCCTAAAAAGTTTATGAGTTTTCTCAAAATCGAAAGAACATACCATAAAGTTTTTATATTACTTTCTAAACTTATTAATTTAAAATTTATTATATTCTCTGAGAAATTTTTTTAAAAACTTTTGTATTAAAAAAATTAATTCTTTATACTTTTTTGTAAGAACATACGACTAAAGATAATCGTGAAACGTTCATTTCAAGTTTTTTTACATATATCTATATAATATTAAAATTAATTAAATCTTCTTTTATAGTACCTTACAATCCGCCTTTAAAAGAAGAGATAAAATATGTGTTAGAGAAAGCCGATTCACCAAAAAGAAAAATTGTCCATACATTAGATGAAGCAAAAGAATGGATTGGAATCAAGGATATTATCATTAAAAAGGATTAAGTTTGGCCCATGCTTCTGAAAGCACTAAGCAATACTACCCCAATTATAATTATGAGTATCCCAATTATTTGAATCACTATTATATTTTCACTGAGGGATGCAATCCCCATTAATATTGATAAAATTATGCTTGCAGAAGTAAAACAAGGGACAACCCGATTTGCTTTGGACTTAGTGAAAGCAAATTGTGTCATGATTAAAGTTAGAGTAGCCATAATTAATGTTAAAATGCCAAAAGTGATTGTTAGGGTGATATCTGGGACAGCCGTAATTCTTTTTGATATATTTTGAATAGCCATCAAGGTTCCCGCAGTAATACCAAGAATTAGTCCCGAAGCTTTATAATTTTTTGAGCGAGAGATTAAAATTAATATTGTTTCAATCAATGCTAAAGAAATGGAAATAATGAGAAAAATAATTCCGTTAAAATCACTTGATTGAATTGAACTTTTATTTGGATTAAACACAGTAATTAAAATTACCCCAGCTATAATAAAAATTATCCCAAGGACTTCTATCCTTGAAATATCCTCTTTAAGCACAAAATAAGAAAAAATTATAAACACTATTAATCCAAATCCTTCCAAGGGTGCGATAACATTAATAGGGGCAAAAAGAAGAGCAATCCATTGAATGAACATATATATAGATGTGAGAATAGTTCCAATAATCCATACTCCTGAGTTTTTACCTTTGATTTGCTTCTCCGCTTTAAATCCCTCAATTGCATATTTTTGGATCCCTTTCCCAATGTTTAATAGCGTGTAAGCAATAATACCTATACTTAATCCAATAATAATATTTAGACTTATTACCATAAATTTACATCTCTTCTTATGTTATATTTCATATTAAAAAGTAATAATGGTATATCCTTGTTCAATATATTTCGCCATGCTAGGATGTCCCATCATCTCATCACAAGTCGGAAATCCCATATTTTCTACAGTTTCTAAAGTTCCCATTTTATTTGAACACGCTTTACAGAAACAATCTATTAATTCTGAATTTTTTAGTTTTACATAAAGTTTGTGCATCGGATTAGATTCATTTTCAAATTCCTCAACCAGTTTACAGGCCGATCCCTCAATAATTACTTTTACATCAAAACCTTTTTCATCCATATCAAGCGCGTTTAATATTACATGGATAAAACACATTGGATCGCCATTAAAAGCATATAACGCAAATTTCTTATCTGCCATATAATTTAACCTCTTTAACAATTTTTAACTATATTTGTATAATCTTATATTTAATCTTTTTTTATCTCTCATAAATATTTTTTAACATTCTCAAATCTCAAATAATCTTCCAAAATGAGAATTAAACTATAATGTGAGATATTATATATTATGGGAAAAAATCGTTTGAGTCCCTCATTTCTCGAGGGATTTTCGGAGTATAATTTTTCTAAAATTACAGAAGAACACATTTTCTTGGTGGGATCAATTTCGAAAGCGAAGGATCATTTTATTAAAATTGAATCTATTCTTCAAATTATGCATCAAAAGCTTGTATCTGTCTGTTCTGTAGATGGTTTACTCAATAAAGAAAAATTTTCTGACTATGAATGGGATAAACTTCAAAAAATTGCCCTCAGAAAACTACAAAAACAAGATGCGATATTAGTTTTGGATGTTGATAATTATATTGGAGAACAGTCTAAAGAAGAAATTAATTATTTCAAATATGTTTTAGATAAACCTGTCTATTATTTATCAAAATTATAAGTCTCACTCAAAATTCACTTTTAGATTCTATTAATTTTATTACTCTTTCAGCTAATGATTTTGCCTCTTTTGCTTCTTCTGGATCATCATAATATTTAGAAGGTATTCCCCCCGGCAAGCCATTAGGATATCTAGTTGATACATAATATTGATCTAATTTTTTTGATCTTTGTACATTTTTAAAATCATCATCAATTTCAATTGCAAGTTTTAACAACTCAGCTATAGAATGAGTATAAAATATCTTTATTGATTTAATAATGGAGGTATAAAAATCCTTTTAAAGCTTTCTCCGTGGCATGTTGAAAATGAAAAAGAGATAAATAAAATCTTTTCATTTTTCTAAGTGTATCAGCATCCTGAAATTCATCTTTTGCTTGAATGAACCATCTGGATGCTTCTTCTTTTTTAGGTCTTCTCATATAATACCTTACCCGTTTCTGTTATATGATCTAAAAAAGTACTTTTTGGTTGCATATCCTTAAAATCTTTTTCGTTATATATTACTAGATCTGAAGCTATATTTCTCTCTATATTAGTGTAAATAAAATCATTCCACTTCTTAGTACTTTTTGTATTTGGCATAATAATTAAGAGATCGATATCACTATTAATATCGACCTTATCCTCTTTAAAAGAACCAAATAAAATTACCTTTAATACCTCCATCTCTTTTAATTGGTTTAAAAGATTATCAAGTGCCTTTTTAAGTTGTTTTTTTCTTTCTTCCTGTGATTTTTTAATCGAAGCTATAGTTCCCATAATAATGTGAATATTGAATTTCTCCAATTATTCCATCCTAATTATTAAATAATAATATCATATTAAAATTTATATTTTCACTTCTATTAAAAAATCAATAAAAACTCGCAGATGCTCATAAAAACAATCTAAGAAAATATTAACTAATTCAATTAGAATTAGATTTAATTTTCAATATTTTTTTGCGACTAATATAATTATAATAATAGAAAAATTTTTTTTGATACCACATATTAATAATTCTACAGATATTTACTCATACAAATAAATAATTTACACAAACGAGTATGCTTTTAAACTATTTTATAGGAACTGCAGGCTCAGGAAAATCCACTTTGACGGGAAATTTAAAAACCTATATTTTAAACAGAAATCCAGAAGTCTCGGTTATTACTCTTAATTTGGATCCGGGAGTTAAAAACATGCCTTACGTTCCAGATATAGATATTCGAGATTATATTGTTTTAGAGGAGATAATGGATGAATATAATTTAGGTCCAAATGGCGCTATGATACTTTCCTCTGATTTAATGATAAATTATTTAGAAGATTTGAAATTTGAGATTGATCAATACAACCCCGATTGGTTACTAGTGGATACAGCTGGTCAACTTGAATTATTTTCCTTTCGAGAAACGGGTCCGCTCATCGCAAGTTCTTTAGGGATTGGGGACGTACAGAAATCTGTTTCCTTCCTTTTCGATTCTAACTTTGTGAAAAGACCAAATGGATTTGTCTCCACATTATTATTAGCTGCCTCTGTCCAATTTAGATTTAAAAATATCCCTCAGATTAATATTTTGTCAAAATCAGACATATTAGATGAAGATCAAATCGATATGATCATTAATTGGAGTCAAGATTTCTTTGCTTTAGAGGATTCCACAAACGAGAGGGAAAAAGGATTAATACGAGAATTATCAATACTAATATCAGATGTGTTTATTCAAATGGGATCAACTGCGGAATTGATTCCTTGCTCTACTGTAGATGAACATGCCCTTGATCTTTTATTTGGTTATTTACAACGAATATTTGACTCAGATCAATCAGAATTTTATTAAATAAATTATTATTAGCAATATAATATTAAATATATCATCAAAATAAAATTAAAAAATTCTTATGAAGATAATAGGCCCCATTGCAGGAATTGGTTCAAGATTACGCCCCTTCACACTTAGTAAACCAAAAGCCTTTATAACTGTAGCTGGAAAAACTGTGTTAGATCATATATTAACCAAATTTTTAAATACTTTTGATTCAGACACAGAATTAATTCTTATTGTTGGGTATAAGAAAAGACAAATTATAGATTATGTAAAGAAGCATTATTCTAATAAATTTAAATTAACATTTATAGAACAAATTCCACGTGGTTTTCAAGATAATGTCCCTTATTATTGGGGTCTTGGCGAAGCGGTTTACTTGGCACATAAACGTTTTAAAAATATAGAAATTAAGGATCATGAAGATGATAAGCGAGAGGGATGTCTAATCTTTTTGGGGGATATGATCCTTCTAGATGAGTATTCTTATCTTATGTATCGGTATTATGAATCAGATGTGGATGGTATTATCACCGTGATGAGAGTCCCTAAAGAAGATGCAAGTTCTTATGGGATTGTGGATGTGGATGATAATGGAATAATAGAAAAATTGGTTGAAAAACCCAAAAATTATATCTCCAATCTTGCAATTGCTGGTATATATGCTTTTTCATATTATGCTTCCCAATCATTATTTAATAATCTAAAGGAAGAATTAAATGAGAAAAAAGAAAAAAACCAAGAAGTTTATTTAACAGAAAGTCTACAGAAGTTAGTTGATGACGGTTTCAAAATCGCGGCAGTAGAATTAAAAAAAGGTATTTTAGATTTCGGAAAACCCTCATCGCTTTTAAAGGGCAATAAATATTTATTAGAACAACAATCCTATAATATAGAGTATTTTAAAGATAGAGATGTCAAAATTGAAAAATCATTAGTTAAAAATCCTTCTTATATAGGAAAAAATACAGAAATCATAAATAGCATCATCGGACCCTTCGTTTCTATAGGAAAGAATTGTCTAATCAAAAATTCAATTTTAGAAAATTGCGTAATAGAGAAAAATACTCATTTAAAAAATATCATTTCTGAAAACTCAATAATAGGAAGTAATGTCATCATAGAAAATCTTTCCAAACAGAATTTAATAATTGGGGACAAATGTGTTTATTAATTTTCTAATTTTTTGATAAATTTCAAAGATATTTTAATAACTAAAATCTTTTAGATATATTAACGAAAATATTTTTAAATTAGATCCTTTAAAAAGGTAATTTATATGAAAATATATGTAGCTTTTGATTCAGGTCATAAAGAACGAGCAAAGCTTACAGATAATTATTCTCAGCTTAAAGAATTGTTAGAAGCAAATGATATTATTTGTCATGATTTTTTGGAGAGTTCTATAACACAAGACTCTCTTCAAGGTTATGATATTTTAGTATTTGCTTGCCCTGATTTCGCAAAGATTTCTCGTAATGAAATTTTAGAAATCGAAAATTGGGTTAAACAAGATGGCGGAGGATTATTGCTTTTGTCCCATGCTGGGGGAGATAAGGGAAGAAGCAGTAATTTAAGCGAATTAAGTGAGATTTTTGGGATTATGTTCGAAAATGATCAAGTGCTTGATACTCAAAACAACTTTGGGTTAGAAAATTTACCTATTATTTCCAATTTTACACCCCCTCATCCTATAACTACTGGAATTGAGAAAATGTGTTATCGAGCTGGTTGTTCTGTATCTGTTATAGGTTCTGCAATTCCAATTGCAATATCTAATGAATCATCTGATCCTTTCTCATCCCCTTTAATTTGTGTCTCCGAACCTGAAAATGGAAGAATATGCTGTAACGGGAGTTATGAAATGTTTCGGGATAAGATTGGGGGAGGCCTTCTCTATGAAACCCATACTGATTTAGTACTTAATATTTTTAGGTGGTTAGTCTCAGAATACAGATTAGATTTAAAATCAACCGAAACATATACACCTCCGGAACCTCAAGCTTCACTTGACATATCAGAAATGGATTTAGAAAGGTCATTGACAGGAAGAAAAATTGGAGGTTCTATATCCCCAAATCTGAAAGTTGATATAAGAATATCGAATAAAAGCGATTTGATAAATCTATTACAAACCTATTTAGATCATATAAAAACTATGGAAGAGACTCTTGAGAATTTGATCAAAGCAATTTCGATTTCAGAAGATCAAGTCATAAATGTTAAGGAAAAATCACCAGAACAGAATAAGCAAACAGTAAAAGAACCCCTATTCACTGAAGAGGATTTCGAATCCTTAAAAGATGAAGAACAAAAAATTACGACTGGAAAGAACAAGGAAAAAGCAACCGAAGAAGAAATCGAAGAGGAGGAATCCGAAAATGAACAAATTGAAGAAGAACAAATCGAAGAACTTGAAGAAATCACTGAGGAATTCGAAGAAGATATCGAGGAAGAAATAATAAATGTTGGAGAGAGGCGAGAAGAACTAAGAGAAGAGGTTGGGAGTTTAGAAAAAAAATTAAAATCTTTACTCAATCTTATGGATTTCATAGAAAAGAATTATATCTCAGGCAAAATGGATGAAAATGATTATAATAAACAAAAAGAGAAACTTCACACGGAAATTAAAAAAATCAGGAAAAGAATTGGAAAAATTTCTTCTGTATTAGAAAAATAATACTCTTTTTTATTCAGAATTTTTATTTTTAGGTTTAAATTCTTGGGGGACAAAAGGTTGGGCGTATTCATTAACTATTTTGAAAAATTCTTTATCTGTGAGACCCTTTGTAATTTTTTCAAGCTCATTTTTTATGATATGAAAGGATTTTCTAATCTCTTCTTTTGATTTTGATTCATGTTTCTGTTTTACTTCAGTGACTATTTTTTTTATAATCTCATCCGGAATACATTCTAAATCAAGCACTTTTAATTTATCTTTTAAAGCATGCATAATTGATTTAGAACCCGAGAATTTTCCTAAATAAAATTTCCTTCTCCTCCCCACCATTTTTGGATTGATTGGTTCATAGGTTAGTGGATGAGCGAGAATCGCTGCGATATGCAATCCACTTTCATGACTGAATGCATAATCTCCCACAATAGGTTTATATTGAGAAATAGGTTGACAAAAATATTCTTCACAGACGCTGCTTAACTCGGGTAATTTAGTTAAATCAATTCCTGTATTAATTCCCATTCGTTCTAAAATAGTCGCAACTTCTTCAAGAGCAGCATTTCCGGCTCGTTCACCATAGCCATTTATGCATGTATGAGGATATTGACATCCTTCAAAAACCCCCATAACTGTATTTGCAACCGCTAATCCAAAATCATTATGAGTATGAATCCCCATAGGAATATCCTTATTTAATGGGTTAATAACTTCGTCCCTAATTTTTCCAACTAAATAGCTTGCAGAAGGAGGTGTTAAAACTCCCACTGTATCCCCCACAACTATTCTCTCTGCCCCAGCTTTAATTGCAGTCTGAAAGACATTCTTTAAATGATTAAATTCCGCTCTCGTACCATCTTCCGAAACCCAATTAACCTTAAATCCATTATCTTTAGCATAATGAATTGCTGAAGTGATTTGCTGAAGCTCCTCTTCCTCACTCAATTTCAAGGTTTTCATAAATATAGGAGAAACAGGCATAAAAACAACGATTTCTTCTAGATCAGCATCTATACATGCATCAATATCTCCTTTTTTAGGACGAGCTATTCCCAATATTGATGCGTGTTTACAATCTTCGTTTACGATTGTTTTTACGATATTCTTTTCGCTTTCTGAAACTGCTGGAAATCCAACTGCGATCAATCTGACTCCAATTTCATCCATTAATTTCGCCAAATGGATCTTTTCATCCAAAGTAAGATAGACTGTAGGGCTCTGCTCGCCATCCCTTAATGTTTCATCCCAAATACATACTTCTTTCGGAAGATTATAATCTTGAAGAGCAATTTCATTATAATCAACTAAAAGTTCTTTTAATTCTTCCTTCGTGAACTTATAACTCATAATAAGACCCAAATACCATAAGAGTGATATTTAATATGAATAATTGACAATAAATAAATTAACTCATTTTACCTAATTTTTGAATAATATTAAAAATTCCTAAATATAATAATAATAATTTCAATGAATTACGTTTTAACTTAAATGCTGAATGTTTTTAACGTATCATATTTTTAGATCTTAATTAATTAATTTTTTAAGATACCAGTTCATAAACGATTCTGCATCTACCTTCCAAGCAATTTCATACGGGGAATTTTCATCATAATTTATCAATGTAGCACCACTTTCTTCTATCTTCATTTTAATTGGGATTCTTTCTGTGAATTGCATTCCTATAGCCTCAGCAATCACCAAAGCATCGTGAAGACAAGTAAAATCTATTTCTTTATCTACACGTCGAGATCTATAGGTTAGCCAAATGTCCATCATATCAATTATAGCCTTATTAAGATCAGTAGTGTAATTTCTCAATTTTTCAATATCATTCTTATAAAAAACGACTTTTGTAGAAACATCATTACCAATAAATGTTATATCAATCCCAGATTCTAAGACTATTATTGCAGCATCAACATCACTCCTTATGTTATGACTCGGAATCGCGCTATAACTTTTATTAGGATCAGGAAAATCCTTAGGTATAGGATCTAAAAAGGTTATTCCTGCGGACATAGACCATATTTTTTTAATGTTCTCTTTAAAGTTGGGATCCTTTTGAATCGCTGCTGCTATATTAGTAAATTGTCCTATTGAGATGATCTCTAATTCTCCAGGATACTTTTTTGCTAAATCTATCATAAAATCAACACCATTTTCGATAATTCCCATCTCTTTTGGATCTTTCCTAAATTCTTCATCTGTTAGTAGCCCAAAACCTTCTAATCCAGTTTTCCACGTGAAACCCCTCTTATCTATTGTTTGGTCTTTTCCAATCGCGACTGGGATATTTTCATTTGCTAATAATAAGATTTTTTTCGCAATTTTAGCTCTTAAAGTGGCAATATTATACACAGTGGTAATTCCTACCAATGGGATATTATCAAGTTTTAAACATAATAATAAGGCCATAGCATCATTAATATCAGAACCAATGTCAGTGTCTAATAAAAAATATCTCTGATTGTTCTCTATAGACATCTTAAATGTAATTATGAAAATATTTAGAGTTAATTAATGATATAAATTACATGAATTCAAGGATTTTTCCTAATCTAAATTTAACTCTTTTAATTATTAAGATCTTTTAGATTTCTTTTATAATATAAAAATTTGGTAGCACGAATATTCGCTGATATAAGAATTCACGGATACACAATTCTTTATAGGTATAGAAAAATAATGGCCGAATAGGAGAGAGATATGGGGAAAAAGACTCTTCCACAATTCTGACGGTTTTATTCAGTATATTCTTCAAAACCAGTGAGAGGCTCTCCCATTTACTTTATAACGTCGGTGATAAAGCAAGTTTCGATGATCTTTATTCCATTTATACGGGATATTTTTTCTTCTATTAATGGGTTAAAATCTTCAATTGAAGGGATTTCCACTTTTATAAATAATCCACAATCTCCACTTAGACGCCATATATCGGTAATCTCTTCTATTTCTTTTAATTCCTTTAAGATTGTTTTGATTTCCTTGAAATCTGGCTCAATTTTAACAGTGGCTTTTGTTTTTGGTTTAGAATTAATCTCGTAATCAATGGTAAATTTCTTAATGATCCCTTTTTTTAGCATTTTTTTTACTCTTCGTCTTACAGTAGCTTCCGTTTTGCCCACATTTTCAGAAATTTCATTATAAGATTTACGTCCATCTTTTTTAAGCTCTTCTAAAATCTTAACATCTATTACATCCAGTTTCCAAACCTCTAGTTTATTATCAATTTTTAATCTAAAAATTTAATTTAATAAATTTTATATTATGATTATTAAAAAATTCTATAAATTAATTAAAATTTATCATTTTCATCTCAATTTTGGAGAAATCATTATTCAAAAATGATATTTTTTTCTCAGAAACAAAAACATATTTATAAATTATTACATCTTCTCAAATAAATCATCTATAAGATAAATAACTTTTAGATCATAAGTTATTCTCTTTGGAACTTTCATTGGATTTATTTTAAAATTTTAAATCATATTCTTTATTATTAATAGACATTATTTAGCCTAATAGGAAAAAATAATTTGAAAAAATAATTAATTAAAAAAATTCACTCATAAAAAAATTCACCCATTAATATGGCGGAATTCTTTCTTGGATTTGATTTTTCGACACAAAGCTTAACTGGAATTATCATTGACTATAGATCAAAGCAAGTGATTTACAGCAAGTGATTTACAGAGAAAATATAAATTATGGCGATGATCTAAGTCTTTATAAATATAAAAATGGTATAATAGTTAATGAAAACAGTCAGCAAGTTCACTCAAATCCATTAATGTGGATTGAAGCATTAGAACTTTTTTTTCAAAAATTATTCTTTAGTGAGATAAACGTTAAAAGCATTAAAGCAATTTCTGGGTCAGCACAACAACATGGAACAGTATATTTAAATAATAAATTTGAAGAAAAAGTTAATAATTTGGATCCTAATACCTCTTTAGTCGATCAATTGAAAGATTCACTTTCTCGGGAAACGAGCCCGATTTGGATGGATTCAAGCACAACAAAACAATGTAAGGAAATTCGAGAGAAACTTGGAGGAAAAAAAAAGGTTATAATTTTGACGGGTTCAGATACGTTTGAAAGATTTTCAGGACCGCAAATTAGGAAATTTTACCAACAAAATCCTCAAAAATATGGAAATACAAAAATAATTCATCTTATTAGTTCTTTTCTTGCATCTATTCTAACTGGTAAAAAAGCTCCTATAGACTATGGGGATGGAGCAGGGATGAATTTAATGAACATTAAGCAAAAAATCTGGGATGAAAACGCTTTAAATGCTACAGCTCCCAATTTAAAGGAGAAACTACCCCCCCTTACAGAATCATATAAAATCATAGGAAATATTTCTCAATATTTTATCAAAAAATATAACTTTTCTCCAGAGACAAAAATTATTGCGTGGTCAGGTGATAATCCCAATAGTTTAATTGGCACAGGCTTGATTAAAAGGGGGAGATTTGCCTTTAGTTTGGGGACTAGCGACACCTATTTCGGATATTTACAAAAGCTTCAGTTTGATATGAAGGGAGAAGGACACATATTTGGAGCACCCACGGGAGATTATATGAGTTTAATTTGTTTTAAAAATGGTTCTTTAGCAAGAGAAAAGATTAAGGACGATTATAACTTAACTTGGGAAGAATTTTCAAACATTTTAAACAAAACAATTCCTGGAAATTATGGAAGAATTATGCTCCCTTATTTTTTTCCAGAAATCGTACCGATTGTTCTACAACCGAAAGTTTTTAGATTTGGGTTTGATGAAAACGATATGGAAGCTAATATTCGAGCTATCATTGAAGCTCAATTCCTTTCAATGCGACTTCATTCTGATTGGATCGAGGAGAAACCTAAAAAGATTTATGCCACGGGTGGAGCCTCTGCAAATAAAGAGATCCTGCAAATTGCGGCAGATATTTTCAAAACACCTATTATTAAATATGAAATAACGGATTCCGCTGCATTAGGAGCTGCCTTTCGGGCAACTTATTCTTATTATATTACACAAAATTCCAATTTGAAATGGGAGCGATTAATAGATTCCTTTATGAAAGAACAAAAACAAGAAAAAATTAATCCAACTCTTACAAATGGACCTTTATATGATGATATGCTTCAAATTTATGATAAATTTGAAAAATTTGTACTTAAAAATGCAGAGAATCCTGAAATATATAGAAAAGAATTTATCCAAAAATATTATTGAGATTAATTTTTTTAATTAATTTTCTATTCCATCAGACACTCAAACAAGTAATAAATTAAAAATTTTTATTATTGCCCTACACTTTATTAGACTAAAAATATTAATTGACCTTAACTCAGAATTAATAATGGAGTAACTTTATGCCTAAAATAAAAGTTAATGACATTGACATATATTATGAGATATACGGAGAAGAAAAGCCTCTTATTTTTATTATGGGACAAGGAGGGACTGTGAAACATTTTAAGTCCTCTATTACCTTTAAAAAATTTGAAGAATTTATTTTTAATGAATATAAGACTCTCATTTTTGATAATAGAGGCATCGGGCAAACCAACGATTCAAATAAAAAATATACAATAAAATCATTGGCAGATGATGTTGCGGGATTGATAGATGCATTAAACCTTAGAAAAGTGAATCTTTTAGGTTTTAGTATGGGATCTATGATCGTTCAAGAATTAATGATCAATTATCCTGAGAAAATTAAAAAATCTATTATTGGATCTACCCATTGTGGACGTCCAAAATATATTATGCCTTCAAAAGATATATTCACTGGGCCCCCACCCTTCCAAGATGGAGTAAAACCAGAAGAGTTAATAAAATATGAAATCCCTCTGGTATATACTAAAAATTTCATCGATAATAATCCAGATATCATAGAATCAATAATACAGAATTATATCGCTCATCCCATCCCACCTGAAATAACTCGGAAACAAATTAATGCAGTTTTCAAATTTAAATCATGTAAAAGATTACCAAATGTTCAAATACCAACTCTAATTCTGCATGGAAAAAATGATCTTCTTGTCCCATATCAAAATGCTGAGATTTTAGCAGAATTGATACCAAAATCCGAGCTAAAAATATTTGAAAATTGTGGACATAGTTTATTTACTGAGCAAACAGGCGCTGTAATGGACGCGATTCACACCTTTTTGAAATAAATAAATTAAAAGAAAATGGATTAATAAAAAAAAATAAAAAATAGTAAATTTTGGCTTTAATCCTTTTTAGGTGATCATTAAATTTAAGTGTTTACTGATAGCCGCTCAGAGCGGTTTGAATAAATTTTCGAT
>Ga0209918_1000040_pt1 | contig 100110 bp, 75 predicted proteins | sample SalPonD_shore_MG_FD_185712 | JGI IMG/M metagenome (GOLD analysis project Ga0209918, IMG submission 185712) | Salt pond soil microbial communities from South San Francisco under conditions of wetland restoration - Salt Pond MetaG... | ecosystem: Environmental > Aquatic > Marine > Intertidal zone...
GGTAGTAGTGGCCCAGCATGTCCCGCATGAACGCGTCGCCGTAGGCGGTCGAGCCGCGGTAGTTGGGCTGGAGGACGAAGTACCCCATCGCCGTGAGCTGCTCGGGGTGGTTGTAGACGCCCTGGAAGCCGAACCGGCTCGAGCTCATCGGCCCGCCGTGCGCCTGCACGACCAGCGGGTGCGGCCGGTCCCCCTCCTTCCATCCGGGGGGGTAGAACAGGAGCCCCTCGACGGTCACCCCGTCCCTCCCCTTCCAGGTGATGGCCTCCTCGCGCGGGAGCTTCCAGCGGGAGGCGAAGCCGTCGTAGTCGTGGGTGACCCGTGAGGCCTCGCCGCTGGCCGAGCCTTCCGCCGCCTGCCGGAGGACCCACGCCTCGCCCGGCGTCCTCCCCTCGATCGTGAAGACGCTCGCCCCGGCCCACGGCTGCCAGCTCCAGCTCCCGATCGAGTGGTCGCCCCCGGGGGTGAGACGCTCGGGCTTCCCTCCCCCGGCCGGCACGCGGAACAGGTCCTCGCGCACGCCCTCGTTCGCCTGCACGAGGATGTGGCTCCCGTCCGCCGACCAGTGCGCCTCGCCCATCTCCCACGGCTCGTCCGGGAGGAGCATGCGGACGGCGGGTCCGGAGGTGGCGCCGGGCTCGGCGGGGCCCTGCCCGGGCGAGGGCACGTCGGCCACGAACAGGTTGGGGTTGTAGTAGAACTCCAGATTGCGGTTCGACATGCTGGTGAAGGTCACCTTCCGGCCGTCGGGCGAGAGCTCGGGACCGTACTCGGGCACGGTGTCGCGCGTCACCCGCACGGCGCCGCTCCCGTCGGTCCCCATCACCCACACCTCGCTCTCCCCCGCGTCCCCGTACAGCGGCGTCGGCGCGCGCTCGAGCGCGACCTTCTTCCCGTCCGCGGACAGCGAGTAGCTCCACACGGAGTAGTCGGCCGGCGTCACGGGCTCGGCACCGGGGCCCGGCGAGGTGTCGAGGCCGCGCGGCGCGCCCTCCCCGCCGGCCGCAGCCTCTCCCCGCATCGCCGCCCGCGCGTCCACCCGCCACAGCCGGGTCTGGTGGTAGTCCTCGTCGAAGGCGTACACGTCGTTCTTCGCCTTCTCACGGGCCTTCTCGGCCTTCGTCGGGGGCTCGGAGGCGAGGAAGTAGATCCAGCGCCCGTCGCGCGACCAGGTGGGGTCGGACACGGAGGTCGGGTGGTGCGTGAGGGCGCGGGCGTCGCCGCCGGTGAGGGGGAGGAGCCAGAGCTGGGTCACGGGGTGGTCGGGGTCGCAGGCGACGCGGGTGGTGTCGGCGACCACGGTCGTGTCGGCGGCGGGAGCCGGCGTCGCGGATGCGGCCACGGTGGCCGGGTTCGCGCTGTCGGCGGCCGCCGCGCTGTCGGGCGCCGGGCACGCGCCCTTTCGCTTCGCCAGGAACGCGATCGACTTCCCGTCGGGCGACCAGCGCGGGCTCGACTCGCCCTCCTCGCCCCGCGTGAGCTGCCGCGCGCCGCTCCCGTCCGCGCCGATGAGCCACAGGTGAGACACGCGCTCGTTCCGCTTCCAGTCGGCCGTGCTCCTCGTGTACACCAGCCGCGTCCCGTCGGGCGAGAGCCGCGGGCTCCCGATCCGCGGCACGTTCATGATGTCGACCAGCGACATGGCGCGGGCGGTGTCGGCCTGAGCCGCTCCCCGCGCGGGCGCCGCCGTTGAGAGCGCGGTGAGGGCGATCAGGAGCGTGGGGAGGGTCGGCGAGGGGACGGCGGAGGGTCGGCGGACGTGATCGATGGCGGAAGGTCGTGCCATGGCGGGCGTGCTCCTGGCTCGGGGAGGGAGCCGCCGGCCGCGCCGGGAGGGCGCGCCCGGCCCTGTCGCGTCGTGGGACAAGATCGGGAGGAGGCGGCTCGGGGGAAAGGTGGAGAGCGTGCGGGCGCCGGCGCTGGCGGAGGCGCTGGCGGAGGCGCCGACGGGGACGGTTCCGCGGAACCGCGCGGGGGTCCGGCGGTTAGGATACGTATGATCTCATCAATCTATACGTATCCCTCCGCCCGGGACGCCCCCATGCCCAGAAAGGGAAAGCTGACCCTGAGCATCGATCGCGACGTCATCCGCCGGGCCAAGGCCCTGGCCCGCCGGTGGGGGACCAGCGTCTCCGCCCTGGTCGAGGAGCGCCTGCGTGGCCTCACCCACGACGGGGTCCGGGAGACGGGCGGCACGTCCATCGTCTCGGAGCTCCGCGGCATCCTGCCCGGCGACGCCTCGGTCGAGGAGCACCGGCGCCACCTGGAGGAGAAGCACGCGCCGTGAGGTGGCTCGTCGACGTGAACGTCATCCTGGACGTCCTCGCGGATCGGGAGCCGTGGGCCGAGCACTCGGCGCGCGTGCTCGAGCTCGTCGAGAGCGGCCGGGCCGAGGGCGTCGTGGCCGCGCACACGGTCACGACCCTCCACTATCTGGTCGCCAGGCACGGGGGCCGCGAGCTCGCCACGACGAGCGTCCGGAAGCTGCTGCGCGTGTTCGGCGTGGTGCCGGTGGACGAGGACCGGCTCCTCCACGCCCTCGACCTCGATCTCGGCGACTTCGAGGACGCGGTGCAGGCGGCGTGTGCCGAGAAGATCCGGGCCGATGTGCTCGTCACCCGGAACGCGGACGATTTCGCTGGCGTCGGCGTGGAGGTTCTGTCGCCGGTGGAGCTGCTGGCGGGCATGGAGGGGACGTGAGACCGGTGCCCGGGACAGACGACGATCCCGGCCACGTTGACACGAATCTCGTGCTGCACGATTTTCGTGACATGAGCAAGCGCAACGTGACGGTGAGCCTGGACGAGGAGACGGCGCGATGGGCGCGGGTCGAGGCGGCCCGGCGCGACACGAGCGTCTCGCGGCTCCTCGGGGACCTCCTCCGCGAGCACATGGAGCGCGAGCGGAGCTACGAGGCCTCGATGCAGCGCTGGCGGGCCGGCCCGGTGCGACGCCTCGAGCGAGGTGCCCGCTACCCTTCGCGTGAGGAGGTTCACCGGCGCGGGAACGGGACGTGACGGTCTTCGTCGACACGAACGTGCTCGTCTACGCCCGGGACGGGTCGGAGCCGGAGAAGCAGTCCGCGGCTGCCGAATGGATGGATTCTCTCTGGGAAGCGCGCGAGGGTCGGCTCAGCGCGCAGGTCCTTCACGAGTACTACGTGACCGTCACCCGGAAGCTCGAGCCCGGCCTCGACCCCGCGTCGGCCCGCACGGACGTGCGCGCGCTCGCCGCCTGGCGACCCCTTCGGCTGGACGGCGCCCTGATCGAGTCGGCCTGGGAAGCGGAGGACCGCTTCGGGTTCGCGTTCTGGGACGCCCTCATCGTCGCGGCGGCACGCCGGCTGGGCTGCGGCCACCTCCTGTCCGAGGACCTGCAGGACGGCCAGGACCTGGACGGCGTCGTGGTCGTGGATCCGTTCCGCCACGAGCCCGGCTCCGTGCTCGACGGGTAGAGCCCATCCCCGGAGCGTCCCGCCTCCGCCCGCGCGGGCCCGCATGAACGTCGTCGTCTCCGGCATCGGGATCGCGGGCCCCGCGCTCGCGTTCTGGCTCGAGCGGGCCGGGCACGAGGTGCTCCTGGTCGAGGAGGCCCCGCGCCTTCGCTCGGGCGGCTACGTCGTCGACGTGTGGGGCGTCGGCTACGACCTCCTCGAGCGCATGGGGCTCATCCGGGGCATCCTCGAGGCGGGCTACCAGGTCCGGGAGGTCCGCTTCGTGGACGGGGACGGCCGCGCGGTCGGCGGCTTCGGCACCGGGGTCTTCGCCCGCGCCACGGACGGCCGCTTCACCAGCGTCCGGCGCTCGGACATCTCGCGGCTCGTCTTCGAAGCGCTCGGCCCGAGCGTCGAGCCGGTGTTCGGCGACTCGGTGGCGGGCTTCGAGGAGGCCGGGGACGGGGTCACGGTCCGCTTCGAGCGCCGTGCCCCCGTCCGGGCCGACCTCCTCGTGGGCGCCGACGGCCTCCACTCGCGCGTCCGCGAGCTGGCCTTCGGGCCGGAGTCGGACTTCGAGGTGCCGCTCGGCTACCACGTCGCGGCCTTCCAGGTGGAGGGCTACCGCCCGCGAGACGAGCTCGTGTACGTGACCCGCGGGCTCCCGGGCCGCCAGATCTCGCGCTTCGCCATGCGCGGCGACCGGACGCTCTTCCTCCTGGTCTTCCGGAGCGAGCTCCTGGACGGCCCCCGCCCCGATTCGGACGAGGGGAGGCGCGAGGCGCTCCGCGAGGTGTTCCGCGGCGCCGGGTGGGAGTGGCCGCGGATCTCGGAGGCCATGCAGAGCGCGGGCGATCTCTACTTCGACGTGGTGAGCCAGATCCGCATGGACCGCTGGACGAGGGGACGGGTCGCGCTCGTGGGCGACGCGGCGGCGTGCGCCTCGCTCCTCGCCGGAGAGGGGTCGGGCCTGGCGCTCCTGGAGGCGTACGTCCTGGCGGGGGAGCTGGAGCGCGCCGTGGGCGGGTCGTCGGGCGGGGGCGCGGCGGCCGGGAGCCCTCGTGCGGCGGGCGGGCGCGTGTCCGCCTCCGACCTCGCCGCCGCCTTCTCCGCGTACGAGCGGCGCCTCGTGCCCTTCCTGTCGCGAAAGCAGAAGTCCGCGGAGAAGTTCGCGGCTTCCTTCGCGCCGAGGACGGCGCGGGGGCTCGCGTTCCGGAATCTGGTCACCCGCCTCCTCCGCTTCGGTCCGGTGGCCGATCGGTTCATCGGCCGCGACCTCCGGGACGACATCCAGGTGCCGGAGTACTGAGCCGGGTGCCGCGCGGCCGCGCCCGACCCCTGCCCCGCCGGCCCACCTTCCCTACGTTTCCTCCATGCTGAACGAACACCAGCGCAGACGGCTCTCGGTCCGGCTGGGGCGGCTCGTGGCGGAGGGGGAGGCGCTGCTCGCGGACCTGGAAGCGGCGGCGGGCGGCGAGGCCGCGAAGGCCGGGATCGGACCGGAGCGGCTGGCCGCCCTCCGCGGCGAGGTCCACGCGCTCCTGGAGGCCGCCCGCGAGGCCGCCGTGGAGCTGGACATCACGCTCGGCGGCGCCTCGCCCGACCTGGCGCACCGCGTCCAGGCGTGGTCGGCCGCGTGGTGGACCCGGATCCTGGACTGCGCCCCCGAGCGCCTGGGCGGCCTGGGCCTCGTCGACCCGGAGGACGAGCGCGCGATCGGCCGCGCGGTGGACGGGGTGGCCGCCCACCTGGCGCGGCTGCAGAGGGTGAGCGCGGGCTCGAGCTGACGCGACCCGGCGACCGCGGCGGCGTGCAACGAAACTCTGCTCCCCGTATGTCCGTCAGGTGGAGTGCGACCGGTCCTCCACCTGCTTCGGGACGAAGAGATGAGAAGCTCGACGACGCCCGCCCGCTCCGCCGCCCTCCTCGTCCCTCTCGCGCTCCTCTCCTGCCTCCTCCCGGGCCCGGCCCGCGCGCAGGGGACGCCGAAGGGCCGGAGCGCCGCCGACTCGGCGACCCGCGCCCGTCCCACGGCCGTCGCGGCCCGCCGCACGGGGCCGATCGACGTGGACGGGACGCTGGCCGAGGCGGCCTGGGACTCGGCCCGCGCGGTCACGAGCTTCACCCAGCAGACGCCCGACGAGGGGGACCCCCCCACGCAGCGGACCCGGGTGCGCTTCCTGTACGACGGCTCGTCCCTCTACATCGGCGCGCGCATGCAGGACACGAAGGCGCCCTCCGGCATCGCGGCGCGCCTGGCCCGCCGCGACGACGACCCGCGCTCGGACGAGCTCCGGGTGGACCTCGACCCGTACCACGACCGGCTCCATCACGTGACGTTCACGGTCGACCCGGCGGGCTGGCGGGGCGACGCGAGCGACGGCGACGACTCCTGGGACCCGGTGTGGGAGGCGGCCACGAGCGTGGACTCGGCGGGCTGGACGGCGGAGATCCGGATCCCCTTCAGCCAGCTCCGGTTCTCGGGCGACTCGGTCCAGACGTGGGGCCTGGAGGTCACGCGCGTCATCCACCGCAGGCAGGAGGAGGACCTGTGGTCCTTCTACGGCCTGGACCAGACCGGCGGGCCCTCGTTCTACGGGACGCTGGAGGGGATCCGGGTCGGGGGCGGGCCGGCCCACGCGGAGATCCTCCCCTACGTGACCACGCGCATGGAGAGGCTGGGGACGGCGAACCCGGAGAGCCCCTTCTACGAGCCGCATCCGACCCGCCTGCGGGCCGGCGGGGACCTGAAATACCTGGTGAGCTCCAGCTTCACGCTCTCGGCCACGGTGAACCCGGACTTCGGCCAGGTCGAGGTCGACCCTGCCGTCGTGAACCTCACCCAGTACGAGATCCGCTTCCAGGAGAAGCGTCCGTTCTTCGTCCAGGGGAGCGACGTCTTCGACTTCGGGAGCCCGGGCTGCAACATCAACTGCGGGTCGGGCCTCGGTCTCTTCTACTCGCGGCGGATCGGGGCCCCGCCTCCCGGGGCGGGGCTGGCGCGGTCCCGGGGGGAGTTCGTCGACGTGCCCGACAACACGACGATCCTGGGCGCGGCCAAGCTCACCGGCCGCACGCCGGGCGGGACCACCGTCGGGATCCTGGACGCGCTCACGGGCTCCGAGACGGCGCGCGTGGCGCGGACGGACGGGACGGTCTTCGACCAGCTCGTGGCCCCGCTCACCAACGACTTCGTGGGACGCGTGAAGCAGGACCTCGAGGGCGGGAACCTGGTCGTGGGCGGCCTGCTCACCTCCGTCGACCGCCGGCTCCGGGACGGGGGCCTGGCCGACCTCCTCCCCTCGGCCGCCCGCGCCGGCGGCGCGGACGTCCGGGTCTACTGGGACCGGCACGCCTGGTCGTTCTACGCGGCCGCGACGGCCTCGCGCGTGGCGGGCGACTCGGCGGCCATCCTCCGCTTGCAGCGCTCGAGCGCCCGCTACTTCCAGCGCCCGGACCGCACGACCACGGGCGACGGCCTGTTCTCGGCCGCCTACCGCCCGGGCGCGACGGCGCTGGCCGGATACGGCACGATCTTCCGCCTGGCCAAGCAGGGCGGGAGCTGGATCGGGGACCTCAACGGGTCGGCCGTGAGCCCGGGGTTCGAGACCAACGACCTGGGCTTCCGGCTCAAGTCCGACGAGCTGTGGCTGAACGGCTCGTTCGGGCGCCAGTTCCTCACGCCCACGGGATGGTACCGCTCGCTGGTCGCCGTCGCCGAGGCCGACCACACCTGGAACTACGACGGGGATCCGACCGGGTCGGACGTGACCGGCTACGCCAGCGTCCAGCTCCTCGACTACTGGGGCATCACGCTGATCGGCGAGCGCGCCTTCCCGGCCCAGTCCGACCGCCTCACCCGCGGAGGGCCCGTGGTCCGGACGCCCGGCACGTCCTTCGGCCAGATCGCCGTGTCCACGGACTCCCGCAGGGCGCTCACGCTGGACGGGAGCCTGGACTACTACCGCGACGACGACGGGGGCCACGGCACCACGGTGGGGCTGTCCGCCAGCTTCCGCCCCTCGCCCAACGTGCAGGTCTCGCTCGGGCCCCGGTACGGCTACACGGACTCGCGGGCCCAGTACGTGGCCGCCATCCCCGATCCGACCGCTACCGCCTTCTACGGCCACCGCTACGTGTTCGCGCACCTGGCCGAGAAGCAGCTCTCGATGGAGACGCGCGTCAACGTCACCTTCACCCCGGACCTCTCCTTCGAGCTCTTCCTCCAGCCGCTCCTCGCCAGCGCCCGCTTCGGCGACTTCGAGGAGTTCGCGGCGCCCCGGCGCGAGGAGAAGCTCGTGTACGGAATGGACATCGGGACGATCGACACGACGTTCGCCGCCGGATCGGGAGGGGCGGGCGGCGCGGGAAGTGGCGCGGGCGCGGCCTCGATCGCCGGCTACACGATCGACCCGGACGGCTCCGGGCCCGCCGCCTCCTTCCAGCTCCCCAATCCGAACTTCGACCCGCGCTCCCTGCGCGGCACCGCGGTCCTCCGCTGGGAGTGGCGGCCGGGCTCGACGGCCTACCTCGTGTGGACGCAGACCCGGGGCGGCAGCGGCCCGTTCGGGGACCTCTCGCTCGGACGCGACATCTCGGCGCTCGGGAATCTCCCCCCGGACAACACGTTCGAGCTGAAGATCACCTACTGGCTGCCGCTGTAGGGGAGGGCCGCGCGGGTCCCCGGCGCGGCCTCGCGGCTCCGGGCGCGACCTCGCGGCTCCGGGCGCGACCTCGCGGCTCCGGGCGCGGCCTCGCGACGAGGGCGCCCGCTCCGTAGCCTGAGGCATGGCTTCCCCCACTCCCGTCGTCGCCGCGGTCATCCGCCGCGGGGACAGCGTCCTCCTCGGCCTCCGCCCCGAGGGGAAGCGCCACGCCTCGACGTGGGAATTCCCGGGCGGGAAGGTGCTCGACGGCGAGAGCTTCGCGGCTGCGCTGGCGAGGGAGCTGCGCGAGGAGCTGCGCGTGTCGCTGGTGCGGGCGGGGGAGTCGATGTTCGCGGCGCGGGACCCGGGCTCGAGGTTCGAGATCCACTTCGTACCGGTGGAGATCGAGGGCGATCCGCGGGCGCTCGAGCACGGGGAGCTGCGGTGGGTCCCGGTGTCGGAGCTCGGGTCGCTCGCCCTGGCGCCGGCGGACGCGCGATTCGCGAAAGAGGGTCTCGGGAACGACGGCTAGTCGCGGCCCGATTCCGCGTCGCCCCCGGCACGCCGCCCGGAGCTCGCTCGTTTCCCTCGCCTCCTCCTCCATCGTCCCTGCTCCTCCATCTTCCCTCCTCCTCCATCGTCCCTCCTGCTCGGCGTTGATTCCCCGTTGACGGCCGGGCGTATGTATGGGGTGTCTTCGGTGTTTATTCGGTATCGCGGGACGCACGCTCGATGGCGCGCGGGAGGGGACGATGAAGGGGACGGTGCGGGTCGTGGTGAGGGAGGTCGAGTGGGAGCGCTACGGAGGCGAGGAGGCTCGGTCGGGCGTCTCCCCCGGGCCGGCGCCTGCCGCCGCTCCGGCTCCCGCCGGTTCCGCGGAACCGCTCGACGTCGACGCGATCGAGGCCCTCGGCGACCGGATCGCCCTCATGTTCGCGCACATCGGCGCCGGCACGGGCCGGGCCCTCGAGATGATCGCCCGCTTCGACCGGGCGCGGGGGTGGGAGCTGGCGGGCCACCGGACGTGCGCCCACTGGCTCGCCTTCCGGGCGGGGCTCGACCTCCGGACCGCCCGCGACCACGTGCGGGTGGCCCGGGCGCTGGAGGAGCTTCCGCTGACGCGCGCGTCCCTGGGCCGCGGCCGCCTCTCCTTCTCCAAGGTGCGGGCGCTCACGCGCGTCGCGACGCCCGAGAACGAGGGCGACCTCCTCGATCTGGCCGAGAACTCGACGGCCGCGCAGCTCGACCGAGTGGTCCGGGCGTGGAAGCGGGGGAGCCGGAAGGACGAGATCGAGTGGGAGGAGCTGCGGCGGGCGTCCCGGGAGCTCTCGATCTTCCCGGACGACGACGGCATGTACGTGATCCGCGGCCGGCTCGAGCCCGAGGCCGGCGCCGCCCTCATGCGGGCCATCGAGGCGGCCGGCGACGCCCTGTTCCGGGCCGAGCGCGAGGAGGCGGACCGCGGTTCCGCGGAACCGTCGGGCTTCGAGGACGAGGAGCGCCTCGAGCAGGCCGCGCGCCGCCGGGCCGACGCGATCGGCCTCGTCGCCGAGCGCGCGCTGGCGGCGGGTTTCGGGGGCGACGATCGGCTCAGCGGCGCCCGCGCCGAGCGCTACCAGGTCCTCCTCCACGTCGATGCCGACACGCTCTCCGCGGATCGGGAGCCCGGCCGCTCGGAGCTCGAGGACGGGACGCGCGTCTCCGCCGAGACGTCACGGCGGATCGCGTGCGACGCCTCGGTGGTGGAGGTCGCCCACGACGCGGATGGCTCGATCCTCGACGTCGGCCGCCGCACGCGCACGATCCCTTCGGCCCTCCGCCGCGCCCTCGAGGTGCGCGACCGCGGCTGCCGGTTCCCCGGCTGCGGACTCCGCTTCACCGACGCCCACCACGTCACCCACTGGGCCGACGGCGGCGAGACGAGCCTCCAGAACACGGTCCTCCTCTGCCGCCACCACCACCGGCTCGTGCACGAGGGCGGCTGGGCGCTCGAGTGGTGGGGGCCCGGCCGCGCGGTCTTCCGGGACCCGAGGGGCGGCGTCCACTGCGACGCCGTGCGGGAGGGCCGAGCAGGAGCTACCGCTCGGCCTTCTTGACCCTCAGTCCCCCGACTTCCACCATCCCCGCCTTCATCGTCACCCTCCGCGCGGGGGCGCTACCCTCGGGGAGGTGGAAGACGAAGCGCATCCCCGGGGGTCCCGCGGGCTCGAAGACCGGCTCCCCGCTCCCGCCTCCGCCCAGGTAGCGGAGCTTCATCGGCTCCCTCTCTCCCATCGTGAGCGTGAGGCCGTCACCCTTCGACTCGACCTCCAGCGGCGTGCGGTCGATCATCCGGTAGGTGCCCGCCACGCGCGCGGCCAGGCCGGACGGGATCGACCGCGCTCCGGCGCCGCTCGCGGCTCCGCCCTCCTCGGCCGCCGGGATCCCCAACGCGAAACGCGCGATCTTCTCGCCGATCGGGCCGGGGTTCACGGAGGTCGCGTTCGAGAGGACGACCACGGTCATGTCGTCGTCGGGATACCGGGCCAGGTGCGTGAGGAAGCCGTTGATCCCGCCCCCGTGGAAGACCACCCGGTGCCCGTCCAGGTCGCCGATGAACAGGCCGAAGCCGTAGTGGGTGACGAGGCCGTTCGGGAGCGTGTCGGGCGTCGACATGAGCCGGTAAGACGCGGGGCTCACGACCTTCCCGGCGTGCAGGAGCCCGGTCCAGCGCACGAGGTCCCCGGCGCTCGAGCACAGCGCCCCGGCCGAGAACGGCGATCCCATGCTGAGCTCCTCGGCGTTCACGAGGACGGGGTGGTCGAGCTTCCCGCGGCCCTTCACGGAGTCCGAGGCCGCGTAGCCGTCGGCCCGGCCCGGTACGATCGGGCCGTTCCAGCAGTAGCTCGTGTGCTCGAGCCCGAGCGGCGCCGCGAGGCTGTCGTCGACCAGCTCGTCATACGGCCGGCCGGTCACCTTCTCGAGCACCAGGCCCAGCAGGTAGAAGCCGGTGTTGCTGTACGACCACGCCGTCCCCGGATCGAAGTCCAGCGAGTCGCGCTCGCCCATGGCCAGGACCTGCTCGTCGGAGAGGTCCAGGCGCATCTCCTTCGAGAAATCGGGCGAGGCGGTGTAGTTCGGGACCCCTCCCGTGTGTCCCAGGAGCTCCCGCAGCGTCACGGTCTTCCCGTGCGTGTCGTAGTCGGGCACGTACTTCGAGATCGGGTCGTCCAGCGACAGCTTCCCGGCCTGCGCTTCCCGCATCACGAGCGCGGCGGTGAACTGCTTCGTCACCGAGCCGATCCGGTAGATCGTCCCCGGCCCGGTCGGGGCGTCCAGCTCCACGTTCGCTTCGCCCCAGCCGCCCCACACCAGCGTGTCCCCGCCCCGCACGACGCCGATCGTGAGCCCGGCCCCCGGCCCGCTCTCGAGCGCCGCGCGCGCCAGGCTGTCCGCGTAGTGGCGCACCCGTGCGGGCGAGGGGACGGTGTCGCGGCCCATGAGAGTCGCGGCGGAGGCCCCCGACGCGGCGGGCCCGGGACGCGCGGCGTGCCCGGGAAGCGCGGCAGGCCCGGGAAGCGCGGCAGGCCCGGCAGACGCGGCCACCGCAGGGGCGGGAACGCCCGCCAGCGAGATCCACAGCGCCACCAGCGGGGCCGCCGGAACGGACGGCCGGACATTGGATCGAATCACGGTCTCTCCAGGTCTGGTCGAGAGTCGGGTGCGTCGTCGGCTCGGGCGTCGTGATTCGGGTTCGGAGCGACATGGTTCGCGAAAGCGCGCCCGCCCCCCGTTCCAACCCCCGACGCCCCGGCGTCGTCCAAGGAACGGTAGCGCGTCGTTGACACTCGATCTACTCCACACCCGTATGGGACCCCGTGACCGCTCGCGACGACCCGGAAGCAGGCATGACAAGGAGCCCGTCATGAAGAGACCCACGTTCCCCACCGCCGCCCTCGCCGGCGCGGCCTTCCTCGTATCGCTCTCCGCCTGCGACGCCGCGCAGGGCGCGATCCGGGACACGGTGCGCGCTACGGCCAGCGCGGCCTCGACCGCCACGCGCGAGGTCACGCGCGCGGCCGGCCGCGCCGCCGGCTCCGAGAAGAGCTCCACCTTCGATTGGAAGGGCCAGATCGACGCGGGCAAGGCGCTGGAGATCCGTGGGATCAACGGCGGGATCGCCGCGCACGCGGTGAGCGGCCGCGAGGCCACCGTCCACGCCACGCTCACCGGCCGCGACAGCGACCCGACCAGCGTGAAGGTCGAGGTCGTGAGGCACGACGGGAACGTGACCCTGTGCGCCGTCTATCCCGGGGAGCACGGCCGCGAGAACACGTGCGAGCCCGGCGGCGGACACCAGAAGGTCCACGACAACGACGTCCGGGTCGAGTTCGAGGTCGGCGTCCCGCAGGGCGTCGCCTTCACGCCCGTCACGGTGAACGGCGAGGTGGAGGCCGACGGCCTGAGCGGCCCCGTCCGAGCCCGGACCGTGAACGGCTCGATCTCGCTCGAGACGACCTCGTGGGCCGACGCCCACACCGTGAACGGCTCGATCCACGCCCGCATGGGCTCGACGAAGGCGCCGGACGGGCTCGACTTCAAGACCGTGAACGGCTCGATCTCGCTCGTCCTCCCGCCCGACGCCGCGCTCGACGTCGAGGCGAAGACCGTGAGTGGCGGGATCTCGACCGACTTCCCGCTCACGGTGAGCGGAAAGTTCGTCGGTCATCGCCTGTCGGGGACGATCGGCGGCGGCGGCACGTCGCTCACGCTGCAGTCCGTGAACGGGTCGCTGGACCTGAAGAAGGGCTGATCGCGGGGGCGGGCTCAGACCTTCAGCGCGAACCAGATCGTGGGCTCGCCCTCGACGCCCGCCCGCTCCATCGCCTCGTGCAGGCCGCGCCACAGCACGTAGCTGCGGGCGTCGTCCAGCTCGTCGAAGTCGCTCCACACCGTGACGTCGTGCGGATCGTCGGTCGACCGGTAGACGGCCGACTCCCGCGCGCCCCTGGCCCGGCGCTCCTCGACGAGCTCGTCGTACACCTCCTTCCACGACTCGAAGTCGCGGACCCGGTGCCGTATGAACATCCGGACCATGGCGTCCTCCACGGGAGGGAACTTCCACGGACGCTACCACGCGCGGGGCGATTTCGAAAGTTCCGGCAACGACGATGGTCGCGGTGGCTCGGGCCGACGCGGACGTGCGCGACGACCTCACGATGCCGCGGACCGACATCGGCCGCGACCCGGCCGTGAACCGCGACCGCCCGATCGGCGTGTGGATCGCCCGGCCGATCGCGTTCCGGGTGAAGCGCTGAGCGCGCGGAGGTAGCGCCGGACCCACCGGCCCCGCAGGTTGGCGACCGTCCGAGCGTCCACGGTCCGCCCGCCAGCGAGGCTGAACATGACCAGGCCGTCCTCACTGATCACCGCCGCGGCCCTCTCCGCCGCGCTCCTCTCCGCACCTCCGGCCGCGACCCGGGCCGCCGCGCAGTCCGCTCGGGAGCTCGCCCGCTGGAAGGCGCACGCCGCCGACGTCACGATCACCCGCGACGACTGGGGGATCGCGCACGTCCACGGGAAGACGGACGCGGACGCCGTGTTCGGGATGGAGTACGCGCAGGCCGAGGACGACTTCAAGCGCGTCGAGATGAACTACATCGACGCCATGGGCCGCCGGGCCGAGTTCGAGGGGAAGGACGCCGTCTGGCAGGACCTGCGCATGAAGATGTTCGTCCCCGTCGACTCGGCGAAGGCGCAGTACGAGCGGAGCCCCGGGTGGCTGAAGACGCTCATGGACGCCTTCGCGGACGGGCTGAACTACTACCTCTATACTCATCCCGACGTCCATCCCCGCGTCATCGACCGCTTCGAGCCGTGGATGGCGCTCACCTTCACCGAGGGCTCGATCGGCGGCGACGTGACGCGGGTGAGCACCCGCGACCTCGCCGCCTTCTACGGGGACACGACCGTGGCCGTGGCCGAGGTGCCTTCATGGCGCCGGGAGCCTTCCGGCTCGAACGGGATCGCGATCGCCCCCAAGAACACTCTCGACGGACACTCGCTCCTGTACATCAACCCGCACACGACCTTCTACTTCCGCGCCGAGCTCCAGATGACGAGCGACGAGGGCTGGGACGCCTACGGCGCGGTGACGTGGGGCCAGTTCTTCGTCTATCAGGGCTGGAACCGTCACGCCGGGTGGATGCACACCTCGAGCGGCGTCGACAACATCGACGAGTTCCTCGAGACCGTGAGGAAGAAGGACGGCCGCTGGGAGTACCTCCACGGCGGATCGTGGCACCCCGTGCGGACGCGGGAGATCACCGTGCCGTATCGCACCGATCACGGCATGGAGCGCCGCACCTTCACCGCCTACTACACGCCCCACGGCCCCGTCGTCCGGAAGCAGGACGGGAAGTGGGTGACCACCAGCCTCATGTACCGGCCCATCCGCGCGCTCATCCAGGACGTCCGGCGCACGAAGGTGAAGGACCTGGCCGACTTCCGGAAGACCATGGAGCTCCACACCAACTCGTCCAACAACACGATCTACGCCGACGACAGCGGGAACGTGGCCTACTTCCACTCCAACTACATCCCCCGCCGCGACTCGTCGCTCGACTGGACGGAGCCGGTGGACGGGAGCGACCCGGCCACCGACTACCGCGGCGTCCTCTCGATCGACGAGACCCCGAACGCGATCGACCCCGAGGTCGGCTGGGTCTACAACTCCAACAACTGGCCGTGGTCGGCGGCCGGTCCCGACAGCCCCGAGCGCTCCGACTTCCCGGCCTACGTGGAGACCGGCACCCACGAGTCCCCGCGCGGCCGCCACGCCATCGACCTCCTGGAGGGGAAGCCGCACCGGCTCACCGTCGCCTCGCTCATCCAGCTCGGCTTCGACAGCCACCTGCCCTTCTTCGAGGCGACGATCCCGTCGCTGGTCGAGGCGTGGAAGGAGCTCCCCGCAGGAGACTCCCTCAGGGCGAAGCTCGCCGAACCGGTCGCCGTGCTCGAGGGCTGGGACGAGCGCTGGGGGGTGAACTCCGTGGCCACGTCGCTGGCCGTGTACTGGGGGACGGCGCTGTCGAGGACCATGTACTCGGGGGCGCGGGAGGCGGACATGTCGCCGTCGGAGTACGTGGCCGAGCGCATGGACCCGCGCGACCTGGTCGAGGCCCTCTCGGCCGCCGTCGACGGCCTCGGCGCCGACTTCGGCACGTGGCGGACCACGTGGGGCGACATAAACCGCTTCCAGCGCCTCGACGACTCGATCGAGCCCCGGTTCGACGACGCGAAGCCCTCGATCCCCGTCCCCTTCACCTCCTCGCGCTGGGGCTCGCTGGCCTCGTTCGGCGCGCGGCAGTACGGCACCAAGAAGTGGTACGGGAACAGCGGGAACAGCTTCGTGGCCTCGATCGAGTTCGGTGACTCGATCCGGGCCCGCGCGATCACCGCCGGCGGCGAGAGCGGCGACCCCGGCTCGGCCCACTTCGACGACGAGGCGGCGAGGTACGCCACGGGGAACCTGAGGGTCGTCTACTTCTATCCCGCGCAGCTCGAGGGGCACACGGAGAGCGTGTACCACCCGGGGGAGTAGCGGAGCACCCGGCGGGCTGAGGGAGATGACTCAGATCGTTCCACCCCCCAGCACGATCACCGGCGCCAGCCCGGTCGCCACCGCGACCAGCAGGCTGGCCAGCGTCCCGACCAGGTAGTACTCGGCGAACCGCCGGTCCTTGAGCTCCTCGAAGCGCGCGATCGACTTGGCCGTGAGGAGGAGCACGGCCGCCGCCCACTGTCCGTAGAAGACGAGGAAGAGCACGAGCGTGCGAACGGCCCCGCGCGCGTCTGGAACAGGAAGTCCGCCAGGAGATGCCCCGCCACGAGGAGGGCGAGGAGCGTGATCCGGGGCCCGGCGAGCACGGAGCTCACGTCGCGGTCACCGTCTCACGCGCTCGCCCCGCCGCCTCCCGGCCCTCGCGGTACGCCGCCAGGAGCGCGCGCGCCGCTTCCTCGCCCTCGAGCAGGTCCCGGACGTGCGCCCGGGAGAGCGTCCGGCTCACCGTCGTCTCGTCGCGCTCGAACATCGCGGCCACCTCCCGCTGGGTGCGGTCCCGGGACGCCCGCACGTAGTCGAACTGCGTGTCCGTCCAGCCAGCGCGGACGACGCCCAGGAGCCGGAACAGGCCCGAGAGCACCCGGTCGTCCACGTCCGAGAAGCCGCGGGCCGCGAGCCACGCGCCCTCCCGGGCGGCGTCCTCGACCGCCTCGCGGGCGCGGTGGAAGCAGGGCCCGTCCATGGCCGAGACGTCCGGGGACGGGTCCGTCGTGAGCGGCCCCCGACCCAGCCCCCACGCCAGCCCCACCGGCCGGAGCGCGTCCGAGACCCGGGTCACGAGATCGACCGCGGCGGACGGGTCGGCGAGGAGGGCCTGCACCTGGTCGCCGGCCGTGAGCGCGAGCGGGGCCGCCAGGGCCTCCGCGCGCTCCGCGTTCGCCGCCTCGACCGCCGCGACCAGCCGGCGCTGGACCTCCGCGCGGTCGGGCAGCGAGCGCGAGCCCACCAGGTCGCCGATGAGGACCATGCGCTCGCTCATCGCCTCCTCCATGTATCTGAACATACAGGTACGATTGCTATGCGCATAATCATACATGTCACGGCCCTGCATGTCGAGATACAAGGCGGAGGGAGTCGTACGTAAGAGTACAACCTGAGGCGGGGCTCCAGGGTCGCCCCGCGCTCAGCCCCCCAGCAGCCCCCGCAGGATCCGCTTCGTCTCCTCGGGGAAGTCGGCCGACAGGATCCAGTCCACGTAGTCGGGGTGCCCGGTCACCGGCTCGCCGGCGTGGCGGCCGAAGCCGAACACCACCTCCCCGCCGGCCCGCCGGAGCTTCCCCGCCCGGTCGACCTCCTCGGGCGGGCACGTGAGGTCCAGCAGCTCCGTCTCGCCCAGACCGAACGCCCCCCGCATCGCCTCGAGGAGAGGCGGCAGGACCCCGGCGTCGTGCGCCGAGGCGTGGGCTCCCCCGTGGCTCCGGTCCAGGAAGCGGCGGACCGCGGCCGTGAGGGTCCGCTCGCCCCGGGCCTCGCCCGGCTCGATCGCCGTCCACACGCGGTACAGGTCGATCTCGCGCACGCTCTCGAGCCCGAGGCCCGGCTGGCCCGCGCGGCGGAGCTCCGCGTCCAGGAGCGGCGTGTCGAAGCTCCGGATGTTGTAGCCGCACAGGATCCGCCCCTCGAACAGCCGCTGGAGGGCGGGCGCCTCCCGCTCGAAGCGCGGCGCGCCCCGCACGTCCGCGTTCGTGATCCCGTGCACCGCGGACGCGTCCGCCGGGATCGGGACCCCCGGATCGAAGCGTCCCAGGTAGGCCGTCCGCGGCCGCTCGGCCGCTCCCGGATCGCCCGGGCCCTCGAACGCCGCCAGCTCGACGATGCGCGAGCGCCCGGGGTCCAGGCCCGTGGTCTCGAGGTCGAAGTGCAGGATCATGGCGCTCACCGGCCGCTCTTCCCTCCGCTCATCCCTCTCCCACCACCACCTTCTGCGCCTCCTTGACCGCGTCGGCCGGGCCCACCAGCACCACGTAGTCTCCCGCCTCGACCCGCGTGTCTCCGCGCGGCACCACGAACTCGTCCCCGCGGATCACGGCGGCCACCACGCACTCTGTGGGGATCGGGATGTCGCGGATGAGGACGCCCGCTGCCGGACCCCCGTCGGGGACCGGGACGCTCACCAGGCTGGCCACGCCCGAGCCGATCTCGAACAGCTCGGCCACGCCGGGCCGGTCCAGGTAGTTCTCGACCATGGCCGCCGTGGCCCACGGCGCGCTGATCGCCAGGATCCCCTCGTCCTCGAGGAGAGAGACGTACTCGGGGTCCTGCACGATGGCCATGACCCGCCCCATGCCCAGGCGGCGCGCCTGCAGCGCCGAGATCACGTTCCGGCCGTCGTCCTCCGAGGCCGCGATCGTGACGTCCACGTTCTCGGGGCCCACCTGCTCGAGGAGGTCCTGCTTGGTGCCGTCGCCCTGGTAGATGGGGACGTTGTAGCGCTGCTCGAGCTCGCGGCAGCGCGCCTCGTCCTCCTCGATGAAGGTGATCTGGTGCTCGGCCGCCCGGAACACCAGGCGGTAGTCGTCGGCGGCCAGGAGCCGGTCGGCGATGTTCCGGCCCTGCCGCCCTCCGCTGATGATGAGTACGCGCATGTGGTCCCTGCCCAGTCTGCGTATCCACGAGGTAAGCCGGTCGCGGGCCTCCGGCAACGCGGCCGCGGCCCGGCTCCGGTTCTCCGGACGGGTGAGGTAGACGCCCGCGCCCACGACCGTGAGCACGCCCCCCAGGGCGAAGCTCCGCAGCTCCAGGAACGGGACGAACATCCAGCACGAGACGATCCCGACGATCGGGAGCCACGGGTAGAGCGGAACCGTGAACGGTCGCCGCAGGTTCGGCATGCGGCGGTGGAGGGCCAGGACCGCGTAGTTCACGACCCCGAGGCCCATGAGGTAGCCGAAGTCGCTCACCGAGGCCACGAAGCGCACGATCCCCGACGCCGCGAACCCCGCCACCACCACCGCGCACGCGCCCAGGGCGATGTGGGGCGTGCGGAAGCGGGGGTGGAGGCGCGCGAAGGTCTCCGGGAAGTGGCCGTCCCTCCCCAGGGCGTACAGGACGCGGGCGCTCGCCCCCAGGGTCACGCTGAAGGCCGAGAGGCTGGCCATGATCGTCGCGATGATGGCGGCCCATCGTCCCCAGCCGCCCAGGATGCGCTCGGCCATGAGGATGAACGGGACGTCCGTCCCGGCCAGGTTCTCGTGCCGGGTGGTCCCCATCATCACCCACACCACGAACACGTAGATCCCGGTGGCGACCAGGAGGGTGATGAGGATCGCGCGCGGGATCGTCTTCCCGGGCGCGATGATCTCCTCGGAGGCCACGGTGATGAGCTCGAAGCCCACGTACGAGATGTAGATGAGCGCCATGGCGGGCATGAACCCGCCCCACCCGACCGGGGCGAGCGGGTGGAGGTTCGGCGCCTTCACGTGCGCCACGCCCAGCGCGGCCACGACCACGAGCACGGCCAGCTCGACCAGGTTCATGGCCGTGATGACCCGGATCGCCTCGGACGAGCCGAACAGGTTCACCCCGGCGAACACGACCGTGGTGACGAGCGCGATCGCCGCCAGGCTCGCGTGCGGCCAGAAGTAGCCGCGGATCGTGATCGCGAAGATCACCGCGTACATCGCGCACGCCAGCGTGTTGCCGATCCAGAAGAACCAGCCCGTCAGGAACGCCAGCGGCCGGGGGAGCGTGCGGCTCGTGAACGAGTAGCCGCCCCCGGCGATCGGGATGGCGGCCCCGAGCTCGCTGTAGCTGAGCGCCGTGAGCAGGGTGATGACCCCGACCAGGAAGTAGACCCCGATCCCGATCGGCCCCACCAGCTTCGCGACCTCGCCGGGCAGGGCGAAGATCCCGGGACCCATCATGGCCCCGATCCCGATCATCACCGCGCCGAACAGGCCGATGTTCCGGCGGAAAGAGAGGTCCTGGCTCATCGAAGCCGAAGGTAGGCGGACGCCCGCGGCCGGGCGAGCCACGGTCTCCTCGGCGGGGCAACGCTCCGCGGCCGCGCGCCTGTCTCATCCCGTGACTCGGCGAAGGGAGGGGCCGCTGGAATCCGGGAGCCACCGCCACGCGCCGGTCCGGGCGCGGGTCCGGGCCGCCCTCAGGAGCTGGATCGACGACGGAACGCTCGCGCCCGGCGAGCCCCTGGACGAGCGGGAGCTGGCCCGCCGCCTGGACTCGAGCCGGACGCCCGTGCGCGAGGCGCTGCTCGCCCTGGAGGGCGACGGACTCGTGGCGCCCCGGCCGCACGGCGGCTTCCGGGCCGCTCCCAGGAGCCGCGAGGAGGCCGAGGACCTCTTCCGCATCCTCGGCCAGCTCGAGCGCCGCTCCCTCCTGCGGGCCGGGCGCCCGCCGGCCGTGGACCTGGCCCGGCTCGAGGAGCTCGACGCGGCGCGGATCGACGCCCCCGACGCCGCGGCCCGCCTCTCGCTCGAGAGGCGCTGGCACGGGATCCTCCTCCCCGCGCGGCGCATCGGCCTCACCGCCCGCCGGGAGATCGACCGCCTGCAGCGGCGCGCCGCCCGCTACGAGATGGACCGCCTGGCGGACGGTCCCCACGTCCTGGGAGCCATCGAGGAGCACCGCGGCATCGTGGACGCCCTGGTCGACTACAGGGTGGCCGTGGCGGCCCGCCTCCTGGAGCGCCACTGGCTGGGCGGGCTGGCGCACGTGGAGGCGGAGCGCTCCGCGTCCCCGGACGGGAGCGCGGCGGTGGCCTGAGCGGGCGACCCCCGGCGGCCCGGGCGGGCGGCGCCCGGTGGCTCGGGCAACCCGATCATGGATCGCGGGGTTGCCCCGGTGGCCCGTTCCCTGCGACAGTGGTATGCGGAATCCCAACCCTATCCGCCACCCTGAGGACGAGGTCACCGTGACAGCCGACGACGGGCGATCCGCCACCCGCCGCCCCCTGGAGCGCACGCCTCTGCGCGAGCAGATCCGCGTCATCGTGCGGAACTGGCTCATCTCCGGGGAGCTCGAGCCCGGCCAGGAGCTCACCGACCGGGAGCTGGGCGAGCAGCTCGGCGCCAGCCGCACCCCCGTCCGGGAGGCCCTGCTCCTCCTGGCCATCGAGGGTCTGGTCGCCATGCAGCCGCAGGGCGGCTATTACGTGCCGCCGCTCGAGCCGTCGGAGGCCGAGCAGCTCTACGACGCCCTCAGCCTGCTCGAGCGTCGCTCGCTGGTGCGCGGGGGCGTTCCCCCCGAGGAGGACCTCGACCGGCTGGGAGAGCTGGATCGGAAGCGTCGCGAGAGCGAGGACGCGGCCGCCCGCGTCGAGGCCGACCGGGCGTGGCACCGCATCCTCCTTCCCGCCGAGCGGGTGGGCGAGGTGTTCCGGAGCGAGCTCGACCGGCTCAAGAACCGGGTCTTCCGCTACGAGTTCGCCCTCCTCAAGGACACGGAGATGGCGGCCGAGGGCGTGGCCCAGCACGAGGCCATCCTCGCCGCCCTGAGGAAGGGCGATCTCCAGGACGCCGGCCGCCTCCTCGCGGACCACTGGTCCTGGGGGGCGGCGGAGGTCCTCGGCTGGTTCGGAGACGAGGGGAGCACGTCCTGAGCCCCGAAACCCGGGGCGGGGATCGTGGGCAACCCCGCGCCGGGCGCGCGTGTCTCACCTCTTGGTTCGAGGGCACGATCATGGAGGCGAGAGCCGGAAGGGACGCTGGAGGATGGGATACACGCTGCGGGGCGGCCCCACGGGGGCGCGCGGGAACGGCGACGGTGACGGGACCCGGGAGGGCGGACGGCAGGCGATCCGGCTGCAGCGGACGCCCCTGCGCGAGCAGATCCGGGACATCCTCCGCGAGTGGCTGGTCGTCGGGGAGATCCCGCCCGGCGAGGACCTGAACGAGCGCGAGATCGGCGACCGCCTGGGCTCGAGCCGGACGCCCGTCCGGGAGGCCCTCCTCCTGCTGGCCGTCGAGGGGCTCGTCTCCGTCCGCCCCAACGAGGGCTACTACGTGGCTCGCCTGACCCGCGACGAGGGCGAGGACCTGTACGGGCTCCTGGGCCTGATCGAGCGCCGCGCCCTGCTCCGCGCCGGGATCCCCTCCCCGGAGGTCCTCGAGCGCCTGGCCGGCCTGGACCGGGAGCGCAAGGCCGCTACCGACGCGGCCGACCGCCTGGAGCTGGACCGGGCGTGGCACGCCGAGCTCCTCCCGCGCGGCGCGATCGGCGCCGTCTACGCCGACGAGATCGAGCGCCTCGAGAACCGGGCGGCCCGCTACGAGCGGGCCTTCCTCGAGGACGAGGCCGACCAGGCCGGGGCCCTGGCCGAGCACGAGGCCGTCCGGGACGCGCTCGCCCGCGGCGAGCTCGAGGAGGCGAGCCGGATCCTGGAGCGGCACTGGCTCCGCGGGGCCACCTACGCCGTGCGCTGGCCGCGGGACGAGGAGAGCGCGGGCCGGGAGGCCGACGCCGCGGACCGGCGGAGCCTCTCGCGGGAGGCCGCCGCTGCAGGCTGAGCCGGCGGCCGGCGGGCCGGCCGACCCCGCGCCCGCCGCGCGCTCCGGCCGCGGCGTCCTGTTCGACATGGACGGGGTCCTCGTGGCCACCGAAGGGCTCAAGGAGGAGGCGCATCGCCGCACGCTCCGGGCCTTCGGCTTCGCCGGCGACATCGAGCCCGCCCTCTACCACTCGATGATGGGCAAGCCCCAGGAGGAGGTGGAGCGCCTCTACCTGGCCGAGGCGGGGCTGGCCGGCCGGGTGGAGGTCCCCGACTACCACGCCCGCTTCCGGGAGACGTACGCGGACCTCCTCGCCACCGACCTGTCGCTGGCGCCCGGCGCGCGGACGCTCGTGGGGCGGCTGGCGGCGGACGGCTGGCGGCTCGCCCTCGTCTCCTCGAGCCTGCGCTGGATGGTGGAGGCCGTGCTCGAGCAGACCGGCCTCATGGGCGCGTTCGGCGCCGTGGTCGCCGCCGAGGACGTCGAGCGCGAGAAGCCCCACCCCGAGCCCTACCTCCAGGCCCTCGAGGCGCTGGGGCTCGGGCCCGGCTCGGCCGTGGTGCTCGAGGACACCCCCACCGGCGTCGTCGCGGGCCGCGCCGCCGGGCTCCCGGTCGTGGCCGTGCGCCACGCCTGGAACGCGCCCTTCGACCTCTCCGCCGCGGCGGCCATCCTCCCCGGCCTGGACGACGTCCCGGCCGCCGTCCGCACGCTCGAGCGGGCGCTGGGCGCGGGCTAGGCCCGGCCGCGGCCCCCTCAGGCCGGGACCGCCGCCTCCAGCCGGTCCTTCACCGCCCGCCCGTCCTTCAGCACGAGCGCGATGCGGTCCGGGTCGGCGAGGCCCGCCGGGTCGGAGAGCGGGTCCACGCTCGTCACGACCACGTCGGCCCGCTTCCCCGCCTCCAGCGTCCCGATCTCGTCCTCGAGGCCCAGGCAGCGGGCGGCGTCCCCGGTCGTGGCCACCAGCGCCTCCATGGGCGAGAGGCCGGCCTGCTCCACCATGAGCCCGATCTCGCGCAGGTTCGTGCCGTGGGGGCAGACGCCCGCGTCGGTCCCCATGGCGATGCGCACCCCGGCCTCGTGGGCGCGAGCGATGCTCTCCCTGTGCGCGTCGACCACCTCGCGCGCCTTGCGGACCGCCCACTCCGGGACCGTCCCCTTCTGTTCGGCCGCCTCGAGCGCCCCGAGCGGAGCCACCAGCGTGGGGACGAGCCACGCGCCACGCTCGAGCATGAGGTCGATGGCTTCCTCGTCCAGCCGGATGCCGTGCTCGATGGAGCGGACCCCGGCCCGGAGGGCGTTCTTGATCCCCTCGCTCCCCTGCGCGTGGGCCATCACGGAGACGCCCCCCCGGAAGCTCCCCTCCTGCACCATCACCTCCAGCTCCTCCCGCGTGAACTGTGTGAAGTCGGGATGGTCGGTCGGGCTCATGACGCCGCCGGTGGAGCACACCTTGATCCAGTCGGCGCCGGCGCGGAGGACCTCGCGGACCTTCTTCCTCACCTCTTCGACCCCGTCGCACACCGGATCGGGGCGACCGGGGTGCTCCCCGAACAGGGCCAGGCGCTGGCCCGAGGGGAGCCAGAAGTCGATGTGGCCGCCGGTGATCGTGAGGGGGGTGATGCTGATCAGGATCCGCGGCCCCTCGACCAGCCCGCGCTCGACCGCGGTCTTCACGCCCAGGTCCGCCCCGCCCGCATCGCGCACGGTGGTGACGCCCGCGTCCAGGGTCTTCCGCATGTAGCCGATGGCCTCGTAGAACGGAAGCGAGAACGGCGTCGCGAGGACGCCCATCAGGTCGTCGACCTCGACCGTGATGTGGACGTGGCAGTCGATGAAGCCCGGCAGGATCCAGCCGCCGCCGGCGTCGATCTCGCGCATCCCCGCCGCCACTCCGGACGGCGGGCCCCCGTCGCGCCGACATCCGGTATACCATACCTTGTTGCGCCCGGACTTCCACCCGCAGGAGGGACGCCCATGTCACGACGCGCCTTCGCCCGCTCCCCTCGCACCCGCGCAACCCTCGCGGCCGCCGCCGTCGCCCTGACCGGCCTCGCGCTGGCGCTCGCGCCGCCGGTCTCCGCCGCCGCGCAGGCGCCGTCGACGGCCGAGCTCTCGGGCCTCCGCTTCCGGCACATCGGGCCCGTGGGGAACCGGATCGAGGTCGTGGTGGGCGTGCCGGGGAACCCCCGTGTCTACTACGCGGGCGCCGCGGCCGGCGGGATCTGGAAGAGCACGGACGGCGGGCACCGCTGGCGGCCCGTGTTCGACAGCACGGGCGTCCCCTCGATCGGGGACATCGCGGTCGCCCCCTCCTCACCCGACATCGTGTGGGCGGGGACCGGCGAGCCGTTCATCCGCTCCAACGTCTCGGTGGGGAACGGCGTGTTCAGATCCACCGACGGCGGCGAGACGTGGGAGAGCAAGGGGCTCGGCGCCACCGGCCGCATCTCCCGCATCGTGATCGACCCGCGCGATCCCGACCGCGTGTTCGTGGCCGCGCTCGGCAACACGTACGTGCCGCAGGAGGAGCGCGGAATCTACCGCACCACCGACGGCGGCCGCACCTGGAAGCGCGTCCTGTTCGTGAACGACTCGACCGGCGCCTCCGACCTCATCATGGACCCCAACCACCCCGACGTCCTGTTCGCCGGGATGTGGCACGTCCTGGTCCACACCTGGGGCCGCGAGTCGGGCGGGAGCGGGAGCGGCATCTGGATGAGCCGCGACGGCGGGGACACGTGGAAGCACCTGGAGGGCCACGGCCTCCCCGACGGCCCGGTCGGGAAGGTCGGCCTGTGCAACACCCCCCGCGACTCGGAGCGGATCTACGCCCTCATCGAGACCTCGGACGGCGTGCCGTGGCGAGGTGAGACGAGCTCCGGCGAGCTGTGGCGCTCCGACGATGGCGGGGAGAGCTGGAAGCTCGTGCAGCACGACCAGGACCTGGCCGGACGCCAGGCCTACTACACGCGCTGCGCCGTCACCACCGACGACGCCGACGAGGCCTACTTCATCTCGGCCGACTGGGTGAGGACGCGGGACGGGGGCGAGCACGTGACCACCCTGCACGGCGACGAGGTCCCCGTCTGGGACCACCACGCCATGTGGATCGACCCCGAGGACGGGGACCGGATGGCCGTGGCCGGGGACGGCGGCGTGGCCCTCTCGGAGAACCGCGGGAAGACCTGGTACCGGGTCCAGCTCCCCGTGGCCCAGCTCTACCACGTCACCGTGGACAACCGGATCCCCTACTGGGTCTACACCAACCGCCAGGACGGCCCGTCCATGATGGGCCCCTCGAACAGCCGGACGGGCGGCGGCGAGGAGGGCGGCGGAGGCATCACGCGCGGCATGTGGCACGAGCTCGGGGGCGGCGAGAGCGGCTTCGCCACGCCCGACACCATGGCCCCCGGGATCGCCTGGTCCTCCACCTCCGGCTACGGCCCCGACGACGGGATCGTGGTCCGCTACGACGAGAGCCGGCGCCAGTTCCGGAACGTCGAGGTGTGGCCGATGAGCATCATCGGCCACCCCGCGAAGGACGCGAAGTACCGGTGGCAGTGGACCTTCCCGCTGAAGATCAGCCCCTGGGACCACAACACCGTGTACGTGGGGAGCCAGTACGTGATGCGGACCACGGACGGCGGCCAGAGCTGGGAGCGGATCAGCCCGGACCTCACCACCGCCGACAGCTCCAGGATGGGGATCTCGGGCGGGCTCACGCCCGACAACATCCAGGTCGAGTACTGCTGCGTGGTGTACGCCATCGACGAGTCGCCCGTCCAGCAGGGCGTGATCTGGGCGGGGACCAACGACGGCCTCGTGCAGGTCACCAGGGACGGCGGGAAGACGTGGACGAACGTGACCCGGAACCTCCCGGGCCTCCCGCCGCTCGGCATCGTGCGGAACATCGACGCCTCGAAGTACGCGGCCGGCAAGGCGTACGTCACGATCGACCGGCACCAGATGGGGGACTTCCGACCCTACGTCTACAAGACGGCCGACTTCGGCGCCCACTGGACCAGGATCACCGGAGGGATCCCGGAGAGCCCGCTCTCCTTCGCCCGGAACGTGCTCGAGGATCCCGTCCGCGAGGGGCTCCTCTACCTCGGGACCGAGAACCGCCTCTACTACTCGACCGACGACGGTGGGAGCTGGCACTCGCTCATGACCAACCTGCCGCCGGCGCCCATGTACTGGCTCACCGTGCAGGGCCGCTTCCACGACCTGGTGGTCGGGACCTACGGCCGCGGGATCTGGATCCTGGACGACGTGACCCCGCTCGAGCAGCTCACCCCGAAGGTGGCGGCCTCGGACGTCCACCTGTTCGCCCCGCGCGAGGCGTGGCGCTTCCGGCCGATCACCGCGCCGAACGCCATGTTCGACGACCCGTCCGACGGCGCGAACCCGCCGTACGGCGCCTCGATCGGCTACTGGCTGAAGGCGGCGGGCGACAGCGTGACGCTCACGATCTCCGACAGCGCCGGGAACGTGGTGCGGACGATGAAGGGGCCGGCCGAGGCGGGCGTGAACCGGGTGTGGTGGGACCTCGAGTCCGACTCGACCACCCTCATCCAGCGGCGGGTCCCGCCGAAGAACGCCCCGTGGATGGCGGAGAAGATGGGAGAGAAGGGATGGTTCGCGATGCCGTGGGGGAGGCGGTTCAGCATTCTCGAGCCCCCGGGCACCTACACGGTGACGCTGCGGGCCCGCGGGAAGAGCCTCACGCAGCCCCTCGCCGTGAACAAGGACCCGCACTCCGCGGGGAGCCTGGAGGACATCGCCGCGCAGACCGCGACGCTCCGGGAGCTCTACCTGGACCTGAACAAGGCCGCCGACATGACCAACCGGATCGAGTGGATCCGGCGCCAGCTCCGCGACCTCCGCCCGGCCCTCGAGGCGCGCGGCGCGGACGACGTGATGGCCGCCTCCGACTCGCTCGAGGAGCGGCTCCGGGACGTCGAGGGCGAGCTCATCCAGCTCCGGCTCACCGGGACCGGCCAGGATGACGTGCGCTGGCCCTCGAGGCTGGCCGGGCGGATCGCGTGGCTGGCCGACGCCGTGGCCTCGGCGGACTTCCCGCCGACCGACCAGGCCGGGGAGGTGCAGGCCATCCTCGAGGAGCGGCTCCAGGGCCTCGACCAGGAGCTCCGGACGGCGCTGGCTCAGCGGCTCCCCGCGTTCAACGACGAGCTGTCGCGGCGTGGGATGAGCGGGATCGTGGGGGACCTTCCGTAGGGCGGGCCGTCAGGGCGAGAGCCGGGCCGTCAGCGCGAGTGCCGGGCCGTCAGCGCGAGAGCCGGGCCGTCAGCGCGAGTGCCGGGCCGTCAGCGCGAGTGCCGGGCCGTCAGCGCCGGTGCCCCGGTGACCGGGTCGTCAGGCGCCGGCCCACGGTCAGCCGCCGGCTGATCCGCCACGCGGGCTGGGGCGGAGCCAGCAGGTAGCCCTGCCCCAGGCCGCAGCCGCCCTTGCGGAGCTGCTCGAGCTGGGCCGAGGTCTCGATGCCCTCGGCCAGCGTGACCATCTCCAGGCTCCGCGCCAGGTCCAGCACCGCCTCCAGGATCGACGCGCTCCGGTTCCGCGCCCGCGCCGAGCGGACGAACGCCGCGTCCACCTTCAGCATGTCCAGCGGGAACTGCCCCAGGTACGAGAGCGGGGTGCGGCCGGTCCCGAAGTCGTCGGCGCACAGCCGGAAGCCCCGCGACCGGAGGGCATCGACGATGCCGATCGCGCCCTCCGCCTGGTCCAGCAGCCCGCTCTCGGTCACCTCGAGCGCCAGGTCGTGGGCCTCGAGCCCGTGCCTGTCCAGGGCCGCGCCCAGACGGTCCAGGAGGTCGGGGTGGACGAGCTCCTGGGCCGAGAGGTTGACGTGGACGATGTGTCGCTCGGTGAGCTGGAAGCGTGACCGCCACTCCGCCAGCTGGCGGCAGGCCTCGTGGATGACCCACCCGCCGACCCTGGGGAGGAGCCGTGCCGCGCGCGCCGCCGGGAGGAAGCGGCCGGGGCGCAGGACCCCGTGGTGGGGGTGGTTCCACCGCAGGAGAGCCTCGAAGGCCAGCACCTCCATGTCGGCCAGGCGGACGATGGGCTGGTAGTGGAGCGCGAACTCCCCGTTCTCCAGCGCCCTCCGGAGGCCGGCCTCCATCTCCAGGGACGAGGCCGCCTCCTCACGCAGCCCGGGGGCGTAGACCTGGATCCTCCGCCGCTCCCTGAGCCGGGCCCGGGTCGCCGCGGCGCGAGCGGCGCGGAGCAGGTCCTCGGGCAGCCGGGTCTCGTCGTCGCTCAGCGCGACGCCGAACGAGGCGCTCGGGAAGACCGCCCGACCGTCCAGGGTCACGGGCGGCTCCAGCGCCTCCTCGATACGGCCGGCCAGCTCCACCGCTTCCTCGGAGCTCGCCCCGGGCGAGAGGAGCACCACGAACTCGGCCTCACCGCTCCGGGCCACCGCGTCGGCACGCTGCGCCGCGCGGCCCACGCGCTCGCCCACGCGCGCCAGGAGCTCGCGGCCCGCCTCGCGTCCGAGCCCGTGGACGACGCGCTCGAAGCCGTCCAGGAGGACACACGCCAGCGCCACGCCGGAGGTCGTCCGCCGCGTCCTGGACAGGGCCAGCCGGATGCGGTCCAGGAGGAGGGCGCGGTTGGCCAGGTCGGTGGTCTCGTCGTGGAAGACGGACCGGGCCAGCTCGGCCCGCAGCCTCCGCTCCTCGCGGACGTCGCGCGCCACCAGGGCCGTTCCGAGACGGTCGTCGTGCTCGTCGCGCAGCGCGCTCGCGGAGAGCCGGACCGGGACCTCCTCGCCGTCGCGCCCCAGGAGAGCGACCTCCTGGCCGGTCACGCGCTCCGTCCCGAGGGCCGCCTCGAGGGCGGCGCGCGAAGTCCCGGACGCGGCCAGCTCGGTGACGGAGACGCCGAGGAGCTCCCCGGCCGTGACGCCGGCCAGGGTGCACAGCGCCGGGTTCGCGTGGCGGATGCGGCCCTCCCGGTCGCACAGGGCCACGAGCTCGCCCACCGTCTGCAGGATCGCCTCGGCCGCGAACGCCGGGCCGAGGTCGGCCAGCCGGTAGCGCCAGATCGCGGAGGCCGAAAGGAGGACGAAGCCGACCAGGGCCGCGAAGCCGACCGGATAGACCGGGACGCCCAGCGCCGGCAGAACGTCCACGAGCGCCAGGTCCCCGACCACGAACGCGGCCAGGAAGGCGCCGGACCGCTGGCGCCGCGCGCCGTGCTCGGAGGTCCTCCACGCCCGCCACAGCTCCAGGAGGGTGAGCCCCAGGAGCCCCGCGAACGGCACCACGAACAGGGCGCTCCACGGGCCGAAGCGCGGATACGGCCCCCATGGGTGGAGGTGGACGCCCGTGACGAACAGGTCCGTGACCACGAACACGGCCGAGCACCCCCCGAAGTACGCCCAGGCCCCCCGCACCACCGTCCGGCGCCGCTCCTCGATCCCCAGGATCCGGACGGCGAAGTGGTACATGGAGGGGGCGATGAGGGGGACGCCCAGGTAGGCCACCCGCATCCACGCCAGCGCCGTCGGCCGGTCGGCCGACAGGTACATCCACGAGAAGCCGAACATCCAGACCCCGGCCGCCGCCGTGACCAGGAAGAAGGCCCGGGCCTCGGGCGAGCGCCGCTCCCGCTCGAGGGTCAGGACGCCGAGGCCCAGCAGGAGGACGGCGACCGTGAAGGTGGGGATGGCGCTCATGCGCGCCACGAAGTGCCCGCTGCTCTCCAGGCCGGTCGGCATGAGGCGTCCTCCTGTCGCTCCCCTCCCGGGATCTCCGCCGGGCCGGTGCCAGTCCCGTTCGGCGCAACGCCCGTGCGCGCGCGGCGCCGCCGGAGGTCAGACGATCTAACGCACCGCGACGTCACTCCTTAGGGGATGGGGCCGGGCGCACGGCATCGTGGTCCGGCGCCGCCGACCTGCATTGATTTCGGTCGGAGTGCAAGCTGTAGCGGGGGTGGAGACCGCCCTCAGCCGCCGATCAGCCGGTCCGCCACCAGGAGCCCGAGCACGAGCGGAAGGTAGGCCAGGGAGACGAGGAAGAGTCGCCGGGAGCGCCGGGCGGTGACCTCCGCCACCAGCGGGAGGCCGGCGGCCAGATACGCACCGCCCAGGAGGAGCGCGCCCCCCAGGTAGAGCCCGCCCGCCAGCCCCAGCGCGGCCGGGAGCGCACCGGCCGCCACGAGGAGCGCGGCCGACCCCACGGCCTGGACCGCCGTCGAGCGGCCCGAGCCGTCCGCCACGGCCACCGTCCGGTACCCGCCCCGCCGGTAGTCCTCCCGGCACATCCAGTCGAGCCCGGCAAAGTGCGGGAGCTGCCACAGGAAGACGATGGCGAAGAGTGCCCACGCGCCGGGGGCGAGCGAGCCGGTGGCCGCCGCCCACCCGCCCATCACCGGGAGCGCACCCGGGACGCTCCCCACCAGGACCGCCGCCGGCGAGACGCGCTTCATCGGGGTGTACACGAAGGCGTAGGAGGCGAGCGTCAGCGCGGCGAGCCCCGCCGCGAGGAGGTTCACCGCGACCGCCAGGAGCCCGATCCCCGCCGCCGAGACCACCACCACGAAGGCCGCCGCGCGCCCGGGCGAGAGCCGGCCGGACGGGAGCGGGCGCGCCCGCGTCCGGGCCATGCGGGCGTCGTGCTCGCGCTCGAGGAGCTGGTTCAGCGCGTTCGTCCCCGCCGCCGCCAGGAGGGTCCCGGCCAGGAGCGCGGCCAGGCGCCAGCCGCCGGGCCCGAGGAGGGAGCCCGCAGCGCTCACGCCCGGCCACGCCACCAGGTAGCCCGCCGCGGCCGTCGCGGTGGCCAGGAGCGAGATCCCCGGCTTGCCGAGCTCGGCGTAGGTCCGGACTCTCTCGAGCAGCGTCATGAGCCCCTCTCCGGCGGGACCGGGGCCTGCGGCCGCCGGGCCGCGCCCCTCTCGACTCCGAATGGACCCTCTTGACTCCGATAGACGATAACATCATGATCTACTCGTCTACTGACCGCAAGGTGCGGGCGGCGAACGACTTCAACGGTGCGACATCGGGAGGTCCGCGTGGACGAGGCGCAGACTCGCAGTGGCCGGCCGCCAGCGGAGGGCGGCGGTCCGCAGACCCCGGACGAGGAGATCCCCTGGCCCCAGCGCGTGTTCGACAGCGTGTGGATGCTGGCGCTGGCCGCGGTCGTCTTCTTCTTCCTCTCCTACGTGGTGTGGGGCCTGATCGACCTCCTCAGCATCCGGTCGGGAGGCTGACATGAGCTCTCCGATCCGGTCGCCCGACGGCGTGTGGTGGAACTGGGACGTGAACGGCCTCGAGCGCACGTGGCTCGGCATCGCGTTCGTGTGGTGCGTGATCCTGTTCGGCTGGATGGTCGGCTGGAGGAACCTGGGCGCCCAGAACCCGACCGGCCCGACCACGCGCATCTCGCCCGACCGCTACAGGGCCGAGGTCCAGGCCTACGAGAAGGAAGCCCGCGAGACCGACCAGGGGCTCGTCCCGCCCGGCGACGATGTCTACGTCGGCGCCCAGCAGTGGACCTGGGACGGGCTCCCGGTGGTGCTCGAGGCGGGCACGCAGTACCGCCTCCACCTGAGCTCCTACGACGTGCAGCACGGCTTCGGCCTCCACCGCGAGGCCCGGATGATCGAGCAGTTCAACCTCCAGGTCCTCCCGGGCTACGAGTGGGTCGTGCCGATCCAGTTCAAGCACCCCGGCGTCTACGACGTCCAGTGCAACGAGTTCTGCGGCGTGGGCCACAGGACCATGCACGGCCGGATCATCGTCGAGTGAGGGAGGGCTGAGACATGGCGATCGGACTCCTGGAGGGCACGTACGGGCCGGACGGCTTCCGGACCTGCGAGGTCACCGGCCTGAAGATCCACCGCTCGGCCGAGGTCCCGCTCAAGATGTTCGGCCTCACCGCGGTGGTCGCCCTCATCCTGGGCGGGACAGCAGCCCTGCTCGTCGCGCTCACGCGGTGGGAGGCGGTGGGGCTCCTCCAGCCCACCCAGTTCTACAAGTACCTGAGCCTCCACGCCTGGAACCTCCTCATCTTCTGGATGGTGTTCATGGAGGTGGGGATCCTGTACGTGGGCGGCCCCATCGTCCTGGGACGCAAGCTGCCCGGGACGAAGCTGGCGAAGATCGGCTGGGTCGTCATGGTCGCCTCGGCCGTCCTCATCGAGTACGCGATCTGGACGACCACCTACCCGAACCAGCAGCCGCTCCTCACCTCGTACGCGCCCATGAAGTCGTCGGCGCTCTTCTACCTGGGCGTGGACACCTTCATCCTGGGGACCGTGGTGGCCGCCCTCCCCTTCTTCGCCTGCATCTGGCAGGAGAAGAGCGAGAACCCGAACGGCACGCTCCCGCTCGTCACCTTCGGGGCGTTCGTGACCGGGATCATCGCGGTCGAGGCGCTGCTGGGCGGGCTCATCACGTACGTCCCGACCTTCCTCTGGAGGATCGGGATCGTCGAGCACATCGACGCGGCGTGGTACCGGCAGATGTACTGGATCATCGGCCACGGAACGCAGCAGATCAACCTGGCCGCCATGATCACCTCCTGGTACTTCATGACCCACCTCACCGCCGGGGCGGAGGTGGTGAGCGAGAAGGTCTCGCGGGGCGCCTTCATCCTCTACCTGTTCTTCATCAACATGGGGGCGGCCCACCACCTCATGGCCGACCCCGCGCTCACGGCCGGCTGGAAGATGTGGAACACCTCGTACGCCATGTACGGGGCCGTCCTGGCCAGCCTCATCCACGCCTTCGCGATCCCGGCCGGGATCGAGGCCGGGCGGCGCAAGCGGGGCCTGGGCGGGGACAGCTGGTTCGGGTGGCTGAAGACCGCCCCGTGGCACGACCCCGGGTTCTCGGCCACGGCGCTCAGCATCATCCTGTTCGGCTACCTGGGCGGGATCACGGGCGTCCTCATGGGACAGATGCAGCTCAACACCATGCGGCACAACACGCTGGCCGTGCCCGGCCACTTCCACGGGACGGTGGCGGTCGGCACCACGCTCGCCTTCATGGGGCTCCTGTTCTACGTGATCCGGCTGTTCTTCAAGAAGGAGTGGATCCTGGACCCGCTGGCCCGCCTGCAGCCCTACCTGTACGGGGGGGCCATGAGCATCGCCTCGATGGCGATGATGGAGGCGGGGATCGTATGGGGCGTGCCGCGCCGCGACCCCGTGACCACCTCGATCCCGGGGACGAGCTTCAGCTTCTCGGCCGCGAGCCCGATGCTCGCGGTGCTCGGTATCGCCGCGGCCGTGGCGGTCCTGGCCGGCGCGATCTTCGTGCTCGTGGCGGTGGGGTCCCTCCTGTTCGGGAAGGAGGCCCGCATGCGGGTCCCCGTGCCCCTGTCGCTCACCGGGAGCGAGCGGCCCGTCCACGGCTTCTCGATGCGCGGGACGCTGGCCATGGGGGTCTTCTTCATGCTGGTGTTCGTGCTGTTCTACGGACTGGACTGGATGTGGCTCTCCCGGCTGTGGACCTTCGGGACGTGAGGGGGAATGCGGTGAGAGACGAAGTGGAGGACAACGGCCCCTGGTTCGGGGTGTTCGTGTTCGTGATCGTGGTCCTGTTCGCGGCGGCGGGCGCCGCCGTCGTGCACTCGCTCATGGCCACCTTCGGCTGAGGAGCGGCGCCGGCGGCGAAGCCCGCCGGCCGCCGCCCGCCGCGGGGGCCCTGCCGAGGCCTGACATGCTGTCACAGACCGCCGAGTACGCCCTCCGGGCCGCCATCCGGCTGGCCCGACCCGACGACGGGGCGCCCGTGGCGGTGGGCGACGTCGCGCGGGAGCTCGACGTGCCCCGGAACTACCTCTCCAAGATCCTCCACAAGCTGGCCCGGGAGGGCGTCGTCGAGTCGGTGCGGGGTCCGGGGGGCGGCTTCCGGCTCGCCGGCGCCCCCGGGGCCGTCACCCTCCTCGAGGTCGTGGGCATCTTCGACGACCTCTCGCCCGGCCGCACCTGCGTCCTGGGCCGGGCCGAGTGCAGCGACGTCGACCCGTGCCCCGTGCACGGCCGCTGGGCGCCGGTGGCCGAGGAGATCGCGCGCTTCCTGAGCGAGACGACGCTGGCGGACGTGGCCCGGGGGGCCGACGCCGCCGTACCTTCCCGCGGGTGACCCGAGTCCCGTCAGCTCCAGCCCTTCAGCCCTTCGAGGCCGACATGACGTCTGCCAGGCACCTCCGTGCGTCCCGCGGCCGCGCGAGCGCGGCCGTCGCCCTGCTGTTCCTGCTCGCGGCGCCCGGCGTCGGGCCCCGGGCCGCCCGCGCCCAGGACGTGCCCGGCGCCCCGAGCTTCCGGGAGGTCCTCTCGCTGCGCTCGGTGGGCGGCGTGGCCCTCTCCCCCGACGGCTCGGCCGTGGCGTACACGGTCCGGAGCGCCGACTGGGACACCAACCGCTTCGACACGGAGATCTGGATGGCGCGGCCCGGGGAGGCCCCCTTCCAGCTCACCCGCACGGCGGACGGGAGCTCGACGAGCCCGGCGTGGTCCCCCGACGGACGCTGGATCGCCTTCCTGGCCTCGAGGGAGGACGGAAAGCCCTCGCAGGTGTGGGTGATCCGGCCGGACGGGGGCGAGGCCCGGCCGCTCACGAACGTCGAGGAGGGCATCCGCGACTTCGCCTGGAGCCCCGACGGCTCGAGCCTGGCGGTCTCGATCCAGGAGGCCGAGAGCGCCGCCATGAAGGCCCGGAAGAAGGACTACGGCGCGTGGCGCGTGGAGAGCGAGACCGCGCCGCCCGTCCACCTGTGGACGCTGGACGTGGCGCGGGCGCTGGACACCGGGAACGGGGCGAAGGCCCCGGAGGCGGCCGCGGCGGACCCGGCGGGAGGAGGCACGGACTCGGCGGCCGCCGAGTCCTCCGCCTTCCGCGACCTCACGCCGGACGCGACCTACACGGTCGAGGGCTTCCGCTGGTCGCCCGACGGGACGCGGATCGCCTTCGGCCACCAGCCCGACGGCCGGGTCCCCTCCTTCACCCACCGGGACCTGTCGGTCGTGGATGTGGCCGGCGGCTCGGTCCGCACCCTGGTGGACCAGCCCGGCATGGACGGGAGCCCGATCTGGTCGCCCGACGGCCGCTGGATCGCCTTCTCGACCGGGGCCGGGGACACCGCCTACTACACGACCGACGAGATCGCTCGGGTCCGGGCCTCGGGCGGGGCGCCCGAGCTCCTCACCGGGGCGTACGACCACAACGCGGACGCGGTGGCGTGGCTCCCGGACGGGCTGGTGGTCCAGGGGTGGCGGGAGGGCCGCCCGGTGCTCTTCGGGATGGACCCCGACTCGAAGAAGATGACCGAGGTCGAGGGGCCTCCGGCCTTCCTCGAATCGCTGGACTTCACCAGGGACGGGAAGGTGGCGGCGTTCGTGGCCCACTCGGCCGACCACCTCGGAGAGATCTACCGGGCGGACGGCCGCACCTGGAAGGCGCGCAGGCTCACCGACATGACCGCCCAGGTGGAGGGCTGGCCGCTCGGGACGCCCCGTGACGTATCGTGGAAGAGCCGGGACGGCGCGACCGTCCACGGCGTCCTCATCACGCCGCCGGGCTGGGACTCGGCGCGCCCCCGGCCGCTGGTGGTCAGGATCCACGGCGGACCGACCGGGATCGACGTGCCCGTCCTGGACGAGGCGACGGGCGGCTACGTGTACCCGCTGGTCCAGTGGCTGGCCCGCGGCGCCGTGGTCCTCATGCCCAACTACCGCGGGTCGATCGGCTACGGCCAGGCGTTCGAGAAGCTCAACGTCGGGAACCTGGGCGTGGGCGACGCGTGGGACGTGATGTCGGGCGTGCAGGCCCTCGTCGACCGCGGCATCGCCGATCCCGACAGCATGGTGGCCATGGGCTGGAGCGAGGGCGGCTACATCTCGGCGTTCCTCACCACGACCACGCACCGCTTCAGGGCCATCTCGGTCGGCGCGGGGATCTCGGACTGGATGACCTACTACGTGAACACGGACATCCACCCGTTCACGATCTCGTACCTGGGCGGGACGCCCTGGGACCTCCCGGACGTGTACGCGAAGACCTCGCCGATCACGTACATAAGGCAGGCGTCGACCCCGACCCTCATCCAGCACGACGACGGCGACCCGAGGGTGCCGCCTCCCAACGGGTTCGAGCTCTACCAGGGGCTCGAGGACGTGGGCGTCCCGGTGAAGTTCGTCCTGTACGACGCCGACTCCCACGGCGTGCCGACCCCGAAGCAGCGCCTGGCGGCCACCTGGCACAACTGGGCCTGGATCGGGAAGTGGCTGTACGGGGAGGAGATCGAGCTGCCGTTCCCGGAGGGGGGCTGAGAGGACGGCAGCGGCCGTTCAGCCGGATCGGCCCGAAGCGTCGCCTCCGGCCGCTTCCCGCGGGCGCGGGGTCAGCCCGCCTCGATCCGGAGCGCCACGGGCCCCGCCCTACTTGCACTGCAGGTGGGGCCCCCTGGTCTGGCACACGATGGTCTGGCTGGACGTGTCGCTCGTCGTCCCGTCCGACGCGGTGGCCGTGAGGGTCACCGTGTAGCTCCCGTCGGCCACGTAGGTGTGGCTCGTGGTGACGCCGGTCCCCATCGACCCGTCCCCGAAGTCCCAGCCGTACGAGCCGGCGCCCGTCGAGCCCGACGCGTCGAAGGAGCAGTCGCCGAAGTGGCAGCTGTAGGTGAACGAGGCGCTCACGGTGGCGGACCCGCCGCCCCCGCCTCCGCCGCCACCGCCGCCGCCGCCGCTGCCGCTCGTCACGGCCAGCGTGCCCAGCTCGCGCTCGATGTTGGACGCGGGGCTGTAGATGAAGGTCGTCCCGTCGGAGCTCCCGCCCCACAGGCCGCCCCACCAGGTGACGTCCGAGCCGCTCGACACCCGGAACACGTCCGAGCCGCTGTCGCCGCCCTGCACGATCGCGTCGCTCGCCTGGACCCAGTCCTGGCAGAGGAGGACGACGTTGGAGCCCGACACGCCGGTGTCCACGCAGCTCCGGGTCAGCGTCCCGGCCGTGTAGCCGGTCGTCCGGCCCACCTTGCTGCGGCTGTCGCCCACCACGCCGTTGCCGTCGGCCTTGGCCGTGATGTTCCAGTACGAGCCGTTCCAGGTCAGCGACCCGAGGCCGTCGGTCTGCGCGATCTCGCCGAGCGCGAAGGAGCGCGCGTCGGTCGAGGCCGCGAACGAGGCGTCACTGTAGCGGCACTTGGAGCCCTGGTAGCAGCTCCCGCCGCGGACGTAGTCGGGGTCCTGCGCCTCGACGGCGATCACGGTCCCGTCCACGCTGCTCAGCGGCTGGTAGTACTGCGTGCCCTCGACGCCGCCCTGGCGGTCCGTGCAGTGCGACGCCGTGACGAAGCCCCGCTGCCCGCCCGACTCCGCGATGACCCCGATCGAGCACAGGTAGTTGCCGAAGTGGATCTGCACGCCGCCCGGCACCGGGTCGAAGCGGTCCCGGAGGCTCTTGACCGGGTGGATCGGCGGCGTGACCACGACCTCGACCGCGCCGTCGGGGAGGCCGAGCCGCGCCACCGCGGCCCGAACGCGGCCCGCCGACGACGCGTCCTCCACCCCCAGCGTGACCCGGTCGTGGGCCTCGTCCACGTCGGCGAACACGCCGCCCGGGCCCGCGAACACCGCGGGACCCGCCCGGTCGAAGAACCTCTCGAGCTGCCGGTAGGAGAAGCGGGCCTGCTCCGCCCGGAGCTCGGAGGCCGAGAAGCCGCGCGCGGCCAGGTAGCCCGAGACCGCCCGCGCCACGTCGCTCCGCTTCGAGCGGTCCGTCAGGAAGGCGGTCGGCACGCCGTCGTCCAGGAAGAATCCGCCGAAGGCGGGAATCGCCTGTCCCAGGGCGTGCTGGTCGATGCCCCGGGCGGGCGCGGCCTGCTGGCGTCCCGCCACCGAGGGGGCGGCCGAGGAGCCGGCGGGCGCCGTGGGCGGCCGCTCGCAGGCTGCGGCCAGGACGGTGGTCCCGGCCAGGAGGACTCCGAGGAGACGGTTGCGGGGGCTCATGTGCACCTCTCGCGTGTCCGAGGAACGGTCGCCCGGTCTAGACCCGGCTCAACATCGGCGGACCACCCCTCCCGGGGAGGCCGCCCGGGAAGCGCTCCGGACCACGCGGTCCGGGCGCGTCCGGCCCTAATTCGGGCCAGACACGTGCCATGCACGAAGTGGTTGTGGAGAGGGGACTCAGGTGGTGTGCCGAAGGGAAAGCCCGGCATCAGGTGCGGAGTTGTGCAAATCCTTCCGATCCCCCCGGGGCGCACCTCGGCGCTGCGGGCCGTCCTACGCCGCCCCGGCCGCCTCCCGCCGCCGCGCCGCGGCCTCCAGGCCCGCGCACACGAACGCCCACTGGAGCCGCATCTGGTCCACGACCGGGACGGGACGGAGCCCCGCGTCCCGGACCGCGGCGAGGACGTCCCCGTCGGCCTCCCCCTCTCCCGTGCGCAGAGCGGCGGCCCAGCCCCGGAGCCGCTCGCGCCACGCCTCCGGAGCCTCGTCCGCCTGCTGGACCGTGAACAGCGGGACCTCGGAGACCAGGGTGAGCGGATCCCCGCCCAGCGCCCGCACCGTCTCCATGGAGCTGGGGCGGAAGCGCGCTGCGGTCCCCGGATCGCCGGCCGCCAGGAAGTGCTCGCGCATGGAGACGTGGTTGGGCCGGGTCGCGAAGCCCCGGTCGATCCGGTGGAAGCCCTTCTCGCCGGCGCGCTCGACGTCGTGGAGGCCGTAGCCGGCGTGGGAGGCCGAGACGCGGCAACGCTCGAGGAGCCGCTCCAGCTCCGGCCGGCCGAGCCACCCGGGCTCGACCAGGTACCAGGGGCCGGTCCCGGTGGCCATGCCGTGGAGGGAGACGTGGAGGGCGAACGGCCCCGGGGCGCCGCGCCACCAGCTCCGGGCCGCCCGGTTCTCCGGGCGCGCCTCCTCGTCCCGGGGGCCGCGGGGAAACCCGAACTCGACGTCGTCGCCCGGGGCCTCGCGCTCGACGTGCCGGAGGTAGAGGCCGGGGTCGTACGCCTCCGGCTCTGCCCGGCCGTGCGCCTCGGGCCCGGACCCGTCCGGGCGCTGCCAGGCGCCGTTCCGCACCGCCCCGTCCGGGTTCACGTGCGGGAGGACCCACCACTCGGCCGTGGCCAGGAGGGGGTCGCCGGCGGGGAGGTCCGCCAGGTGGGCGGCCAGCCGGCGCAGGAGCCGCGGGCCCACCGGCTCGTCGGCGTGACAGCCGGCCAGGAGGCTCACGCGGAGCGGTCCGGTCCCGAACCGGAACGCCCGGAGGGGCCGCCCCTCGCGGGAGCGTCCGATCACCTCGCCCGTCTCCTCGTCCACCGGATCGCAGGTCCAGATCTCCTCGAACCGCCCTTCGAGAGCGTCGAACGAGGGAAAGGGCCGGTCGGTCACCGTCGTCCCCGCCCGCTCACCGTCGTCGCCGCGCTCACGCCCCGGCGGCCCCGTCCCCGGGCACCAGGTCCAGCGCCTCGACCGCCGCCCGCCGCACGCTCTCCTCCGACCACGGGATCGGGACGCCCGTGCCCGTCCGCCACGGCTCGAGCATGTCGTCGTAGTGGGGCGAGCACGGGTTCCCCGACTGGCCGCCGGGGAGAGCGAATCGGGCCCCCTCGGGGTCGCCGAGCGGGATGGCCGCGCGCAGGGACGGGATGGCCGAGGCCGGCCCCAGCGGATCCAGCGGGAGCGCCGCGGCCTGGGTCACCGTTTGCGTGTCCCCGCCGATCGATGCCGGCCGCAGGTCGAAGACCCGGCCCAGCGGCCCCACCTCGCCCAGCGGGTGCTCGAGGACGAGCTCCCGGACCTCGCCCCAGGCCCAGCCGGACGGGTCGCCGCCCGCGTCGGTCCGGAGGCGCGCCACCGCCTCGCGCACGGAGGCGGCCACCGCCTCCCGCCACGGCGCCTCCAGCCATCCCTCGGCCCGCTCGCGGAGGAGCCGGGCGAGGAGCGCCTGGCCCTTCCGGGCGAAGAAGCTCCGCGGCGTGAGGAGATGGAAGCCGCGGCCGAGGATCCAGGCCGAGGCGCGCGGCGCCCGGGCGTGGACCAGGCGGGTGACGAGCCCGGCGTTCACCAGCTCGTACACGCTGGCCCCGGGCGAGTCCGGCGTCATGCGGCCGTCCCAGGCCCGCAGGAGCTCGAGCCCCAGGCGGAGGTCGCGGTCGCCGGAGCCTTCCGCTCCGGCCGCGGCCGCCGCGCTCGCCGCCGGCGCCTCCCCGGGCAGCGCCTCCCCGGCCGGCGCCTCCCCGGCCGGCGCCTCCCCGGCCGGCGCTTCCCCGGCCAGCGCTTCCGCGGCCAGCGCCAGCACGTCCTCCCGGATCTCCCGCCACGGGAGCGAGACGACGTCCCGCTGCAGCGCCAGGCACGACGCGACGTCCCAGTCCGAGCGCTCGGCCAGCGCCTCCTCGATCCGGGCCGCGCGGTAGCCGTCGATCCAGTCGATGCCGAGCCACGGCCGCTCCGGGCCGTCCTCGGCGGGCTTGTTGTTGGCCGAGACCACGAAGCCCTCCTCCGGGTCCACGCGCCGGGGCATGGCCTCGAACGGCACGCGGTCCTCCTCCCAGCCGCTACGCGGGTCCCAGCCGGGAGCCGGCAGGGTCCCCCACCCGCCCTTCCGCACGGGCGCCTCTCCCACGAGCTGCCAGCCGATCATCCCCTCCAGGTCGGCGCCCACCACGCTGAAGGAGACGGTAGGCCACTCGCGGAAGAGCCCGCGCAGCTCCTCGAAGCTCCGGGCGCGGTGCGCCAGGAGGAACCCGCCCAGGGGCCGCGGCTCGAGCCACGTGGCGCGGAGGGCGAGGGCCAGGCGGCCGGGCTCGGACCCTCCGCCGCCGGGAAGCCCGGCGTCCTCCACGTCCGCGCCCCGCAGGGCCGGGCCGACCACCGGGCCGCGCGGCGTCTCGACGATCTCCTCCTCGACCTGGCCCCCTCCCCTCACCCGGATGGTCTCCGTCCAGCGGCGGCAGGCCTCCCACCCGTCCCCGCGGCGCACCCGGTCGCCGTCCAGCCGCTCGAGGAAGAAGTCCGTGTTGTCGACCAGCCCCGCGGTCACGCCCCACGCCACCCGTCCGTTGTGTCCCGACAGGAAGAAGGGCATCCCCACGAAGCTCGCGCCGGCCACCTCCCACTCCGGCGTCCGGACGTGGGTCAGGTACCAGTGCGGCGGGAGCTGCGGGGCCAGGTGGGGGTCGTTGGCGACCAGCGGCCGTCCGGAGGCGGTGCGCGCCCCGGACAGCGCCCAGGCGTTGGAGGCTCCACCCGCCCCCACGGCCGCGGCGAGCCGCTCCAGGTCGCCCTCCACGGCGTCCAGCACCTCGCGGACCGCCGCCCGGCCGGTGGTCTCCAGCGGGAGCCAGTCCGCGTAGGCGCCCGAGAGGCTCCGCACGGCCTCGGGCCCGTCGTCCACGAGCATGCGGAGCCGCACGAGCTCGCTGTCCCAGTTGGAGGGCAGGACGAAGCTGGCCAGCCGGTGGATGGCCATGGCATCGGAGGGCTCCCACGGCGTCGGGGCGATGCGGGCGATCGCGTGCCCGTGCGAGCGCCGCGGCAGGCCGCGCTCGTAGGCCGCGCCGACCCCCCGGCAGAAGCCCTCGATGAAGCTCCGGGGCCCGGGCTCCAGCGTCTCGAGCTGCTCCGCGGTCCCCCGGCGGAAGCCGATCCTCCGCGAGAGCCGGTCGATGGGGAGGCCCGCCTTCCCGATGGCCTCGGCCGCCGTCCCCCGCACGGTGCGGAGCAGCATCTCGAGCTGGAACGGCCGGTCCTGGCCCTGCAGGAAGCCCAGGGCGAAGGCCGCGTCCTCGTCCGAGCCCGCCACGACGTGCGGGATCCCCCACCGGTCGCGCCGGATCGAGACCGGCCCGCCGAGCCCCTCCACCCGCAGCTCCCCCGAGGTCCGGGGCAGGCGCCGGCCGAGGAGGAGTCCGAAGAGGGCTCTGGAGAAGTTCACGGTGAAAGGTCCGGCCGCTGCATCGCCATGGGGGAAATCAGGATCGCTCGCGGGGAGAATGTCGAGCGCTCACGCCCGCCGTGTCAACGAGACCCCCCGGGACGCCGCCCCGTCGCGGCCAGGTGGTGGCGGATGACAGGCCGGCTCCCCGGCTCCAGGTTCTCCTGCGCCCTCGCCTCCGCCTGGCGGTCCAGCCCCGTGACCCGCCCGTGCTGGCGGAGGTGCTCCGCCCACGACTCGACCAGGAAGATCTCGGTGTAGCGGCCGGGCTCCGAGGAGTCCTCGAACAGCTCCCAGTAGTACGCCCCGCTCCGCCGGCGTCGCCGGCCCACGTCCGCCATGGCCTCCTCGAACGCCCGGTGCCGGCCTGGCGCCACCGCGTACTCCACGGTGACCAGGACGGGGCCGTGCTCGTTCTCGACGTCCTCGCACAGGATGGGCGCCGGCCAGTGGCGCGTGGGCGAGAGGTCGAGGCCCTCGGTCTCCTCGATGCGCCAGCGGCCGCGCGCCAGGACGCCCAGGAGGACGAGCGCGCCGGCGACCGCCAGCGCCGCCGGGAGGCCCCAGCGGCTGGCCACCGCGCCCCACGCCACGCTGCCGGCCGTCGTCCCCCCGAAGAACACCAGGACGTAGAGCGACATGCCGCGGGCCCGGACCCAGGAGGGGAGGACGGTCTGGGCCGCCGTGTTGTAGCCGGAGAGCAGGTTGAGCCACGCCCCGCCGGCCACGAAGGCCACGCCCAGGAAGGGGAGGAAGAGCCGGACTTCGCCCACGGCCGCCAGGGACAGGCCGAAGACGATCGTCGAGACCGTGACCACCAGGTCCATGCTGAGCCTGCGGCGGAGCGGCCCGAGCGCCGCCGCGCCGGCCACCGCGCCCAGCCCGAACGCCGTCACCACCAGGCCGAAGCCCCCGGCCGAGAGACCGAGCCTGGCCCGGGCGACGAGCGGGAGGAGAGCCCACAGCGCGCTTCCCGCGAACACGAACAGGCCCACGCGCACCAGCACGGAGACCATCTGCGGCGTGTGGCGCACGTAGCGGAGGCCGGCGCGCACGGCGCCCGGGAAGGGCTCCGCGGGGAGCCCCGTGTCCTCGGCCGGGCGTCGCCATCGCGCCAGCACCCCGACCAGCCCCAGGTACGATGCCGCGTTGGCCAGGAAGGCCGCGCCGGCTCCCACCGACGCCACCAGCGCGCCGCCGAGCGCGGGGCCCACGGCCCGCGCCACGTTGACGCCCACGCTGGTCGAGACGATGGCGGAGGGGAGCTCCTCGCGCGGGACGAGCTCGGGGAGGACCGCGTTCCAGGCGGGCTGGTTCACCGCCGCGCCGAACCCCAGAAGGAGGGTGAACAGGAGGAGGGTCCAGGGGGTCACCCACCCGCCCACGGTGAGCACCCCGAGGCCGGCCGCGGCCAGGAGCTGCCACACCTGGCAGCCGATGAGGACCTTCCGCCGGTCCACCAGGTCCGCCAGCGCGCCGGCCGGGACGACCAGCGTGAACATGGCCAGGCCGGTCGCGGCCTGGACCAGGGCCACCATGACAGGATCGGGGGCCAGGTCGGTCATGAGCCACTGGGCCGCCACCTGCTGCACCCAGGTCCCGATGTACGAGACCACGTTGGCCGCCCAGATGGCCCGGAACGTCGGGTGCCGGAGCGGGGCCCACGGCGACGCCGGGGCCCCGCGGGGGGCCTCACTCACGGGCTCACGGACTCACGCCCTCAGGCGCGGCCCTCCTTCGGAGCGGCCACCCGGTACATCCCCCACACCACCAGCGCCAGGAGGACGAGGCCCGGGAGCGCCGAGCCGTGCACGCCCCAGAAGGCCAGGACGTCCGAGCGCCCGGCGACGACGATCGGGATCGCCATGAAGATCCCCACCAGCGCCTCGCCCGTGATGAGCCCCGAGGAGAGGAGGAGGCCCCGCTGCTGGATCTCCTGGCGCTCCTGGGGGGAGGCCGATCCGTGCCGGCCCTTCAGGGCGCGCTTGACGAAGAGCGACACCAGGCCGCCGATCATGATCGGCACCGACAGCTCGAGCGGGAGGTAGATCCCGACCGCCACCGCCAGGACCGGCGCCCGGAAGGTCGAGCCCCGCTTCTCGAGCCACCGGTCGAAGAGGATGATCGCCACCGCCAGGCCCATCCCGATGAACACCATCGCCCACGGCAGCCCGCCCTCGAACACGCCCTGCGCCACCGAGGCCATGAGCGTGGCCTGCGGGGCCGTGAGCGACTGCGGGTGCGCCGCCGTCTGCGGCCCGATCCCGTACGCCTCGAGGAGGAGGTTCAGGACCGGCGCCATCACGAAAGCCGAGACGCCCGTCCCCACGATGAGCATGACCTGCTGCTTCCACGGGGTCGCGCCGACCAGGTAGCCGGTCTTGAGGTCGTGCAGGTTGTCGCCCGCGATCGCCGCCGCGCACGCCACCACGGCGCCGATCAGGATGGCGGCCGCCGCGCCCGTCCCTCCCGCCTCGCCGAACACGAGCAGGAGGAGGAGCGAGGCGAACAGGATCGTGGCGATCGTGACGCCCGAGACCGGGTTGTTCGAGGAGCCCACCAGCCCGGTCATGTAGCCCGAGACGGCCGAGAACAGGAAGCCGCCCAGCACCATGATCACGGCCATGGCGAAGCTCATCCCCAGGTGGCCGACCAGGTAGTGGTACAGGAAGAAGAGGGGGATGATCGAGACGATGATGACGCCCAGGACCCACTGCATCGGCATGTCCCGGTCCGTGCGGCTGGCCGCCTCCCCGCCCTCCTTCAGGTTCCGGTAGGCCTCGAGCCCGGACGTGATGCCGGTCGTGACGCTCCCGCCCATGCGGACCAGGGCCCACAGCCCGCCGATCACCATGGCGCCGACGCCCAGGTAGCGGGTCTGGGCCGACCAGATCGCCCCCGCGTGCTCGGCGGCCGTCTGCCCGGCGGGGAGGCCCCCGTGGATCCACGTGACGATCGGGATGGCCACCCACCAGTTCAGGATGCCGCCCGCGAACACGAGGACCGCGATGTTGAGGCCGACGATGTAGCCCACGGCCACGAGCGCGGGCGAGAGGTTCGTCCCCACGTAGAACAGGCTCTTCCGGCCGAAGATGCCCGATGCCCACTCGGCGGTCTCGCTCCACAGTCGGAAGCCCGTCTGAGACAGCTTGAACAGGGCCGAAATGATGGCCGCGCCGGCCACGAACTTGACCCCCGAGCCGCCGCGCTCGCCCGTCTCGAGCACCTCGGCGCAGGCGATCCCCTCCGGGAACTGGAGGTCCTGCTCGATGATGAGGGCCCGCCGCAGCGGCACGGTGAACAGGACGCCCAGGATGCCGCCGAAGCCCGCGATCAGGGTCACCTGCACGAAGTCGAAGCGCGTCCACGTGCCCAGGAGCACGAGCGCCGGGATCGTGAAGATGACGCCGGCCGCCAGCGACTCGCCGGCGCTGGCGCAGGTCTGGACGATGTTGTTCTCCAGGATGTTCGAGGTCCTGAACATCCGCAGGATCCCCATGGAGATCACGGCCGCCGGGATCGAGGCCGAGACCGTCATCCCGGCGAACAGGCCCAGGTAGGCGTTGGCCCCCGCCAGCACGAGGGCTAGGATGATCCCCAGGATGACCGCCTTCACGGTGATCTCGGGGAGCGACTCCGAGGCCGGGATGAACGGATCGGAGCCGGAGCGGACCCGGGGACCTGGCGCCTGAGCGGACGAGGAGCTCGCCATGCTGACCTCTGGGCCGGGGACAGGAGACGACGGGCGAAGCGATGGCCGACGCTAGGAGCGACCTGCCGATGACGCAAGAGCGGCGGGGCCTGCCTTGACCTGGGGCTGGCTCTCCTACCTGGCGCTGGCCGGGGTCGGCGTGGCGGCCGGCGCCCTGAACGTCATCGCGGGCGGCGGCTCCTTCCTCACCCTGCCGGCCATGATCTTCCTGGGGCTCCCGGCCACGGTGGCCAACGGCACCAACCGCATCGCGATCCTCGTGCAGAACGCCGGGGCCGTGTGGGGCTTCCAGCGCCGGAAGCTCGTCTCCTGGCGCTGGCTCCTGCGGGCTGGGCTCCCCGCCCTGGTCGGGGCGCTTCTCGGGGCGTGGCTCGCCACGCGGATCGGCGACCGCTCCTTCGAGCGCATCCTCTCGATCCTCATGGTCGTCGTGTCGCTCGCGTCCCTGTGGCGGCCGGCCTCCGCGGCGGCCGGGGAGCGCGAGGGCGCGCCCGAGGCTCCCGGGGAGACGTGGCGGCGCGCGGCCCTCGCCGCGGGCTTCTTCCTGGTGGGCGTGTACGGGGGGTTCGTGCAGGCCGGGACCGGCTTCCTCTTCCTGGCGGTCCTCACGTGGGCGGGATTCGACCTGGTGCGCGGGAACGCCCTCAAGGTCCTGGTCATCCTCCTGTGGACGCCCCTCTCCCTGTGGGTGTTCGCCGCGCACGGGCAGGTGGCGTGGGCCCCGGGGCTGGCGCTCGCGGCCGGGAACCTCTCGGGCGCGCTCCTGGGCGTGCGGCTCACCGTCCTCAAGGGGCACGCCTGGGTGCGGCGGGTGGTCACGGTCGCGGTGATCGCCTTCGCGATCCTGCTGTGGCTGGTGCCGTGAGGGGCGGAGCGCCCGCCGGGCGCTCAGGGCGTCCGCAGGCCCCGGGCGGACGGGCGCGGCGCCGGGGCCGGGGTCTTTCCCATTAGGGCCGACTAATCTAGATTGGAGGGCGCTCGGATCGGGCGCGGTGCCCGCGCCTCCATCCCGGAGGCGCGGGCACCGGACGCGGCTCCGCCACCCACCCCACGAAAGGAGGCCTCCCATGTCGGGAGTCACCAGATCTTCGAGTCGTTTCACGGCCCTCACCGTCACAGCCGTCGGACTCGTCGCTACCCTGGCGCTCGCGGCGGCACCCGCCGCGGGCCAGGCCGCCCCCGCGTCCCCCGAGCGGGACGCGATGATCCGCAGCGCCACGAGCGCGGCGCCGGCCGAGATCTCCGCGGAGGCCGCCGTCCGGGACTGGGAGGGGCACGTCCTGAGGGAAGGCTCGAACGGCTGGACCTGCCTGCCGGACATGCCGGACCGCCCCGGCAACTCGCCCATGTGCCTGGACGACGTCTGGATGCGATGGGCGGACGCCTGGATGAACAGGAAGCCCTATGGCGCCGACCGGATCGGGTTCGGCTACATGCTCCAGGGCGACATGCCCACCTCGAACGTCGACCCGTACGGTGAGAGCCCGACCCCCGACAACCAGTGGATCGAGGACTCCGGACCCCACGTCATGATCCTCGTTCCGGACGCCGCGACGCTCGAGGGCCTTCCGCGCACGCCGCACGAGAAGGGACCCTGGGTCATGTGGGACGGGACGCCCTACGTCCACATCATGGTCCCGATCCCGGCCGGACCCCGACCGGCCAGGAAGGGCTAGCCGACTAGGACCGGCGGCCCGAGCGCGGCCGCTCCCGGTAGCGCTCCATCCGGCGGGCCAGGGTCCGCCGGTGGACCCCCAGGATCTCGGCGGCCCGGGTCCGGTTCCCCCCGGCCTCCTCCAGGATCCGGAGGATGTACTCGCGCTCGAGCCGCTCGAGGTCCCAGCGCTCGTCCTCCGCCCTGGACAGGAGGTCGCCGGCCTCGCCGCGCCCGCGCCGGGTCGGCGGCTCGAAGCGGATCGCGTCCCGGTCCGCGTACAGGAGCATCGCGCGCTCGATGAAGTGCTCGAGCTCCCGCACGTTCCCCGGCCAGCGGTACTCCTGCATGCGGACCATCGTCTCGGGCAGGATGGCCGGCGCCCCGATGCCGCTCTCTTCGGCGAAGCGGCGGCGAAAGTGCTCGGCCAGGACCGGGATGTCCTCGCGCCGCTCGCGGAGCGGCGGCACCCGGATCGGGAAGACGTTGAGCCGGAAGAAGAGGTCCTCCCGGAAGCTCCCCTCCGCCACGGCGTCCTCGAGGTCCTCGTTGGTGGCGGCCACCAGGCGGAAATCGACCGGCACGATCTCCCCGCCGCCCACGCGCCGCACCCTGCGCTCCTCCAGCACCCGGAGGAGCTTCACCTGCACGTCGGTGGGCACGGTGGCGATCTCGTCCAGGAAGAGGGTGCCGCCGTGCGCCTCCTCGATGAGCCCGCGCCGGTCCGCGTGGGCTCCCGTGAAGCTCCCCTTGCGGTGGCCGAACAGCTCGGCCTCGAGCAGCGTGTCCGGCAGGGCCGAGCACACCACCGCGATGAACGGCTCTTCCTCCCGCGGCGACAGCTCGTGGATGGCCCGGGCCACCAGCTCCTTCCCCGTCCCCGTCTCCCCGGTCACGAGCACGGAGGAGCGGGTCGGCGCCACCCGGCGGACCAGGCTCATGGTGCGGCGGATGGCGGCCGAGCGGCCCAGGATCGGGACCCGGAGGTCGTCCTCTCCCTCGTCCCGGCGTCGTGCGGCCCGGCGGCGCACCGACGCCTCGACCGCGCGGCCGACGACCTCCAGGAGGCGGTCGGTGTCGAGGGGCATGGAGAGGCAGTCGGCGGCGCCCCGGCGCATCGCCTCCACGGCCGAGCCCACGTCCCCCTCGTCCACGACGGCCACGACCCGGGCGTCGGTCTCGAGGGGGTCGATCCGGTCCAGGAGGTCGAGCCCGGAGACGCCGGGGAGGTCGGCCGCCGCGATCGCCGCGTCGTAGCGCTCCTCACGGAGCCGGCGGAGCCCCTCGTCCCCGCGGCCGGCCGTCTGCGCCCGGTAGCCCCGTCCCTCGAGGACGGCGGCCACGCGCGCCCGCCTCGGCTCGTCCCGATCGAGGACGAGGATCCTGGAGACACTCCCCCCATCGCTGTCCCGCTGTGGCACGCCGGTCTCGCTCGCTCCGTCCTGGTCGAGGGGGGTCGGCCGGGGCCCGCGGGGGCCGGTGAGGCGTCGCCCGTCTGTCGTCGAGGTGTCGAGATCCCCGAGAGGGGATCCTCAAGATACGAGGTGGCGCGGAGAGCGAAACGGGAAGAAAGGCCGAAGGTGGGGAACTCCCCACGCGGCGGAGACCGGATGCCCCGCAGACAAGACGAAACCCCCGACCGGATTCACGGATCCGATCGGGGGCCTCGTTGCGTCGGCGAACCTTGGCCAGTCGGTTTGGCGCCACCCCGTGTGGTGACCTGGCTGCCGGCTCTTTCCCTCGTCGTGAGTCTAAGCTCGCGACTCAAGCGTCCCCGTTCCCGGGACTACGGACTGGGTCCGACGACCTCCCAGTCGGCCTGATCGGGCCAAACTCCCGTCAGGCGTGGCGCCCTCCGGCCCGAACCATCGGGCGCCGAAACCCACGTCGTGGTCGCCGAAGCTTCCTCGTCGCAGGGCCTTCCTCATAGTGCAACCGGCGTGCCCCCGGGAGGCCGGCGCGGTGCGGCTCCCGGGAACCCCGCCCGGCGTGAGGGATCCGGGCCTTCCGAGGCCCCGGACGGACCGTCCGCCCGGGCCGCCCCGGGCGACAGACTGTCCCGAACCGGGCCGGCGCCCCCCCGACATTCTGTCACGACTCGAAGGGGGCCCGCGCCCCGGCACGCCGCCGGCTCGAGCGCCCCTTCCGCGACCGGCTGCGGCCGGGTCCGGAAGCTCCCGCGCCGCATCCCGGCGACCCTTCCTCCGATCGGTCGCATACTGTATACTACGATCGCTACCGTCGTCGTCGCGACGCCCGTCCACCGCCGTCCGGGGAGGACCCGCATGGGCGCACCGGCCGATCCGAGCTCGGTCGTCAGGAACGTCTTCACGGCCCTTTCGGGCCGCGCCAAGTCCAGGGACGCGATCCGGACCTACGTGGCCGACGCCGAGCTGGCGGACGAGCTGGCCGACTTCGAGGCCGCCTTCCCGTCCTTCACCGTCCGGGTGCACGACGTGTTCGGAGCCGGGAACCGGGCCGTGGCCCGGCTCACGATCCGCGGCGTCCACCGGGGGGAGTTCATGGGCGTGCCTCCCTCCGGCCGCACGGTCGAGCTGCCGGTGCTCGGGATCTACGAGGTGGACGGGGAGCGGATCTCCCGGGCCTGGACCCAGGGGGACACCCTCTCCCTGTTCTGGCAGATCGGCGGCCTCCCCGCCTCCAGCAGCTCGAGCTGAAGGCGGGGGGCGGCGGGGCCGCCCCGGAGCTCAGCCGCCCTCCCCCTTCCCGTTCCCCGCCGCGCTCTTGTCCGGATAGGCGGGCGCCTGCGGCACGGGGTTCGGGTGGGCCTTCATCTCCGCCCGCAGCTCCTCGATCGCCGCGCGGAGCTGGGCGTCCTTCCCCTCGAACGTCGCGTGCGGCGCGTTGTCGACCTCGATGTCCGGGTCGACGCCGTGGCCCTCGATCAGCCACTGTCCCTCGGGTCCGTACACCCCCATCTCGGCGGCCGACGCGATCCCCCCGTCCACGAGCACGTTGTCGAAGCTGAGCCAGATCTCCCCGCCCCAGGTGCGGGTCCCGAGGAGCTTGCCGAGGCCGAGCCGGCGGAAGCCCGCGCTGAACGCCTCGCCGTCCGAGGCGGTGTGCTCGTTGATGAGCGCGATCATCGGCCCGCGGAAGGCCTCCTGCATGTTCCAGGACGGCTTCTCGCCCCTCGGCTTGAAGTACATCCAGGCCCGGCGCATGAGCTTCTCGAGGATCCAGCTGTCGATGTTCCCGCCGCGGTTGTTGCGCACGTCGACGATGAGGGCCTTCCGGGCGAAGACCGGATAGAACTGGCGCTCCCAATCCGCGATGTCCGACGAGCCCATGGCCCGGAGGTGCACGTAGCCGATCGAGTCGTGGCTCAGGCTGTCGACCAGGAGGCGCCGGGTGTACTCCCACTCGTCGTAGCGGAGGTCCGCCGCCTCGCGCTGGGTGATCGGCTCGGCGATGGCCCGCCGCTCCGCCCCGCCCCCGGAGGGACGCACGCCCAGGAGCGTCTGCTCGCCCGCCTTGCGGCGCAGCAGGGAGCGGTAGTCGGCGACCGACAGGGTCGGGACCCCGTCGATGGACGTGACCACGTCGCCCTCGTGCACGCCGACCCCGGGGCGCGCCAGCGGCGAGAGCCCGTCGGGGAGGTCCGGGTCGGACCGGTACACGTGCGCCACCCGGTACCCGCCGGCGTCCGGGTCGCGCACGAGGCGCGCCCCGAGCGAGGCCACCTCGATCGTGTCCCGGCCCGGACGCACGTCGCCGTTGGTCACGAAGGTATGGAGCGCGGAAAGCTCGGCCACCATCTGGCCGATCGCGTCGGAGAGCTCCTGGCGGTCGGTCACGCGCCGGGCCAGCGGGAGGTACTTCTCCTTCATCGCGGGCCAGTCGACGCCGTGCATGCCCGGGTCGTAGAAGTAGTCCCGGTGGAGCCTCCACGCCTCGCGGAACATCTCCATGTACTCCCGCCGCGGGTCGACCCGCAGCATCCAGTCGGAGAGGTCCACCCGGTGGTCCGCCAGCTTCGCGGGTGACTTCGTGCCCGCGTCGAGCACGAAGAGGTCGTCGTCCTTCCGGACCAGGAGCTTCTTCCCGCTCGCCGACAGCTCGTAGCCGCGGACACCGTCGACCAGGGTGTCCGGCTTCGGCTCGTGGTTGGTGACCTCGAGCGCCTCGAGGGTCCGTCCCCGGCCCGGACCGTCCTCCGACGAGAGCCAGTAGAGCGTCCCCTCGCCCGCCGAGAGGTCCCGGTAGTTCCCGGGCGGGACCGGGACCTCCTCGAGCCGGTCCCGGATGCCGTCCAGCGTGATCTCGACGCGGGGCGGGGCCGAGGCGGTGTCCGACCCGGCCTTCCCGCTCTTCCCGCCGGCCTCGTCGGCACCGGAGCCGCCGGCGGCCGCCGGGGCCAGCTCGTCGTCCGGACGGAAGGGGGAGCGCGTGCCCGGCTGGAGCGCGAGCGCGTAGATCTTCGTGGTGCGGGTGAAGTAGGGCTCGGGCTGGCGCGGCCCCCACGGGGAGCCGACCGAGGAGACGAAGTGCCGGTCCGACAGGAGATACAGCCACTTCCCGTCCCGGCTCCAGGCCGGCGACCGGCTCACGTAGCGGTCGGTGGTCACCGGGGTGGCCGAGCCGCGGTCGGCGCTCCACACCACGATCCTCCGGAAGCCGTTCTCGATCGGCTCGACGTAGGCCAGCCAGCGCGAGTCGAGCGACCAGGCCAGGTCCGAGACGTCCCCGTAGTCGGAGCCGTCGATCTCTTTCGAGCGGCCCGTGGACGTGTCCAGGACCCAGAGGCGGTGGTCCTTGTCGTAGTGGGCGATCCAGCGCCCGTCCGGGGAGGGGACCGCGTCCCAGCGCATGACCGTCCCGTCCCGGGTGAGCTGCCGGGGTCGGCCCACGCCGTTCGCCGGGAGCTTCCAGATCTCGACCTCCCCGGTGGAGTCGGAGAGGGCCAGGAGCGAGTCCCCGCCCGGGGCGAAGCGCGCCCGCCTCCAGCGCACGCTGTTCGTGCGCGTGCCCTCCACGAACCGGCCCTGTCCGGCCGGAGCCACGAAGAGCTGGCCCCGGGCCGTGAGCACCACCCGGTCGCCGGCGGGCGAGAGATGGACGTCGGTCAGGAAGTCCATCGGGTCGTGGACCCAGTGCGGGCGGAGCTGCCCGAAGTCCGAGGAGAGCCGGATCGGGAGCGCCCGGTCCTCGCCCGAGCCGAGGTCCAGGACCCTGAGGTCGGCCCCGTACTGGTAGACCACCCGGCCGTCGGAGAGCGAGGGGGACTGGAGGTTGTAGGCCCGGTGGCGGGTGAGCTGCCGGAGGTCGCCGCCGCTCTCGTCCATGGACCACAGGTTCATGACGCCGTCGCGGTCGGAGGCGAACACGACCCTGCCGTTCCACGGCATCGGGTCCTTGCTCGTCCCGGGGTAGCCGGTCGTGAGCGGGACGGCCTCGTCGGCCCCGTCCCGGTACTTCCAGAGCTGCTGGACGCTCCCGCCCCGGTAGCGGTCCGTGTGGCTCCCCTGGAACGGGAGGCGCGTGAAGAAGAGGACCTTCCCGTCCGGGCCGTAGGCCCCGTCCGAGGCCTGGGCCAGCGGGAGCACGGTGCGCTCGTGCGTGGCCGTGTCGAGGGCGATGAGCTGGGCGTTGGGGAGGGTCGAGTGGTGGCGGGTCGTGTACAGGACGCGCCCGTCGGGCGTCCAGCCGACCACGGTGGCCGCGCCCCCGTCCCAGCTCCGCCGCTCGGGGACGCCGCCCGACACCGGCATCGTGTACACCTCCTCGGGACCCTCGTAGGAGGCCGTGAACGCGATCGTGCGGCCGTCCGGCGAGAACGCCGCGTGCGTCTCCTCCCGGAGCCCCGTCGTGAGCCGCCGCGCCTCCCCGCCGTGGATCCCAACCGTCCACAGGTCGCCCTCGGAGGTGAACGCGACGGTGGTGTCGTGGAGGGCCGGGTAGCGGTAGTAGCCGGGCCCGCCCGCGGTGTCGGGCGTGGCGTCGCTGTCGGGCACGGCGGCCTGCGCGAGCGCCGGGTGCGGGACCGCGGTCGGCGCGAGAGCGGCGGCCAGGGCGAGCAGCGGGAGGGCGAGAGCGGCGAGCGAACGACGGCGCATCATCTGGGCTCCTCGGTCACGGGTGGCGGTCCCTTCGACCCCGCCCGGACCCGGCCCGGCGGGACCGGCCGCACGCTAGAGGATCTCACCTCCGCCGGCAAGACGCTCGGCCCGGCGCGCCACGGCCCGGATGAGGCGTCCGAAGATCAACGAGTGGAAGGGATAGAGGCCGTACCAGTAGGCCAGCCCGGGAAGGCCGCGGGGCGCGAAGTAGGCCGTCTGCACGAGCTCGTGCCCCGCGCCGTCCTCCTCGCGGGCGGGCCGAACCTCCCAGTCGAGCCACGCCCTCCCGGGAAGCCGCATCTCGGCCCGGAGCCTCAGCCGCCGGGGCGGCTCGACGACCTCGGCGCGCCAGAAGTCCACCGCCTCGCCCACCCGGATCTCGTCGGGGTGACGGCGTCCCCGGCGCAGGCCCGGGCCGCCGGCCAGCCGGTCGACGAGCCCGCGCAGCCGCCACGCCCACGACCACGCCGGCCAGCCCCTGTCTCCGCCCAGGCCCGAGAACGCCCGGTAGATGACGTCCTCCGGAGCGTCGATCCCGAGGGTGCGCACCTCCCGGATCAATCCCTCACGCTCCTCGAGCACGCGCGCCGGCCCGTCGCCCAGTGCCCCGGACCAGCGCGTGATGACCTCGCCCGAGAGCGTCTCCTCGACGGCGCGGCGCACGGCCTCCCGGTAGGGGATCGGACGCACGGAGGGATACAGCTCCCGCGCTCTGGCGGTGTCGGCGGTGACCGGCTGCAGGACGCCCTCCACGAGCGGAACGGCCAGGCGGTTCGGGATCGGGGTCACCAGCCCCACCCATCGGGCCGCCAGCTTCGGGGCCAGCACGGGGACGGGGAGGATCGTGCGGCGGAGCCCCCGCACGTCGGCGTAGATCTCCATCATGCGCCGGAAGGTCACCACGTCCGCCCCGACGTCCACCGCGCCCGCCGGCGGGCCTTCCCCGGCGGCGACGAGGTACGCCAGGACGTCCTCCACGCCGATGGGCTGCACGGGGTTCTCGACCCAGCGGGGGGCCGTCATGACGGGCAGCCGCTCGGTGAGGTAGCGGACCATCTCGAAGGAGGCGGAGCCCGATCCGATCACGGGCCCCGCCCTGAGCTCCGTCGTCGGTCGGCGCTCGCGCAGGATCCGGCCCACCTCGGCGCGGCTGCGGAGGTGCTCCGAGCGGACCCGGCCGGAGGGCACCAGCCCGCCCAGGTAGACCACCCGTGCGCCCTCCGGCACCGCCGACGCGAAGGTCTCGGCCGCGGTTCGGTCCCGCTCGGCAAAATCGCCGCCCCCGGTCATGGCGTGGACCAGGTAGTAGGCCAGCTCGATGCCGTCGAGAGCCGGCACGAGGCCGGCCGCATCCAGCACGTCCCCCGCGGCCAGCTCCACCTGCCCCGCCCACGGCCGGTCGGCGGCGCGCGACGGATCCCTGGCCAGGACCCGGACCCGGTGGCCCCTCTCCAGGAGGAGGGGGACCAGGCGGCCGCCGATGTAGCCCGTCGCCCCCGTGACGAGAACGTCCACGCTCTCAGGGCCTCCCCGGCTCCGCGGCCGTCCCCGCCAGCCGCCGCGCCAGCTCCTCGGGGGGCCCGGGGCGGCCCAGGTAGAAGCCCTGCCCGCGGCCACAGCCGACCGCGCGGGCGACCTCGAGCTGCTCGCCCGTCTCGATCCCCTCGGCCACGACGTCCAGGCCCAGGTGCCGGCCGAGGGTCGCCACGGCCCGGCAGATGGCCACGTCGGCCGGGTCGTCCGGGAGCCCGTGCGTGAACACCATGTCGAGCTTCAGGATGTCGAGCGCCAGCGTCTTCAGGTAGTGCAGGCTGGCATAGCCCGTCCCGAAGTCGTCCAGCGCCACGCGACACCCCAGCTCCCGGAGGCGGGCCGTGTGCTCGGGCCGAAGCATCGCCCCGCTCTCGGTGACCTCGAACACGAGCCGGCCGGGGTCGGTGCCGGTGTCCTCGAGCGCTCCGCACACCCGGGAGACCAGCTCCGGGTCGTCGAACTCCCGCGGGCTCAGGTTCACGAAGATCGGGAGGGGCTCTCCGTCCGGGCCCCGCCACGAGGCCGAATCGCGGCACGCCCGCCGGAGGATGGCCTGGCCCAGCGGCACGATGAGCCCCGTCTGCTCGCACACGTCGATGAACTCCTCGGGCGCGAGGAGGCCGCGCTCCTCGTGGCGCCACCGTGCCAGGACCTCCGCACCGCAGACGCGACCCCGCTCGAGGTCGACGACGGGCTGGTAGCGGCACTCGAACGCGCCGGCCGCCAGCCCCTCCCGGATCTCGTTCTCGAGGGCCAGGCGGTCCCGCTCCCCGCCCGTCCAGTCCGCCGCCGGGTCGAAGACCCGGAAGGTCGACCCGGCGCTCCGCTTGGCCCGGTACAGGGCCAGGTCGGCCGCGCGGACCAGCCGGTCGGCATCCACGGGCTCGACCCCGGACCACCCGGACCCGGGGCCCACGTAGACCACCCCGACGCTGGCGGCCAGGTGCACCTCCTGGGTCCCGGCCAGGAACGGACGCTCGAACTGGGACGTGAGGCGCTCCGCGGCGGCCTCCGACTCGCGGACGTCGCCGACGTCGGTCAGGAGGACCATGAACTCGTCCCCGCCCACCCGGGCCACCGTGTCCGCGCCGCGCAGGCCCTCGTCCAGGCGCGCCGCGGCGCGCTGGAGCACCACATCCCCGGCCTGGTGGCCCAGGCTGTCGTTCACGCGCTTGAACCCGTCCAGGTCCACGAACAGGAGCGCCAGGCCGGTCCGGTCGCGCTCCTGCCGCTCCAGGGCCACCCCCAGACGATCGTGCAGCAGCGCCCTGTTGGGGAGGTCGGTGAGGGTGTCGTGGAGCGCGCGGCGGCGGAGCTCGGACTCCAGCTCACGCTGGCGGGTGACGTCGCGGAGGATGCCCTGGAAGCCGGTGGGCCGGTCGACGCCGTCGCGGACCAGCGTGGCGGAGAGGAGGGCGCGAATCGACCGCCCGTCCCGTCCCCGCAGGCGGAGCTCGTAGTCCCGGACAGAGCCCCGCTCCAGGAGGACCTCGCGGAGGCGGTCGCGCTCGTCCGGATCCGCGTAGAGCTCGGAAGTGTCCAGGCCCTCCGGAGAGTCCTCTGGCAGGCCGAACAGCTCCCGGAACGCCCGGTTGGCCTCGCGAATCCTGCCATCCAGGCTCGCGAAGTACACGGCCTCCTGGACGTCCTCGAACAGGCGCCGGTAGCGGGCCTCGCTCCGGCGCGCGCTCTCCTCGGCCCTGAGCCGCTCGGTGACGTCGAGGGCCAGGCCCGCGACGCCCGCCGGGCGGCCGTCCGGTCCGGGCAGGGGCTCCAGGTGGACCCGGTAGTGTCGGCCGTTCCATTCGGTTCCGAAGCTCGCGGTCGCGCCCGTCTCCAGCACGCGCCGGTGCTCCGAGATCGGCTCGAAGGCGGGATCGTCCGTCCCGAAGAACTCCTGGAGGGTTCGGCCCAGGACCTGGCCGGACTCGAGGCCGAGCTCCGAGAGTCCCGATCCGGTGCTCTGGGTGAACTGCAGGTCCCGGTCCACCGCCCACAGGATCGCCGGGACCCTCTCCAGGAAGAGCCCCAGCCGCCGCCTCTCGTCCCGGAGCGCCTCCAGCGCCCGACCGTGGTCGGCCGCCGCCACCGTTGCCCGGCGGCCCCGCCACACGAGCCAGGCGGCCACCCAGAGGACGAGGACGATCGCGGACCGGTTGACCAGGAGCAGGCGCGTGTAGGGATGGCCGCCCAGCGGCGGCCCGGCGAGGGCCAGGACCGTGGAGAGACCCGCGACCACGAACGGCACGCCCGGCCACCGATGCCGGTAGCTCACGAGGACCGCCAGGACGTAGGGCACCACCCCCAGCGCGTGGTAGGGAGGCGTGCCCACGTCGTAGGCGAAGGTGGCGGCGCACAGCAGGAGGGCCCCGACGATCGGAAGCGGGTGTCGGTCCCCCTCTCCCCGGCTCTGAGAGGTGGTGCTGGCCAGGATCCACCTCCAGGCGGACCGGTCGGTATGGGCGATCGGGGCGACGAAGCCCCTCAAGATACGAGAAAACGCCGCCGCACGACACGCACCGGTGCGGCGCGGACCCTCCCCCGCGGCGCGCCATCCGCCGCGCCGATCGGGCTCCCACGCCCCGTCGGACTCGACCGCGAGCCACCCGCTGCGGCACCTCCGCCGGCTTCGGGGTACATTCGGTGCGCGTGGGCCCCGTCCGCCGTTCCGACCGGAGGGACATGACCGTCCAGGACCAGCTCGAGACGCTGAACCCGGCCCAGAGGGAGGCCGCCGAGCACGTCGAGGGACCGCTCCTCGTCCTGGCGGGAGCCGGGAGCGGCAAGACGCGCGTCCTCACCACCCGCGTCGCGCTCCTCATCGACGAGCACGGCGTCCCGCCGGAGCGGATCCTCGCCGTCACCTTCACCAACAAGGCGGCGTCGGAGATGCGCGAGCGCATCGAGCGGCTGCTCGGGGAGCCACCGGCCGGCCTGTGGGCCGGGACGTTCCACGCCTTCGGCGCCTGGCTCCTGCGGCGCCACGCCCCCCGGATCGGCTGGTCGCACCGCTTCACGATCCACGACGCCGACGAGACGCTCTCCCAGGTGGAGCGGGTCATGGAGGCGCTGGAGCTGGACCGGGAGCGCTGGCGCCCGCGGGCCGTGCGGAGCCACATCTCGGACGCCAAGAGCTGGCTCCTCACGCCGGAGGCCCGCGCCGCCATGCTCGGTCCGGACCCCGAGCCGTTCGAGCGGGTGGTCCAGGAGGTCTACGAGGCGTACCGGGCCGCCCTGGCCCGGCAGGACGCCTTCGACTTCGACGACCTCCTCATGAAGGCGGTCGAGCTCCTCCGGGACGAGAAGGAGGTGCTCGAGCGCTACCGGGCCCGCTTCTCCTTCATCCTGGTGGACGAGTACCAGGACACGAACCACGCCCAGTACCGGCTGGTCCAGCTCCTGGCCGAGCGCCACCGGAACCTCATGGTGGTCGGCGACGACGACCAGTCCATCTACGGGTGGAGGGGCGCCGACGTCCGCAACATCCTGGAGTTCGAGGAGGACTTCGAGGGCTGCCACACAGTCCGCCTCGAGAAGAACTACCGGTCCACCGGGCGGATCCTGGCGGCGGCCAACCACGTCATCCGCCACAACCGGCGCCGGAAGGAGAAGACGCTGTTCACGGACGGCCCCGAGGGGGAGCCCCTCCTCCTCGTGCGCACCGACGACGACGCGGCCGAGGCGCGGTGGATCGCGGACACGATCGAGGATCGCATGGAGGAGGAGCCGGATGCCCGCTACCGGGACTTCGCCATCCTGTACAGGACCAACGCGCAGTCGCGGGCGCTCGAGGACGCCATCCGCCGCCGCGGGATCCCCTATCAGATCGTGGGCGGTGTGCGCTTCTACGAGCGTCGCGAGATCCGCGACGTGCTCGCCTACCTGCGTCTCGTGGCCAACCCCCGGGACCGGGCGGCCTTCGAGCGCGCCGTCCGCTGGCCACGCCGGGGCGTGGGCGAGGTGACCCGGAGCCGCCTCCTGGCCCGCGCGCGGGAGGACGGGATCTCGCCCGTCGAGGCGTCGCTCGTGGCCACGGATGCGGACGAGATCCCCACGGCCGGGGCCCGCGCGCTGGAGGCGTTCGGCCGGCTCGTCGAGCGTTACCGCGAGGCGGCCTCGCGGCTGTCGGCGGCCGAGCTGCTGCGGCGGCTCATCGAGGAGCTCGACCTCCTGCAGGCGCTGCGCGAGGAGGGGCCCGACGGCGAGGAGCGGGCCGAGAACGTCGAGGAGCTGGTGGCCGCCGCCGCGGAGATCGACGAGCGCGGGGCGGACGCGGCGGTCCCCGAGGCCGAGCCGGAGGAGCCCGGGGCCGAGCTCACCTCGCTCGACCGCTTCCTCCAGGAGGTCGCCCTCGTGGCCGAGGTCGACCGGCACGACCCCGAGGCCGACGCGGTCCTCCTCATGACGCTCCACAACAGCAAGGGGCTGGAGTTCCCGTGGGTCTTCCTGGCCGGGATGGAGGAGGGGCTGTGCCCCCACGCCCGCTCGTCGGGCTCCGAGGCGGACCTGGAGGAGGAGCGGCGCCTCTTCTACGTCGGGCTCACGCGTGCGCGGCGTTGGGTGGCGCTCACCCACGCCTCCTCCCGCAGGCGCTGGGGCCGGAGGAGCTGGTCGGCGCCCTCCTGCTTCCTCCGGGAGCTCCCCGAGCAGCACGTCGAGGAGGTGCGGGCCGGCGCCCGGTCGGGAGAGGACCAGTCCGGCCCCTCGTGGAGCGCGGGGGACGCGGTCCGCCATCCGCGCTTCGGCGAGGGGACGGTGCTCGAGGTGGCCGGCAGCCCGCGCGATCCGCGCATCGTCGTCGCCTTCGAGGACGGACGAACCCGGCGGCTCATCGCCCGCTACGCGGACCTCCAGGCGACCTCCGAATAGCCGGTGAGGGTCCCGCTCCGGTCGACCCCTGTCGAGTTTGCAGGCGTCTGCCGTGACGGCCGTCCGTCGCGGCCCGAAGGTGCAAGAATGACGTACTTTTCGTGTCCAGAAACAGGCACGGCCCTTGCACCCGAACGGAGGTGCAGATCAGGCCGGCACCGGCCCGATACGTCCCGGCGTCGGCCGACCTGGATCGCGACAGAGAAAACGAGACGAGTCGTCAACAGGAGGTGGAGTATGCTTCCCACGACGAGCAGTGGAAGGCGGGTGGCCGCCCGGCGTCCGTGGACCGGCAGGATGGTCCCGGAGCTGAGCGACATGCTGGATGACTTCTTCGGCCGTCCGCTCAGCAGCTGGAGCGCGTGGAGTCCCGCGGCGGACCTGTACGAGACCGAGGACGCGTTCGTGCTCGAGATGGAGCTCCCGGGCTTCGACCTGGATGACATCGAGCTCACGATGGAGCGCGGCGTCCTGACCGTGACCGGCTCCCGCAGCATCGAGGAGACCGAGGAGACCGAGGGGCGCACGTATCACCTGCGCGAGCGCTCGGTGGACCGCTTCAGCCGGAGCTACGCGCTGCCACGTTCGGTGAGCCCGGACGACATCGACGCCAACTTCGCCGAAGGCGTGCTGAAGGTGACCCTGCCCAAGGCGCCCGAGGCCAAGCCGCGCAGGATCGAGGTGAAGGCCAAGAAGTAGCGCCTTCGCCCGGCCGGGGACGCCCAGCGTCCCGGCCTCATCGAACCGGGAGGGCCGGAGAGATCCGGCCCTCTTTCTTTCCGGGCACGCCGCCGGCCACTCGGCCGGATCCGAGCGGCGTGCGCCCGCGGTCACCTTACTCTGGTGCTCGCCCGGAGTTGTGGCCGCGCCGGGTACGCGGATATTCTACTGGGCGGGCCGGTGTCGACCGCCCGCACCCGGCGGCGAGGCGAGGAAGGTCGGCCGCGACCCGGCTCGGGAGGTGGCGTGACAAGTCCGATCTCCAGGGAGCCCATTCGGGAGAAGGTCCGCGAGATCCTCGTGGACCGCCTCCTGGACCGCCAGCTCGAGCCCGGCCAGCACATCAACGAGTCGGAGCTGGCGGCGGAGTTCGGGATCAGCCGCACCCCGCTCCGGGAGGCGCTCCTCCAGCTCGCCTCCGAGGGCCTGATCGAGAGCGAGCCCGGCAGGGGCTTCCGGGTGACCGAGATGGACGTCCGCACGGGCAGGGAGCTCTACAGCCTGGTGGCCGAGCTCGAGGTGCTGGCCCTGAAGCGCACCGGCCCGCTCGACGAGGAGACGGTGGAGCGCCTGCGCGAGCTGGACCGTCAGCGGGCCCGCCGGCCCGAGGACCACGACGCGACCGAGGCCGTCGCCCTCGACATCCAGTGGCATCGCGCCCTGGTCGAGGCGTGCCCCAACCAGCAGCTCCTCGAGCTCCTCGACCTCCTCCGGCAGCGGGTGTACCGGTACGAGTACGGCCACGCCAGGAAGTTCGAGCAGATCGGGGTCAAGGGCCTGAAGCAGCACGCCTCGATCCTGGAGGCCCTGGAGGCGGGGGACACCGAGGAGGCGGCCGGCCGCCTCCTCGACCACTGGAAGTACGCCGTCCGCTCGCTGGACGACTGGCTGGACGAGGCGATCGGGGCGGAGGGCGCGCCGGAAGGCTCCGACTGAGGGACGGGCGCGCCGGACGAGCCGCCGTCCGCGAGCGCCCCGAGCGGTCAGGCCTCCGGCGCCGTCCCGGTCGCGCGGTCCGTCGCCCCCCAGAGCTCCTCCGCCAGCTCCCGGTCGTAGGCGTCCTCCGAGGCGCGCGAGCGCTCCTCCCCGCTGACGTAGACGCCGCGCTCCTCCGCCAGGGCCGGATCGGTCACCAGCCGTGCGACCCGCTCTCCGCCCCGCTCCGGGGAGCCCATGAACGGCTTGGCCAGGCGGGCGACCAGGCTGGCCACGTCCCGGTTCCGGTTCCAGATGCTCGTGGCCAGCGTGCCCGGGTGGAGGGCCGAGACGCCCACGCCCGTCCCCTCGAGGCGCCGCCCCAGCTCGAAGGCGAACAGGAGGTTGGCCAGCTTGGAGTCGGCGTAGGCCTGCCAGCCCGAGTAGTCGCCCTCTCCGCGGAGGATCTCCTCGAGGGGCCTCCGGCGCAGCCGACCGGCCCGGTGGGCCTCGGAGCTCACGACCGCGACCCGGCCCCCGGCGTCGACCACCCGGTCCAGGAGGAGGCCGACGAGCAGGTGGTGCCCCACGTGGTTCACCGCCATCGTCCGCTCGAGCCCCTCGGGCGTGATCTCCCGCTGCGCGCGGTACACCCCCGCGTTGGCCACGAGCGCGTCCAGGCTCGGTGCCCGCCGCGCCACCTCCGCGGCCGCGCTCCTCACCGAGTCGAAGCGCTCGAGGTCGCCGACGACGAGCTCGGGCGCGGGTCCCGCGGCCTCGGTCGCCAGCTCCCGCCGGGCGTCCTCCCCGCGCTCGCGGGAGCGGCACAGGAGGATCACCCGCGCCCCGTCCCGCACGAGGCGGCGCGCCGCCTCCTTCCCGATGCCCGAGTTCCCTCCGGTGATGAGGCAGGTGCGGAGGGCCGGGCCGTCGTCTGCGCTCACGTGGCCTCCCCATGGCGTGCCGGAGCCTGGCTGTCGCGCGGCCCGGGGGAGAGCCGTGCATGGACCGGGCCGCCCCGCCCCGCGCGGCGGAGCCCTTCCCTTGCCCGTCCCACCGGGCACGCCTATGACCATGATCCGCGACCGACTCCCGAGAACCGAGGAGAGGCTTCATGCGACGCCTGATGCGCTGCCTGCCGCTCGCCCTCGTCGTGACCCTGGCCGGCGCGGTGCGGGCCGCGCCGGCCGTGGCCTCGGCCGCGGGGCCCCGGCCCGCCGGGCCCGCGGCCGCGGGGCGCCCCGCCCCCGACGCGGGCGCCGCCTTGGCCGACACCGCTCGCTTGTCCTACATGGACGTCTTCGACCTGGAGTGGGCCTCGGACCCGCAGATCTCGCCGGACGGCTCCAGGATCGCCTTCGTGCGGAACGGCTTCGACGTCCTGAAGGACCGCGAGCGCACGAGCCTGTGGGTCGTGGACGCCGACGGCTCGCACCTGCGCCCCCTGAGCGACGGGGAGCGCGGGGCCTCCTCGCCCGCCTGGTCCCCCGACGGCTCCCGGCTGGCCTACGTGGCCCGCGGCGAGGAGGGCGCTGAGATCCGGGTGCGGTGGATGGACACCGGCCAGGAGGCCGTTCTCGCCACGCTCCGGCACGGGCCGCGGGGGCTCGCCTGGTCCCCGGACGGCACGCGCCTCGCCTTCGCGAAGTTCGTGGAGGGGCCGGGTCCGAAGCCGATCGCGGACATGCCCGCGCCGCCGAAGGGCGCGGACTGGGGGCCGCCGATCGAGGTCATCGACCGGGTGCACTGGCGGCAGAACGGGCAGGGGCTCCTCCCGCACGGCCACACGCACGTGTTCGTCCTCCCCGCCGAGGGCGGCACGCCCCGGCGGGTCACCGGCGGGCCGTACGACGACGGCGCCCCGACCTGGACGCCGGACGGGAAGACCCTGGTGTTCTCGGGGAACCGGCACGAGGACGCCGACTACGACCCGGCGAACTCCGAGGTGTACGCGGTCCCGGCGGCGGGCGGCCAGGTGCGCGCCCTCACCGACCGGCACGGCCCCGACGCGAGCCCGGCGGTCTCGCCGGACGGCGCGAAGATCGCCTACCTGGGCTACGACGAGCGCTACCAGGGCTACCAGGTCCGGCGGCTCTACGTCATGGGCGCCGACGGCTCGGGCGCGCGGGTCGTCACCGGCGACTTCGACCGGAGCGTGGGGAATCCTGTGTGGGCGGCCGACGGGAGCGGGCTGTACGTCCAGTACGACGACCGGGGCGACACGAAGGTCGGCTTCGTGACTCTGGACGGGAAGGTCACCGCCCTGGCCGAGCACGTGGGCGGCCTGTCGATCGGCCGGCCGTACGGCGGCGGGTCCTACAGCGTCTCCCCCTCCACCGGCCGCTTGGCGTTCACACACACCCTCTACGACCACCCGGCCGACGTGGCCGTGGGGAGCCGGAAGGCCGGGCCCTCGGGCGTGAGGCGGCTCACCCGGCTCAACGACGACGTCCTCGGGCACCGGGAGCTGGCCGAGGGCCACGCGATCACGTTCACGTCCTCCTACGACGGGAAGGAGATCCAGGGCTGGGTCCTGCAGCCGCCCGGGTTCGACCCGTCGCGGACGTACCCGCTGGTCCTGGAGATCCACGGCGGCCCGTACGCCAACTACGGGGACCGGTTCGCGGCCGAGGACCAGCTGTACGCGGCGCGCGGGTACGTGGTCCTGTACGTGAACCCGCGCGGCTCGACGAGCTACGGGGAGGCGTTCGGGAACTCGATCCACCTGGACTACCCGGACCACGACTACCAGGACCTGATGTCCGGCGTGGACGCGGTCCTCGAGGAGGGGTACGTGAGCCGGGACAGCCTCTACGTCACGGGCGGCTCGGGCGGCGGCGTCCTCACGGCCTGGACGGTGGGCCACACCGACCGCTTCCGGGCTGCGGTGGTCGCCAAGCCCGTCATCAACTGGTACAGCTGGGTGCTCACGGCCGACATGTCCCTGTTCGGGCTCGAGTACTGGTTCTCGGGCTACCCGTGGGACAACCTGCGGAACTACATGGAGCACTCCCCGATCACGTACGCGGGGAACGTCACGACGCCCACCATGGTCATGACCGGCGGCGTGGACTACCGGACGCCGAGCGGCGAGGCCTACCAGTTCTACCAGGCCCTCAAGCTTCGGAAGGTCCCCTCGGCCCTCGTCCGCATCCCGGACGCCTCGCACGAGATCGCCGGGAAGCCCAGCAACCTGGTGGCCAAGACCGCCTACATCCTGGGGTGGTTCGAGCGCTACCGGTCCGGGAGCGAATGACGGCCCGGGAGCGAACGAGGGCCCGGGAGCGAACGAGGGCCGGGGACGCGGCGGCTCCCCCGCCGGGCGGCGCGTGAGCCCGGACGTCACGGTGGTCGGCGGCGGCCTGGCCGGGAGCGAGGCCGCCTGGGGCCTGGCGGAGCGGGGGCGGCGCGTCCTTCTCGTCGAGATGCGGCCCGCGGCGGCCACGCCGGCCCACCGGACGGACCTCCTGGGGGAGCTGGTGTGCTCGAACTCCTTCAAGTCCGAGGACCCGTCCAACGCGCACGGCGAGCTCAAGCGGGAGATGCGGGCGCTGGGCTCCCTCTTCCTGGCCTGCGCCGACCGCGCCCGGGTGCCGGCCGGCTCCGCCCTGGCCGTGGACCGGGAGGGGTTCGCGCGGGCGGTGACGGAGGTCGTCGAGGCCCACCCCCGCATCGAGCTCGTCCGGGAGGAGCGGACCTCGCTCCCGGAGGGTCCCGCCGTCGTGGCCACCGGCCCCCTCACCTCCGATGCCCTGTCGAAGGCGATCGCCGCGCTCCTCGGGGACGGAGGCCTCGCCTTCTTCGACGCGCTCTCCCCCATCGTCTCGCGGGACTCGCTCGACGAGGAGGTCGTGTTCGCGGCCGGGCGCTTCGAGGAGTCCGACGACTACCTGAACTGCCCCATGGACCGCGAGGCGTACGAGCGGTTCCTGGACGCGCTCCTCGGGGCGGACGCGTACCCCGGCCACGCCTGGGAGGCGATCCCCTACTTCGAGGGGTGCCTCCCGATCGAGGTCATGGCGGCGCGCGGGCGCGAGACGCTGCGCTACGGCCCCATGAAGCCCATCGGCCTCCAGGACCCCCGGACCGGGGAGCGGCCGCACGCGGTCGTGCAGCTCCGGCGGGAGGACAGGGCCGGGCGCATGTGGAACCTGGTCGGCTTCCAGACGCGGCTCCGCCACGGGGAGCAGGCGAGCGTCTTCCGGCTCGTCCCGGGGCTGGGCCGCGCGGAGTTCTTGCGCTGGGGCGGAATCCACCGGAACAGCTACCTGAACTTCCCGCGCTGCCTCACGCCCTGGGGCTCGCCCCCGGGCCGGGAGGACCTGGTCTTCGCGGGACAGCTCACCGGCGTGGAGGGCTACGTCGAGTCCGCGGCGAGCGGGCTCGTGGCGGGGATCACGCTGGACCGGCTCCTGGCCGGCCTCGAGCCCGCCCTCCCTCCGCCCACGACCATGCTGGGCGGGCTGCTCCGACACCTGCGCGAGGCCGACCCCGAGGCCTTCCAGCCGATGAACTCGAACTGGGGCCTGGTGGACCCTCTTCCCGAGCGGGTCCGGAAGCGGGACGAGCGGCGGGCGCGGCTGGCCGCGCGGGCCATCGAGGACCTGCGGGCGTGGATGGCCCGGCGCGGGATCGCGCGGGTCGACGCCCCCGGCGGGGCCGCCGCGCCCGCGTGAGCGGCACGGGCTCCGGCAGCGCCCCCGGCACGGGCTCCGGGCGCGGCGGGACGAGCGGCGCCCCCCGGCTCGTCCTCGCCTCCCGCTCGCCGCGGCGGGCCGAGATCCTCCGCAGGCTCGGCCTGGCCTTCGAGGTGGACCCGGCGGGGATCGACGAGACCCTTCGGCCCGGGGAGGGCGCCCGGGAGGCCGCCGAGCGGCTGGCCCGGGAGAAGGCCGAGTCGGCGGCGCGCGAGGGCGCGCTGGTCCTGGCCGCCGACACGATCGTCGCGCTCGGGGACGAGATCCTGGAGAAGCCCGGATCCCCCCGGGAGGCCGTCTCCATGCTGCGGCGGCTCTCGGGCCGGGAGCACCTGGTGTGCACGGGCGTGGCGGTCGCCACGCCCGAGCGGACCGAGGCGGCCGTGGAGGTCACGCGGGTCCGCTTCCGGCGGCTGTCCGACGCCGAGCTCCGGGAGTACGCGGCAACCGGCGAGCCGCTCGACAAGGCGGGAGGCTACGGGATCCAGGCCCGGGGCGCCGCGCTCGTCGAGGGGATCGAGGGGGACTTCTTTGCCGTCATGGGCCTCCCGGTCGTGCGCCTCCTGGAGGTCCTGGAGCGCTTCGGGTGGCGCTACGCCTACGGAGAGCTGCGGCGCGCGGGCTCCTGAGGGGTCTTCCCCGCCGCTTGCCGCGCCGCCCGGGATACCTTTCCTTGCCGCTGCCGGAGCGCGCTCGGCCCCGGCCCAGCCCGTCCCCGAGCCCGGAGACCCGCGTATGACACCAGGCCTCCCGCACCGCGCCCGCCGCCACGCCGCCGCCGCGGCTCTCGCGGCCGTCCTGGTCGCCGTCGCGGCCGTGCCCGCCGCCGCGCAGTCGGCGGCCGCGGACACGGCCCCGGCCGCGGCGCACTGGGAGGGGAGCATTCTGACGCCGGGCTCGCCGCTCGAGATCGCCGTCGACCTCTGGCGTCGGGGCGGGGCCTGGAGCGGGACGATCGACATCCCGGCGCAGGGCGTCACGGGACGCCCCGTCTCGGACCTGGCCGTCGAGGGCGACTCGGTGCGCTTCGGCCTGGAGGGAGTGGCGGGATCCCCGGTGTTCCGGGGCCGGGTCACGGCCGGGGGCGACAGCCTGTCGGGCACCTTCACCCAGGGCCGGCTGGACGTCCCGTTCCACCTGGCGCGGACGGGCCCGCCCGCGGCGGCGCGCGCCCTCCCCTCGCCCGAGGCCGCGCTGGAGGGCTTCGGCGACTTCGTACGGAGCAGCCTCCGGAGCTGGAAGGTGCCGGGCGCGGCGGTGGCCATCGTGGCCGACGGAAAGGTCGTGCTCGAGCAGGGCTACGGCCTGAGGGACGTGGAGGGAGGCGACCCGGTCACCGCCCACACCGGCTTCCCGATCGGCTCGACCACCAAGGCGTTCACCGCGCTCCTGGTGGGAACGCTCGTCGACGACGGGCTCCTGGACTGGGACACGCCGGTCCGCACCTGGCTCCCCTCGTTCCGGATGGAGGACGAGTTCGCCACGGAGCGCATGACGCCCCGCGACCTCCTCACCCACCGCTCGGGCCTCCCGCGGCACGACCTCCTGTGGTACGGATCCGACCTGTCGCGACCCGAGCTGATCCGGCGCCTGCGCTGGCTGGAGCCGAGCGAGGACTTCCGGACCCACTTCCAGTACCAGAACCTCATGTACGTGACCGCCGGCTGGCTGGCCGGGCAGGTGACGGGGTCGACGTGGGAGGCGCAGCTCCGCGCCCGCATCCTCGGGCCCCTGGCCATGGAGGAGACGAGCCTGTCGGTCGACAGCCTGCGGGCCACCGACGACCACGCGCTCGGCTACGAGCTGAAGCCGAGCCCGGACGACAGCTCGGTGAAGGCCCCGGTGCGCATGCCCTACCGGGACATCGACGCGATCGGCCCGGCGGGCTCGATCAACTCCACCGCCCACGACATGGCCCGCTGGCTCCGCTTCCAGCTCGGGAACGGGAGCTGGGAGGGCCGGAGCATCGTCACCCGGGCCACGCTGGAGGAGACCCACCGGCCGCAGGTGGTCGTCGACTCGAAGGTCTTCCGGCTCCTCCTCGGCCAGCCGGAGATGCCCGATCTGGACTACGGCTCGGGGTGGTTCGTCCAGACCTTCCGCGGCCACCGGTTCCTGCACCACGGGGGCAACATCGACGGCTTCTCGGCCGAGGTCGGGTTCCTTCCCGACCTCGGGATCGGCGTCGTGGTGCTCTCGAACCTGAACGGCACGGAGCTCCCCGTGGCCGTGGAGCTCACGGCCCTGGACCGGCTCCTGGGGACGGTGCCCGCCGACTGGAACGGCCGCTTCCAGGCCCTCCAGGAGCGCGCCGAGGCGGCACGGGAGCGAAGCCGCGAGGGGGCCGCGGCCGGGACGGGCGCCGCGGGGCTCCCGGCCACCCACCCGCGCTCCGACTACGCCGGGACCTACGCCGACTCGGCCTACGGCCCGCTCCGGATCTCCGCGGACTCCGTCGGACTCCGGGTCTCCTACCACTCGCTCTCCTCGCGGCTCGAGCACGTCACCCTGGACGTGTGGCGGGCCACCGACGATCCGCTGAAGGGGATCACCTTCCAGTTCGGGACCGACCTCCGGGGGCGGATCTCCACGGTGTCGGCCCCGATGGACCCGGCCGTCCCGGCGGTGAGCTTCGGGCGGCGGGCACCCGAGCGCATGAGGGATCCCGCCTGGCTGCAGCGCTACGTGGGGATCTACGACCTCCAGAGCTTCCAGGTCGTCGTGGCCCTGCGGGGGGACCACCTGGTGCTCGAGACCCCGGGCCAGCCCCTGTACGAGCTCGTCCCGCGCCGGGAGGACGTCTTCGACCTGCGCGGCCTCTCCGGCTACAGCGCGCGGTTCGTCGAGAAGGACGGGAAGGTCGCGGCGGTCCTCCTCGAGCAGCCCCGCGGCACCTTCCGTGCGGAGCGTGCCGAGCAGCCATGAGCGACGATATGCTGGACCTGGCGGTGGTGGGAGCGGGCCCGTGCGGGCTGGCCGTGGGTGCGGCCGCGCGCGGGGCGGGCCTCCGCTGCACCCTGTTCGAGCGCGGGCCGCTCACGGCCACGATCGTCCGGGAGTACGGACCCTACATGACCTTCTTCAGCACCGCCGACCGCCTCGAGATCGGGGGGCTCCCCTTCCCGATCGAGCGCGGCAAGCCCACCCGGGAGGAGGCGCTGGCCTACTATCGGCGCGCGGCGGAGTACTTCGAGCTGGACGTGCGCCAGTTCGAGGAGGTCGTCTCGGTGGAGGGCGAGGAGGGGGACTTCCGGCTCGCGAGCCGGGACCGCGCCGGCCGCGAGCGGGAGACGCGCGCCCGGGCGGTGGTCGTCGCCACGGGGAGCTTCGACGCCCCGAACCCGATCGGGGCCCCGGGCGAGGACCTCCCCAAGGTGACGCACCGGTACGACGAGCCCCACCCCTACTGGCGCCAGGACGTGATCACGGTGGGGGGCGGGAACTCGGCGGTCGAGGCCGCGCTCGAGCTGTGGCGCGCCGGCGCGCGGGTCACCTTCGTCCACTTCGCCCGGGAGCTCGACCCCGGGGTGAAGCCCTGGGTGCTCCCGGACATCCGCAACCGGTTCGCGAAGGGGCAGATCCCGGTGCGCTGGGCGACGCGGGTGGAGCGCATCACGCCCGGCACGGTGGTCCTCCGGGACGTGGACTCGGGCGAGGCGGAGGAGATCGACAACGACTGGGTGTTCGCGATGACGGGCTGGCACGCCCGCCCGGGCCTCCTGCGGGACCTGGGCGTCCCGATCGACCCCGAGACCGGGGTGCCCGAGCACGACCCCGACACGCTGGAGACCCCCGTCCCCGGCGTGTACGTGGCCGGCGTCCTCACCGCCGGGAACGACGCCAACCGGATCTTCATCGAGAACGGACGCCACCACGGGAAGCGCATCGTGGAGGCGCTCCGGGAGACCGGCGTCCGGCTGGCGTAGCCCGGGAGCCGTCGTGCAGGGCACCCTCGAGGACCTGGCGGAGCTCCTCCACGGGATCGACGGGGCGGGCTACGGCGCCTACAAGCGGTCGAGGGGGGCCTGGGAGGGCGACGGCCTCACGCTCCACATCGACCACGTGCAGGGGGATCCGTACGCCACGCCGAGCCGGGTCCGCTTCCACCTCCCGCCCGGGACGCACGGCATCCCGGACGACGCCTGGAGCGCCCCGGCCCGCGAGCGGGGCCTGCGCGACTTCGTGCTGCGGGCCTTCCGCGAGGCGTGCAGGAAGCTCCCGCCGGTCCCGGGCTCGGGGAAGTCCGGCCGGGTGCGGGTGAGCGTCGACGGCCCGATCGTGGTCGAGCGCTCGGGGTGCACGATCGGCCCCGAGGGCCTCACCCTCCGCTTCCGCGTGGGCCTCCCCGCCGGCGGACGCACCTGCTTCGGGCACTCGGCCGCCGACCTCCTCACGCGGGACCTGCCGCTCGCGGCCCACGCGGTCCGCTGGGAGCACCTGGACCGGGACCTGGCGCGGGAGTGGATCGAGACGAGCGAGGACCACGCCCACCTCCAGGAGGTCCTGGCCGGGCGCGGCCTGGTCGGCTTCATCCGGGACGGGAGCCTCCTCCCCCGCCGGAGCGGGGTGAGCGAGGAGCCCCTGGACGGCGCCGTGCCGTTCGAGGCGCCCGGCGGGCTCCGCGTCTCGCTGCCCACCCTCCACCACGGGGAGGTCGAGGGGATGGGGATCCCCGAGGGGGTGACCGTGATCACGGGCGGCGGCTACCACGGCAAGACCACGGTGCTCGAGGCTCTCCAGCACGGCGTCTTCGCGCACGTCCCGGGGGACGGCCGGGAATGGGTGGTCACCCGCCCGGACGCGGTCAAGGTGCGCAGCGAGGACGGACGCGCGGTGACGGGGCTCGACCTCCGGCCCTTCATCCACGACCTCCCGCTGGGCCGGGACACCGCCCGGTTCACGACGACCGACGCTTCGGGGAGCACGAGCCTGGCGGCCGCCATCCTGGAGGCGCTCGAGATCGGCACCTCGCTCCTCCTCATGGACGAGGACACCTGCGCCACGAACCTCATGGTCCGGGACGCGCGCATGCAGGAGCTGGTGCGCCAGGAGACGATCACGCCCCTCATCGACCGGGTGCGGGAGCTCCTGGAGGCGGGGGTGAGCACGGTCCTGGTGACCGGCGGGGGCGGCGACTACCTGGACGTGGCCGACACGGTGATCCTCATGGAGGACTACCGGCCGCGGGACGCGGGCCAGGAGGCGCGGAGGGTGGCGGACGCCCACCCGACGGGCCGGCGGACCGGCGAGCCCGAGCACCCGCTGCGGGCCTCGGACCGCCGGCCCCTTCCCGGGAGCTTCGACGCCCGGCGGGGCGGGAAGGTGAAGATCCGCACGCGGGGGACGGACACGATCCAGCTCGGCGCGACCGACCTCGACCTGTCGGGGGTCGAGCAGCTGGAGGACTACGGCCAGGCGCGCGCCATCGCGGGGATGCTCCACGGCATGCGGGAGCGCGCCGACGGCGAGCGGACGCTGGCCGAGCTGGCGCGGGAGGCGGTGGAGACGGCGCTGCGCGAGGGCCTCCACACGGTGGAGGATGCCCCCGAGCTGGCCATGCCCCGGCCGCAGGAGCTGGCGGCCGCGGCCAGCCGGCTCAGGTCGCTGCAGGTGGCCGGAGGGCGGGAGGACTGACGCCCGGGTCCGGGCCGGTCATCCGGCCCGGACCCGGGCCCCCGCCGCACCCGCATCTCCGGAGCCGCCCTCCCGCGGGCGCCCGGCCGGCGGCGCCGGCAGGTCCACCACGGAGGCCTCCTCCGGCCTCTCCGACGACGCCCGCTCCCGGAGCTTGGCCAGGAGCGGTTCCAGGGACGCCAGGATCCGCCGAGCGTCCGTGGGCGAGAGTCCCGAGAGCGGCACGTGCGTCCGGAAGGTCACCGGACCGTCGTCTTCTGGCTGAATCAGCGTGTACATCGTCCTCGAGCTCGTCTATGAGGCGCGTCTCTCCGGCCCACATGTGGGGCACGTTCCGTTCCATCACCGGGCCCGGATCGGCGCTGCGTCCCGGCCCCCCTGCCCTGCGTACGGAAGACGTCCCCCGACGGCGGGTCGTCACCTTTCCCGGCCGGCCCGAGCCCCAGATCTTCCGTGGGAGCGGCCGCGGAGCCGCGGCCGGCGCGCCGCGCCGCGGGCCCCCGAGGTGCGCCGGGAGCGCCTGGCCGCGCGCCGCCGACGGACGCCGCGCGTCGGGGCGGCGCCTCCCGCATCCGAGCGACGAACGAGGAGACGAGCGATGGTCGCCACCCACATGCCCACCCCCGAGACGGACAGGGGCGAGGCCGTCGAGCTCTGGGAGCGCTGGCCCGTCCTCGACCCGGAGGGGCGCGTGGCGGCGTTCCGGGCCCTGGCGCCCGGAGTGGCGGACGACTTCTTCCTCTCGCTCGACCCCCGGGAGCAGGCCGAGCTGGTGGTCGGGCTGCCGCGGGAAGAGCGCAAGGTGTGGATGCGCCTCCTGCCGCCCGACGACGCCGCCGACCTCGTGCAGCAGGCGGACGAGGAGGACGCGGCGTGGCTCCTGGACCTCCTGGACGAGACCACGCGGCGGGAGGTGACCGCGCTCCTGGCCTACGCGGAGGACGTGGCGGGCGGGCTCATGAGCCCGCGCTTCGCCCGGGTGCGTCCCGACATGACGGTGGGAGAAGCGTTCGCGTACCTCCGACGCCAGGCCCCCCTGCTCGAGACCATCTACTACGTCTTCGTCCTGGACCGGGAGCAGCGGCTCCTGGGCGTGCTCTCCTTCCGCGACCTGTTCGAGGCGCCCTCGGGCCGGCGGGTGGAGGACATCATGCAGCGGGACGTGGTGGCCGTCCCGGAGACGATGGACCAGGAGGAAGTGGCGCGCCTCTACCGCGAGCACGATCTCCTGGCCCTTCCAGTGGTGGACGGGGACCGTCGGCTCGTGGGCATCGTCACCTTCGACGACATCGCCGACGTGATCCGGGAGGAGCAGACCGAGGACATCCAGCGCATCGGCGGCTCCGGGACGTTCGACACCCCCTACATGGAGACGCCCTTCGGGCTGCTGGTGAAGAAGCGCGCCGGCTGGCTCTCGGTCCTCTTCCTGGGCGAGATGCTCACCGCCAGCGCCATGGGCCACTTCGAGGGCGAGATCGCGCAGGCCGTGGTCCTGGCGCTGTTCGTGCCGCTCATCATCTCGAGCGGCGGGAACTCGGGCTCGCAGGCCACCACGCTGGTCATCCGGGCGCTGGCCCTGGGCGAGATCCGGCTCCGGGACTGGTGGCGGGTGGCGTGGAGGGAGCTCCGATCCGGCCTCACGCTCGGCTCCATCCTGGGCGCGATCGGGATCGTGCGAATCCTGTCGTGGCAGTATGCGGGGCTTTACGACTACGGTCCGCACTACCCCCTCGTGGCCCTGACCGTCGGGAGCACGCTCGTGGGCGTGGTGACCTGGGGGACGCTGACCGGGTCGATGCTCCCCTTCCTCCTCCGGAAGCTGGGCTTCGACCCGGCCAGCGCGTCGGCCCCGTTCGTGGCCACGCTCGTGGACGTGACGGGGCTGGTGATCTACTTCACCGTGGCCAGCGTGGTGCTGCTGCGGGTGGTGGGGTGAGATCCGGCCGACCCCGAGCCGGCCGGGATCGCTCTCGGTCCGGCCCCAGGTGGACCACGAGCGCACCATCCGAACCCTCATCCCCGAAGATTGAAACGGCCGCGAAGGCCCTGATGAATGACAGGCTCGCGTGCGCAGGGGCGCTCGCCGCAGTCGTATCTGACGCCGGCTCGCACGTCCTGTAGTTCAGCCGCCCCATTCGCCGGCCATCCACGATGAGCAGGGGCCTGGCGCTCGCACCCATGGCCCGGAGCAGCTCCGGTCTGGCGGCCACCGCACATCGGATCGTTCGCATACGTCCGGAGCGGCCCGCGGCGTCGGCCGCGGCGTCGGTCCGGGACGGCGGTTGCCGGGGCGCATCACCCCTGCAGCCCGACGACAGGAGAATGCAGCAGATGGCTGCGAAGGCCCTCCTTGGATCCAGCACTCGACACCTAGCGTGAGTTTACGGCAGCGCGCGTCGGAGCAGAGCGCCGGAGCGGGAGCCAGCGGCACCCACTCGTATCAATCGCATATTTCCACACATCGGTCTCGGGCTCTCCGGCAGCTCGACCGGACGCTCGGGACGGGAGTGTCTGCTGCACGACGAGCACGGTGTCTCCAGCCACATGAACCTCGGGCAGCGAGACGGTATCGACCGGGATCCGCAGATCTACGCAAGCCTTCTTCAGGTTGGCGGACACGACGGACACGAAAACATCCGCACGCGCCGTCCGGGCAGACTTCGATGTGAGCGTCTCATCGAAGTACACAGCCACGAGGCTGCCGTCCGTCCCGCGGCCCAGTGCGACCAGCACGGAAGTCATCTCGAACAGCTCGCCGAGCGACCGTGTTTCCAGGGAAGCGCGATCAGCGAGATCGGCGGGGACGCCGCGTCGCACACGGGCCGGAACGGCGAACGACTCGAGCAGCTTCCCCTGTCTCGACACACCCTGATCAAGGAGTCGGCGGCAAAGGCGACGACGTACCCGTCTCGCCATGGCAGCACGCTGACAAGGCCGTACAGACCGCTTACCGTCGAGTTGCTGCTATACGCTGGAGGTAGACCCAACTCGAACCCACGCTTCCACTCGGCCTCACCCGTGACCGGGGCGTAGGTGAGTCTGTAGAGGTCGATGCGAGCCCCCTCGGTGGACCGGATGCTGCCGACCACCAGCGAGTCACCCTCGAAGAACGCCGATGTCGCTCGGCCCCGGGCATACGCCGAGCCCAGATAGCGACCGCCCCGACTCGCATAGATGTTGAGAGTCCCGGAACCCCAGTCGGCCACCGCCACGGCGGAATCGTTGGCGGCGACGATAGACCCTACATCCGCGGACTCACCGGGCCCGTGGCCTTTCTGGCCGAAGACGCGCACGATCCTGCCCGCCGCGTCGAATTCGAGCACGCGATCCAAGAAGAGATCGGATACATACAGATCGCCCGAGCGGCTCGTGTACAGCCCACCGATCCGACCGATGTAGAGCGAGTCGGACTCCCGCAGACGTAGACTCTCCGCGGCGACCAGGAGCGGGCTGTCGGAGGGGCCTCGAGGCACGCCCTGTGACGACTCGCATGCACCCACGAAGGCCGCCGCAGACGCCGAAAGAATGAGAGCGCTTCGCAGGTAAGATCGCGGCGTCCCCCCGACCTCCACCAAGGGCTATCCGCCATTGGGGCAGCATGTGCACGGGCACCTATCGCCGTGGGGACAAGAGTCGGAGCCTTCTACGGGATGGATCAGAGTATAGCAGTCGTAGCATACAGGGACTGCCTCGGTCGGCTTGGGGCGCAATATCGTGAACCAAGACACGACGGCCATAGCGACGGCTGCCAGGAGAACCCTTGCGAGTGCCTTTCCGCGATTTCCTGACACCTGCTCCTCTAGTCCAAGGGTTATCGGTAATGGACCTAGCAGTGACGAATTCTCCCGCGCCTTCCGGCCGTGCTGCTCAACTTGGGGCGCCTTCCGGACCCTGCCACATCCGACCAGGGCGCTCGGCAGGGTTTACGACTGGGGACCACGGTCCGCAATCACGGAGCCGCCGAGCTTGAGTGTACTGGTCGGGCCCTCCGCGAGATCGACAGAATCGATCAATGAGCGAGCGCTGAACAGATAAACCCGTGGCCGGGCCGCTACGGTCGCGCCTGCGGGCACTACCCCAGCGACATGCAAACGCAACATCTTTAGTTCGCGCCTCTCGTTTGCGGTGGGCTCACGCGTCAGGACGAGAACAAGCCGCCGCTCAGCCTGTGATTGCCACGTGAACCACTCAGGCAATGACGTATTGCAGCTCAAAGCCGCGGATGGATCGAGTACGACCGCAGCAGTTTCGCCACCGAATTCGACGCCCGGTTGGTACGATGCACGTGAGAATATGATGTTACCGAGCCGTTCGGCGTCGACACCGGACCTCCGAACGTCGGATGACCTGCATCCTGCCAGAACGCAGGTCAAACTGACTGGAAGGGCTACAAGAATATGAGCCCTAACGGAAAGATTCATTGGACTTCCCAGAAGCCGAATACAGCACCCCTCGGGCAGTTGCTCCACTCCGTGGCACACATGGAGATAGCCGAGGAATATCAACGTAACGAGGTGAATTTCGCCCGGTCGAGCCCAGGTAGACCTTGGCCCGCAATTTCCGATCTCGCGTCTCACAACACGGCCATTGTTACATCAATCTTCCCGTTATCGACAGGGCCGGTGAGCTGTGCTGAAAAAGGAAACTTCCAAGCAAGACGAGCTGAGAGCTGAAGGGAGCCGACAGCGCGTGAGCGGAGAGGAGAAGGCCAAATCCTCCGGTCGACCTCGCCCGTGAGGAGAAGGGAGGAGAGGCGCTCGACGTGAAGCAAGTGGCCATCCGCGTCACGGCCCGCATCCAGGATCCCGACCGGGTCGGAGAGCGGCTGGAGCTCGGTCCGGTCCTCGAGCTCGGCGTCAGCCCCGACGGCCCGCGAGCAGGTAGGCCGTCTCCCGGGCCCGGAGCTTCCCGGAGTGGCAGACGTGGGCCAGCTCCAGGCCGGCCGCCGCGAGGGCCGGTCCGACCCGGCGGGCGTCCTCGCGCCCCTCTTCGGTGAGAGGCCGCTCTCCCTACTACTTCTCGTTCACCCCCGCCGCCACCCCCTCCGGGTCCTGGCCCAGCCAGTACATGCCCGTCGGCTCGCGCTGGCGGGGCCACACCTCGTTCAGCGTCGCCGCCTCGTACAGCCGGCCGTTCTTCATGACGTAGCGGAGCGAGCTCACGTTCTGCAGGTCCTCCAGCGGGTTCCGGTCCAGGACCTGGAGGTCCGCCAGCTTCCCCGGCTCGATCGAGCCCAGGTCGCCGTCCAGCCCCAGGTCGTCCGCCCCCATGATCGTGGCCACCCGGAGGGCCTGCATGGGCGTCATGCCGCCCGAGGCGAGCATCCACAGCTCCCAGTCGTAGCCCAGGCCCTCGAGCTGCCCGTGGCTCCCCACGCCCAGCCGACCGCCCGCCTCCATGATCTTCCGCGCGTAGGTGGCGATCTCCGGGAAGACGTGCTCGTCCTCCAGGAACCACCCGCCCGGCCCCGGGCCCGGGCCGGGGCCCCGCCGGCGCGTCTTCGAGTCCAGCTCCTGGTGGGGCGTGAACCGGCGGAGCCTGGCGTCGTCGTGCGGGTTGTGGCGCGTGTACCAGTAGTTCTCCCCGAAGGGCCCGCCGTACGCGACGATGAGCGTGGGCGTGTAGGCGCTCTTCGTGTCCGCCATGAGCCGGATGACGTCCTCGTACAGCGGGAAGATCGGGAGCGCGTGCTCGTGGCCCGGATACCCGTCCAGCGCGTGGGTCATGTCCAGCTTGAGGTCGAGCCCGCCCTCGGTGGTCGGCAGCAGCTCCTGCTCGCGGGCCGCCATGATGACCCACTGCCGCTGCTGCCGGTTCCCGGTCATGTACATCTTGATGTAGCGGGTGTGGTAGTACCGGCTGTACCGCTCCAGGACGTCCCGGGCCTCGTCCAGGCTCGAGATCATCTCCGAGCTGAACACCCCCGGCCCGGTCGAGAAGATGCGCGGTCCCAGCATGCGGCCCGCCTCGACCCGGTCGGCGTAGGTGAGGACGTCGGTGGTCGACGTCTGCGGGTCGCGGGTCGTCGTGACCCCGTACGCCAGGTTGGCCATGTACTTGGGGATCTGCGTCTTGTGGAGCCCCCACACCGGCCACGGGTGGGCGTGCGTGTCCACGAAGCCGGGGATGATCGTCTTCCCCGACACGTCGATGACCTCGGCCCCGCGCGGCACCGGGACCTCGCCCCTCGCTCCCACGGCGCGGATGCGGGCGCCCTCGACCACCAGGTCGGCGTCCTCGACGACCCGGTCGCCGTCCATGGTGACCACCCGGGCGCCCCGGAGGACGACCGCCCCCCGCGGGATGTCGCGCCGGGCGCGGACGACCACGGCCCGCTCCGTGGGCTCGTAGGCGGGCTCCTCCTTCCCGGCCTCCGCGCCGGCGCTCCCGTCGGCCTCCCCGGTCGTGTCGGCGGCCATCTCCACGGCCTCGTCGGCCGCCTCCGCGGTGTCGGGCCCGGCCGCGGCCTTCGCCCGCGCCTCGGCCTTCTTAGCCGCCTCCACGCTGTCCTCGGCGGCCTTCGCCGCCACGAGGTCGTAGGCGAAGTGGGCGTTCCCGATCGACCAGTGGACGGTGCGGCCGTCCGGGCCCCACGCGACGAACTGGCCGCCCACGTCGGTGAGCTTCCTGACCGGCACGGCGGCGGTCTCCGGGCTCGCCACCGAGACCTCGGGGGTCTTCCCGCCCACGAACGGGACGGTGACCACGTAGACCTGGTGGTTCACCAGGGCCAGCGCCTTCGTGCCGTCCGGCCCCATGAGGAGGAGCCCGGCCTGCAGCGGGCGGCGCGAGCCGGGCGGCTTCCCTCCCGCGACCTTCAGGTAGCTCCTCTGGTCGGTCCCGTCCCAGCGAATCGAGACGAGCCCGTCGCCGGTGGAGTACAGGAAGATCCGGTCCGGCTCCGAGCGGCTGAAGTGCGGGTTCCCGCGGCCCTCGGCCGGCACGATCGTCCGGGCGGCGCCGCCCGACGCCGGGATCCACACCAGGTCCTCGCGGGCCCCGGGCTCGAACGGGCCCTGGTGCTCGAAGTACGTCCGGGCCGGACCGCTCACCGCGACGATCCGCTCCCCGTCCGGCGACCACGCGGGCTCCTGGTAGACGGCCGACTCGGTCGTGAGCCGGCGGGGGCTGCCGCTCCCATCCGAGCGCGCCCGGTACAGGTGGCCGCCCGCCTGGTCCGACCAGGTGGCATAGGCGATCCAGCGGCCGTCGGGCGACCACGTGGGCTCGGCCTCGATGAGGTCCTCCGAGGAGGTGAGCCGGCGCGGCTCCCCGTCCGGCCAGTCCATGACGTACAGCCGGTCGAGGGCCGTGAACGCCAGCCGCTTCCCATCGGGCGAGGGCACGGCGTCCCGGATCTGCCGGACCGTGAACTCCGCCGAGTCGGGGATCGGGTACTCGAAGTCGAGCCGCGGTCCCATCGGGACCGCCGCGTCCACCGTGAACGGGATCTCGCTCGGCTCGCTCCCGTCCACCGGGATCCGCCAGATCTTCCCGCCGTAGGTGGCCACCAGCTCCTTCGAGTCGGGCGTGAACGACATGCCGGGGTAGACGTCCCGGCTGGCCACCGACTCCTGGTCGTCGCGCTGGACCGGGTAGGCAAGCCAGCGCTCCCGGCCGTTCGAGAGGTCGCGGATGCGGAGGCCGGTCTGCGCGTCGTGGCGCGTGGCGTAGACCAGCCAGCGGCCGTCGGGCGAGAGGGTGGGGCGCATGCCCGAGCCGTAGCGGGCCGAGCGCGTGAACGTCTCCCCCGTCTTCCGGTCGTACTCCACCAGCTCGTACTGCGGGAAGATGGCGTTGTACTCCCAGGTCCCCTGCCGCTGCGCGAACCAGATGTAGCGCGGGTCGGGCCCGAAGGCCGCGCCCGTGAGCCGCTTCCCCTCGGAGCGCCCGCCGTTCCCGCCGTTCTCGTCCTCGACGAGCTGGATCCCGGTCCCTCCGTCCACGTGGAAGAGCCAGGGCTTGGCCGGGCCGAAGCCCGTCTGCTTCGAGGCGACCAGGTACTGGCCGTCCGGTGTCCACTCGGGCGACTGGAAGAGGTCGTGCTTCGTCTTCGTGACCTGGACGGTGTCCCTCCCGTCCACCGAGACGATCCACACGTTCTCCGAGCCGCTCCGGTCCGAGACGAACGCCACGCGCTTCCCGTCGGGGCCGAAGCGCGGCTGCCCGTCGAACGCCTGCCCCGTGGTGAGGGGGCGCGCTCGACCGCCGTCGAACGGGAGGAGATAGAGGTCGCCCAGGTAGTCGAAGACCAGCTGCCGGCCATCGGGGCTCACGTCGATCGAGAGCCACGAGCCCTCCGACGAGGCGACCCGGAGCGTGTCGGGCGTCGAGAGCGGCAGGGGCTCCTTCTCCTCCTCCTTCGCGGCCATCTTCCCGGCCTTCCCGGTCGTGTCCTGGAGGGCGGCCGGCGCCGGGCCATCCGGGGCCGACGCCGCAGCGGCCGGGACGGCGGGCGCCGGAGCCGGGCGCGCGGCCGCGGGGGCCGGGGGCACGGACGCCGCCAGGACGATCGAGGATGCGAGGAGGGTGGGGATCCGCATGGGCCGCTCCGGGTCGGAGTCGCTCTCGTCGGTTCGTGGCCCGGCCGGGCGGCCGGCGCCGCGGACCGGGAGCGCCGGACGGGCCGGCGCCGTGAGACCGGGCAGGATAAGGCGGACCGCACGGCGGGGAAAGCCCGCCGGCGGTACGGGAACGCGGCAGTGCGGGAACGCGGCGGTCCCGGGAACGCGGCGGTCCCCGGCTTCGGAGGAGGAGGGCGGCGCCGGGGCCGGGGACCCCGGAGGCCGGCTCGCTAGGCTTTCCCCGCCTCGCGAGGGAGGAGCCCGGGCGTCACGAACCACGTGAGCCGCCAGTCCCGCCCCTCGCCGCTCACGAAGCGCAGCACCCCGCCGGGCGGGATGTCCACGACCTCCGCGTCGGCGCTCCCGGTGAGGAGGAGCGAGCCGAGGCGCTCGACGTGGGGCAGGTGGCCGACCACGAGGACCGGGCCGACCGCGTCCCGCACCGCGTCCAGGACCGTGGTGGGGTCCGAGAGCGGTTGCAGGTCGACGCGCTCCTCGAGCTCGGCCCCGGCACCGACCGCCCCCGCCAGGAGGTCGGCCGTCTCCCGGGCCCGGAGCTTGGGGGAATGCCACACCGAGGACAGCTTCACACCGGCCGCCTCCAGGGCGCGCCCGACCCGGCGGGCGTCCTCGCGTCCCTCGTCGGTGAGCGGCCTCTCGCCGCCCCGGCTCTCGCCGGCCGCCCGGGCGTGCCGGGCCACGTACAGCTCCACCGTCGTCTCCCTTCCCTCAGGCCGCGGCGGTGCCGGCCAGCCGCCGCTTCATCCACTCGATCTGGCCGCCCTGGCGCAGGATCTCGATCTGACGCTCCGAGAGGTCGTGCCGGGCCGCGCAGGTCTCGCCCTTCGTGACGTTCGTCACCTCCACCTCCGGGCCGCGGCCCAGGGTCTCGTCCAGGCCCTCGACCCGCAGGACGTCGCCCTGCTCGATCCGGTCGTAGTCGTCCGGGTCCTGGAAGGTGAGCGGCAGCACCCCGAAGTTGACCAGGTTCTGCCAGTGGATGCGCGCGTAGTCCTTCGCGACCACGAGCCGGAGGCCCAGGTAGCGCGGCGCCAGCGCCGCGTGCTCCCGGCTCGAGCCCTGGCCGTAGTTCGAGCCGCCGACCACCGCGTGCCCGCCCGAGTCCCGGGTGTCCATGGCCTTGTCGTAGTAGTCGGGATCGACCACGTCGAACGCGAACTTCGAGATCTCGGGGATGTTGCTCCGGTACGGGAGGACCTCGGCGCCCGCCCGCAGGATCTCGTCGGTGGAGATGTCGTCGGCCGCCTTGAAGCTCACCGGCACCTCGAGCGCGTCCGGCAACCCCTCCAGCTCGGGGAGGGAGACGATGTTGGGACCCTTCACGAGCGACAGCTCGCGGGCCTCCTCGGCGGAGGGCGGCGCCTCGAGCGCCTTCGTGTTCAGGATCGGCTCGGCGGGATCCGAGACGTCCGGATACGAGAGCCCGAGCTCCTCCTCCAGGCTCCGCGGGTCGGTGATGACGCCCATGAGCGCCGAGGCGGCGGCCGTCTCGGGACTCACCAGGAAGACCATGTCGTCCTTCGTCCCCGAACGGTCGGGGAAGTTCCGCGGGACCGTCCGCAGGCTCCGCGTGTCGGTGGCCGGGGCCTGGCCCATCCCGATGCAGCCGTTGCAGCCGGCCTGGTGGATGCGGGCGCCGGCGTGGATGAGGGAGAGGAGATGCCCGTCGCGGTCCAGGTTCTCGAGGATCTGCCGCGAGGTCGGGTTCACGTCGAGGGAGACGTCCGGGTGCACCTGCCGTCCCTTCACGATCTCGGCCGCAACGGCGAAGTCGCGGTAGCCGGGGTTGGCCGAGGAGCCGACGTAGGCCTGGGAGATCTCCTCGCCCGCCAGCTCCGAGACCGGCACCACGTTCCCCGGGCTCGAGGGCTTCGCGATGAGCGGGACCAGCTCCGAGAGGTCGATGTGCTCGTCGACGTCGTACCCGGCGTCCTCGTCGGCCACGATCTCGATCCAGTCGTCCTCGCGTCCCTGGGAGGCCAGGAAGCGCCGGACCTCGTCGTCGGAGGGGAAGACGGTGGTCGTCGCGCCCAGCTCCGTCCCCATGTTGGCGATGACGTGCCGGTCCATGGCCGAAAGGCTCTCGAGCCCCGGCCCGTAGTACTCGATGATCCGGCCCACGCCCCCGTCCACGTCGTGACGCCGGAGCATCTCCAGGATCACGTCCTTGGCGCTCACCCAGTCGGGGAGCTCCCCGGTGAGCCGGACGCCCCAGATCTCGGGCATCTTCACGTAGTAGGGCTCGCCGGCGATGGCCATGGCCACGTCCATCCCTCCCGAGCCGATGGCCAGCATCCCGATGGCGCCGGCGGCGGGGGTGTGGCTGTCCGAGCCCACCATCGTCTTGCCGGGCACGCCGAAGCGCTCCTGGTGGACGGGGTGGCTCACCCCGTTCCCGGGCCGGCTGAACCAGATCCCGAACTTCCGGCAGGCGCTGCGCAGGAACCGGTGGTCGTCCGGGTTCTTGTTGTCCTCCTGGATGAGGTTGTGATCCACGTACTGAGCCGAGAGCTCGGTCCGGGCCCGGTCCAGGCCCATGGCCTCGAGCTCCAGCATGACCAGCGTGCCCGTGGCGTCCTGGGTGAGTGTCTGGTCGATCTCGAGCCCGATTTCCCGGCCGGGGGTCATCTCCCCCTCCACCAGGTGCGACTGGATCAGCTTCTGTGCGACGTTCAGGCCCACGTGCCTCTCCCGTTCCGGTGAACGTGCTCGGTCCCGTCCACCGTGGCGGGCAAGGGTCGTACCGACGTCGCGCGGGCCGGCGACGCGGGCGCGGCCGCCCCCGGGTCAGCCCCCCGCGGCGGAGTCCTCCGGCGTCGTCCCCGGCCGGGGCGGAGCCTCCCAGCCTTCCAGGCCCCGCACCCAGCGCTGGAACCAGGCCAGCTCCTCCGCCATGCGGGTGCGCTGGTGGCGCGGCTCCCGGAAGCCGTGCGGCTCGCGCGGGAACTCGAGGTAGCGCTCGGGGACCCCGAAGTGGCGGAGCGCGGCGTGGAAGTTCATGGACTGCATGGGCGTGTCGGTGCGGTCCCGGGCCCCGTGGAAGAGGATCGTGGGCGTCTTCACCCGCTCCATGTGCCAGAAGCTCGAGCGCTCGCGCCAGAAGTCGCCGTTGGACCACGGGTCGCCGCCCAGGTACCAGCGGGCCACGTCGAAGTGGAAGCCCGGCCCGTACTCGGCCGGCCAGTCGGTGACCATGGCGCCCAGGCTCGCCGCCCTGAAGCGGTCGGTCCGGGTCAGCGTCCATCCGCCCAGGATGCCCCCGTAGCTCCACCCCTTGATGGCCAGGGAGTCGGGATCCGCGACGCCCCGGCGGACCATCTCGTCGACCCCGCTCATGAGGTCCCGGTAGTCCCCTCCCCCGATGTCGTGCATGTTCCCGCGGAGCCAGGCGTCCCCGTAGCCCGAGGAGCCGCGCACGTTGGGCTGGAGGACGGCGTAGCCGTGGGCCGCCAGGACCTGCGCGTCGGAGTCGAAGCGGCGCGTGAAGCTCCCGGCCGGCCCGCCGTGGACCTCCAGCACCATGGCCCCCGGCCCCGACCAGCCCGCGGCCTCCGGCGGCCGGTAGAGGAGCCCCTCGACCTCGTTCCCGTCGGAGCTCTTCCAGCGGACGACCTCGGGCGCGGCCAGGTCCTTCCCCTCCACGTCCGCGTTGGCCCGGGTGATCCGGTGCGCCTCGAACGGCCCGAGCCCGGCCACGTACAGGTCCCCGGGAACGGAGGGCGTGCTGAGCTCGAAGGCCACGTGACCGTGGTCGGCCGACCAGCTCGGCCCGCCCACGACTCCGTCCAGCCGGCTCAGGCGCTCGACCCGGCCCGAGGACGGGTCGAGGCGGTAGAGCTCGGCCGTGGTCCGCACCTGGGCGGAGAAGTCGATCTCGCCGTCGGGCGACCAGGCGTAGTCCCCGATCGCCCCCTCGAACCCCGGTGCCAGCTGGCGCACCCGCCCGCCGGCCGCGTCCAGGGCGTACAGGTTTCCCTGGTCCAGGCGCCACGTGGCGGTGTCCGGCGCCACGTACGTGAGCGTCTTCCCGTCGGGCGACCACGCCAGCCCGGACTCGGGGGCCTCGTTGTGCGTGAGCCGGCGGACCTCACCGTCGGAGACGTCGACGAGGGCGACCTCGGAGCGGAAGGCGTCGTTCCTGTGGTCCTCGGTGCGGAAGGTGAAGGCCACGCGTCCTCCGTCCGGGGAAGCCGCGAAGTCCCCCACCACCCGTTTCCCGGTGGTCAGCGCGTGCTCGACCGCCGAGTCCGGGTCGACCTCCACCCACCACAGGTTGGACCAGCGGCCCCGCCGCTGGCCGTTCGGGCCCTCGTCCACCGCCATCGCGTCCCAGCCGTCGTCCAGGGAGTCCTGCGCCGCGCCCGGGAGCGAGTCGGCGGCCACGAAGAAGATCCGCCGCGAGTCCGGCCCCCACTCGAAGCGGCCGACCGACGTGGCGTGATGGGTGAGCGGCCTCGCCTCCCCACCGTCCGTCCGGATCACGTAGAGCTGGCGGGCGCCGCCATCCTCCTCCTCGTCCCCGTCCTCCGCGCGGCGCACGAAGGCGATCCACCGGCCGTCGGGGGACCAGCGCGGCTGCGCGTCACCCTCCTCCGACGTGAAGGGCCTCGGATCGCTCCCGTCGGCCCGGACCAGCCACAGGCGGCTCTTCCGGTCGTTGTGCTCCCAGTCCAGGGTCTCGCGGGTATAGACCACCCGCGAGCCGTCCGGCGAGATCCTGGGATCCGTGACGCGAACGAGGTCCAGCGCGTCATCGATCGTGAAGAGGGCCGTGTCGCCGGCCGCCGGGGAGCCCGTGGAGGGACCGCCGGGCCGGGCCGCGAGCGGGGCCGCACCCGGGGCCGCCAGGAGGGCCGCGGCCACGACGAGGGCTCCGGCGAACCGTAGGATGCAGCGGCTCTTGATCGGGATCATGATCGGCTCCGTGGATCGTGGACAGGAACGGCGGTGCTCGCGCGAGCCCGGCGGAGGCCGGGCGGGGCCACGATAGGATCCCGTCCGCGTCCGCCGCAACGAGGCGGGCCCTTTCCCACGCACGGGCCGCGGCCCGTCTCAGGCGGGGCCCGAACCACCCGCGGGCCGGCACGGACAGGAGTCCCGCACGGAGCCGCTTGCCCGGCTCCACGGGCAGAGGGTAACGTTCCCGCGTCTCCCGCCGCTGGAGCCGCCGGGGTCACACCGCACGCAGAACAGGAAGAGGAACCCATGACACCAGTATTCGAAGGACTCTCCCGGAAGGGGAGCGACTCCCCCACCGCCAGCTCGTCGTCGACCCAGGGTCGCGGCACCGCGACGCCGTCGGTCATCGGGAGCGGGATGGAGCTGGACGGCGAGCTCAAGGCCCGCGGCGACCTCCGCATCGAGGGCCGCGTGAAGGGCTCGATCCGGACCGAAGGCGAAGTCGTGGTGGCGCCGCGCGGGATCGTCGACGGCGACATCCAGGCCCGGGAGATCCACGTCGGCGGGCGGGTGACCGGCAACGTCATCGCCTCCGAGGCCGCGCGCTTCATGGAGGGCTGTCAAGTGGACGCCGAGGTCCGGGCCTCCGTCATCCAGATCCAGGAGGGCGGCGTCGTCAACGGCCGCCTGGTGATGGAGAAGGGTGGGTCGGGGAGCTCGGGCTCCTCCGGGTCGTCGAGCTCGTCGGGAGGACCCTCGGGATCGAAGGCCTCCGGCGGCAGCGGCTCGGGCGGGTCGTCGTCCGGCTCCGGCTCCTCGGGCTCGGGCGGGAGCTCGTCCGGGTCCTCCTCCGGGAGCTCCTCGAAGTCCTGACGGGCCGGGACGCCCCGCCGCGCGGGGTCTCCCGAACGGAGCACCGGGCCTCCTGCCCGACGCGCGAGCCCTCCCGAACGAAGATCGGCCGCCCCGGCGCCCGCGAGGACGCCGGGGCGGCCGCTCGTTTCTCAGGGCACCCGCTCCCGGAGACCGGCACCGAGCCGGCCGGGAGGGGTCGGCCCTCCGACCGCTACGGGAAGCTCACCTGGATGCCTCCGTACAGCGGCACCGACCACAGGCTGCTGGTCCCGAGGGCGATGGGGAGGTTGCTGCCCGCCACGCTCTGGAACGTGTCATCGCTGTTCGAGAAGACCAGGTTGACCCGGCCGCCGGCGAACAGGTCGACCTGACGGTTCAGCGGGAACGCCAGCTTGGCGCCTCCGGTCATCGTGAAGTAGCTGTGGGTCGGTCCGCCACCGTTGAAGTCCACGGTGGTGAGGCCCAGCCCGCCGTTCACGGTGAACTTCACGTTCCCGCTCACCGGCGGTGCCAGGTTGGCCTCCACGCCGGCCGTGTAGTGCCACAGGTTCAGGTCACGATAGGTCTGCGCGCCCGGGATCTGGTTCCCGTTGAGGGACTCCAGGCTCCAGTCGGCGCGCACGGCGAAGCGGGGGCTGAACCAGTAGGCCCCGCCCAGGCCCGCGCCCAGGCCGGGATCCTCGAGGTCGCCCAGCCCGCCGAACGGGACCGCGATCCCGAGCCGTCCATCCACGGTGAAGCGCGGCTCGAACACGCTCTGCGCCTGCGCCGGCGAGCTCCAGCTCCCCAGCAGCGCCACGGCGCCCAGGGCGGCCACCAGCGCGGCGCTCCATCTACCTGCTTGCTTCATGCGTCCTCCTCTGTCGTCGGCCAACGAAAGGTGCTTCGCGTCCACTGCATCGATCTACGGTCGTGCCGTCGCCGAGGATTCGCCTCGCCGGCTCGGCCCGCTGTCCGGTCGATGGACGAACGGGCCGAGCGAAAGGTCACGCCCCGGCCCGCGTCCGTCGTCGCCGGGCGTCGCGCTCGTCAGGGAAGATGAAGCGCGATGCCTCCCTGCAGGGGGACCGACCACGTCGTGTCCCCGATGTCGCCGCCCACGGCCTGGAAGTCCTCGGGGCTGGTGAACATCAGGTAGGCCCGCGCCTGCACGAACACGTCCACGAGGGGCATGGGGCTGTAGCCCACCCGCGCGAAGCCGGTCGTGCTCAGATACGTCTTCTTGTCCGGGCTCACGGTCACGCCCCCGGACGTGAGGTCGTCGAAGGCGAAGGTCGTGGCCCCGGCTCCCACGCCTGCCGTGATGCGCCAGGGGATCAGGATCGGCCGGAGGAGCTCGACGTCCACGCCCGCCCCGTAGTGGTAGAGCTTGAGGTCGGGATAGGCGGCCAGGCCGGTCGGCCTCGGCTTGCCCAGGAGGGTCTCCAGGTCGCCGTCCGCCCTCACGCGGATCCGGTCGGCGAGCCGGTAGGAGACTCCGAGCCCGGCGCTGAAGCCGGCATCCTCCATGTCGGACAGGTTGCCCGCGGGGACGCCGATGCCCGCCCGCCCCTCGACGGACAGGTTGCGGGCCACCGAGACGGCGGTCCCCACCTGCGCGCGGGCCGGGCCGGGAAGGAGCAGGGCCACGAAGGCCGCGCCCAGGAGCGCTGTCCAGAACGAACGACTCTGTAGCATGATATCCTCCTCTGAGTCTCTCGCGGGGTCGTCACGTCGGTCGGGTCGGATCGAAAGAGCAGCCTTCGGACGGGTCCTTCCCGCCCCGGGCGCGGACGCCCGCTGCGGCTGCCGACGGGCCGGTCGGCCCCGGCCCTCACCCGATTGCAAGATACGGTCCCGGCGGGCGTCCCGGGCGGGACGTGACGCGGAGGCGGTCGGGACCCTACGATTCGGAGGCGAGACAGCCGCCCGATCGGCCGGCGCGGCGGAGCGCCGGTGGGTGGGCGGTGGACCCGGGAGGAGAACGTGCACGAAGCGGAGGATCGGGACGAGACCGGAGGCGAGCCGGTCACGAGCTACGCCGAGGCCCTGCGCCGTCTGGGGGGCGAGGGCTGGTGCGTGATCGAGAAGAGCCTCTACACCGAGACCCTGGAGGAGCAGCTCGAGCGCCTGGCCGGCCAGCCCGAGGCGGCGTCCTCCCAGACGGTCCGTCTCGTCCGCCATCCCGACCGCGTCGAGATCTTCCGGGTCCACCGCACGGGAGAGCGGGAGTACGTGGACGAGACCCCGCAGGCCGTGGTCCGCCGCGCCCCGGAGGCGTAGGAGCGCCCGTCCTCCCCGCGCGCGGTCTCTTCCCGCGCGCCGGGCCGCCTGCCGCCGGACACGCCCCGCGCGCTCAGCGGAGCACCAGGGCCCGCACGACGAAGGGGACGAGGAACAGGAGGTTGTGGAGCTCGGCCACGATCGAGGCCCCGAGGTGCTCGTTCACGAGCTCGAGCCGCCCTTCCGAAGGAGCCCTCGGCCACCAGCGCGGCGTCTCCTCCCGGAAGACGCGGTACGGCTCCCCGTAGCTCTCCTCGAGCACGCCCTCTTCGTATCGCGCGACCACCGCGTACACGGCCAGGAACCAGACCGCCGTCGGCACGACCAGCCACAGGAGCCCCGAGGTCGCCACGAGACCGGTGCCGATGAGAGTGTTGCCCACGTAGATCGGGTTCCGGGCCCACAGGTAGGGGCCCGAGCGGGTGAGCGCCGTCTCGGTCTCGAGCCGGTAGTGCAGGTGCTGCTGCGCCCACAGACGCAGGAAGACGCCCGGGGCGAACAGGACGAGCCCGAGGGCCCACGACAGGACCGGCCGGTCCGCCCGACCGACGGTCGTGAACAGCGCGAAGAGGAGCGGGGGCGCCACCAGCCACCCGCGGAAGCGATAGAAGAAGCGTTTCACGCCCACGTCCTCACCCCGGCATCCCTCGACGGAAGACGGCCCCGACGACTAAGTTGCGGCCCAAGATGGCCACCTCCACGTCTCCCCGACAGAGCGCCTTCCTCGAACGGCTTCGGCGGACCGAGCCGCTGGTCGCCGTCGAGCTCCGCCCGCCTCCCGCCGACCTCCCCTCGGACGAGGGCATGGAGACGTGGCTCGACCTCCATCACGCGCTCCGCAGGCTGGGCCGGAGGGACACGGCCGTGTTCCTCACCGACGACGCGGTGGGCGAGCGCGAGGAGGAGAATCTCCGCCACCTGGTGACCAACCTGGCCGGGGAGGTCCCACGCGATCGGCTCGTCCCGTTCCTGACCTGCAAGCACTCGATGGGCTACTGCCTCCGCTACGCCGATCGCGCCGCCTCGCGCGGCCTCGAGGCCCTGGTGGTCCTGGGCGGGGACCCCGAGGCGGGCCCGCCCCGCTGCGTGCCGCACGCCTACCAGCTCCGCCGCAGGATCCGGGACCGGGTGCCGGGGCTCGAGCTGGGCGGCTGGGCCAATCCGCACCGGGACCCGGCCGAGCAGGTGAGCTACCTGATCGACGAGGCGTTCACCGGGGAGTTCTACCTCACCCAGGTGGTCTCGCACCACACGGCCGGCCGGGTGGAGGCCTTCGTGGAGGAGGCCCGCCGGCGGGACCTCGAGATGCCGGGCGTGTTCGGGGTGTTCTACTACCGGAGCGCGACGCCCTCGACGCTGGAGAAGCTCTCGGACTTCTTCCCGGTGCCCGCCGAAGAGCTGACCCGGGAGTTCGAGCGCGGCGCGACGCCCGAGACCGTGTGCGCCCGCTCGATCCGGGCCCTGCGGGACGCCGGCGTCCGGCACGTCTACATCAGCAACCTCGGGCACCGCCGGGCGCCCGAGCGGCTGGGGCGGATCCTGGACGCCGCGGCCGCGGGCTGAGGCCGGGGGCCGCCGGGCGGCGCCTCCGCCCGACGACGTGGGCTACGCGCCCGGGGGCGACGCGCCGGAGCCGGCCGACGCGGAGTCGCCCCCCGCCGCCCCGCCCTCCGCGGAGCCGGGGCCCGCCCGGCCCGCCTCGCCGGCACCGGTCTCGCCCACCACTCGCGCGGTCTCGATGTAGTCCAGCTTCGGGAACTGCTCCTCCAGGTAGGCGTTCCCCTCGTGGAGGATGCGCGCCTGATCGGGGCCCTCCCCCTTGGGCGGACCGTCCCCGTAGCCGGAGTAGAGGGAGTCGACCGTGGCCACCCCCTCCACCACCTCCCCGAAGGGCGCGAAGCCCATCCGGTCCAGGCGGGCGTTGTCGGCCAGGTTGATGAAGATCTGGCTGGTCCGCGTATCGTTCCCGGCCGAGGCGAAGGTCAGCGTGCCGCGGGTGTTGCTCTTGGTGACCGGGTCGTCCCGGATCGGTCGGCGGCGCCACGCCAGGGCCCGGGCCGTGTCCCCCGAGATGCCGAACTGGGCCACGAACCCGGGGATCACGCGGAAGAAGCGGTTTCCGTCGAAGTAGCCGGCCTCCACGAGCCGGTAGAAGCGCGTGGCGCCCCGCGGCGCCCAGGCGCGGTGCACGAGCACGGTGAACGGCCCGGCCGAGGTCTCGAACCGGACCCGGAAGGTGTCCGGCACCGCCGGGGCCGACGACCGCTCGCCCGAGCCGCCGCCCCGGCACCCCGTCCAGGCCGCCGCCGCGGCGAGCGCCAGCCCGCCCGCCACCCCGATCCACGTCGACGTCACGCGTCCCATCCGTCCTCTCCCTCGTCGTCTCCCGCACCGTCCCCGGACCCGGCCGGGCCCCTCCCGACCGACGGACCTCCCTCGCCCTGCCGGTACATGCGCCAGGTGGGGTAGGCGAAGTCGAGCCCCGGCTCCGCCTCGACGGTCTCGAGCATCGCCCGGCCCACCCGGTCGGCCGAGCCGCGCCTTCGCCGCAGGGGCACCAGGTAGCGCAGGGTGAGCTCGATGCCCGAGTCGGCCACCGTCACGTACACGATCGGCGTCAGCGCACCGTACTTGAGGGCGTAGCGCCGTCCCATGCCGCGGAAGCTCTCGCCCGCGTCGCGGGCCCACTCCTCCCATTCCCCGCGGCCGATCGCCTCCAGCCGCTCGACGCCCAGCCGCCAGTCGCTCTCGAAGGTGAGGAGGAATCGGAGCTCCTGCCACACGTACGAGCCATCCGAGGGGGTGAAGAACACGCTCTCGTCGAGCAGCCGGGAGTTGGGCACCGAGGCCAGCCGTCCGCTCGACTGCCGCCCGTACACCAGGTTGCCGACCTCGAGGACCGTGGTCTTCAAGATGCCGATGTCGATGATCTCGCCCACCAGGCCGCCGACCTCGATGCGGGTCCCGGGCCCCAGCTCGCGGTGCCCGGTGAGGTAGAGCCAGCCCGCCGCGCTCTTCCCCACGTCCTGGAGGGCGATGGCGGCCCCGGCGCCGACCAGGCCGATCACCGTGGCCAGCTGCCCGAAGTGTCCGACGAAGAAGGAGAGGCCGAGGAGTACGAGGAAGAGGGCCCCCGCGTAGCCCACCCGCTTGGAGAGGAGGTGGCGCCGATTGACGTCCTCCACGTTGTGGGCGATCCAGCGCCGCGCCAGGCGGACGAGCCCCGCCACGACCAGGGCGACGACGATCCACAGCAGGAGGTCCCACAGGGCCGAGGCCGAGAGGCGGTCGGGCAGCGACCGCAGCAGATTCCGGATCCAGCTGGAGCCCATTCCCGCCCCCCCTCGACGAATCTCGCGGATCGCGAGCCCGGAGCCGACCGGCGCGATCCCCCCACCGCCTCCAGGATGGAGCGCCGCGGGCGCCGGCACAAATCCCGAAACGCGGGAAGCCGCGGCGGGTATCCCGCCGAGACGCGATCTGGCGGACCCCCCATCCCGAAGCACCGGAGGCGACGGCGTGAGCGACACCGAGCAGCGGATCCGGACCGAGGCCGTCTCGACCAGCGACGAGGAGATCTTCGACGTCGTCGAGGACACCCTCCTCGACCTGTGGAAGGCCGTGGACGACCTGGCGCGGATCCACGCGCCGCGGCTGCCCTACTACCGCGTGACGATCTTCGGATCCTCCCGGATGCAGGAGGGGGACCCCATCTACGGGAAGGTGCGCGACCTGGCCCGGGAGCTCTCCTCGATGGGCTGCGACATCGTCACCGGCGGCGGGCCCGGGCTCATGGAGGCGGCCAACCAGGGCTCCGAGGAGGGGGACGTGGACGGGAAGACCCGCTCGTTCGGCCTCAACATCGAGGTCCCGCACGAGCAGCAGGTCAACCCGTACGTGGAGAAGGCCTACACCCACCGGACGTTCTTCACCCGACTCCACCACTTCGTGCGGCTCTCCAGCGCGTTCGTGGTCGTGCCGGGCGGCATCGGCACCACCCTGGAGGCCCTCATGGTGTGGCAGCTCCTCCAGGTCCGGCACATCACCGACCGTCCGTTCATCATGCTCGGCCCCATGTGGCAGGAGCTGGTGGACTGGGGCCGCCGCTTCATGCTGGACGGCGGGCCCCGCCGCCTGGCCGACCCCGGTGACCTGGACCTCCCGCACTGCGTCGACGAGGTCGAGGAGGCCGTGGCGATCCTCCGGGAGGACCTGGAGCGCGTCCGGGACGGCCGAAAGCCCGCGGACGGGGATCGGGCCGGCGGCTGAGGCCGCCCGGTCCGCCCGCCCCCGACCCCATCCGGACCGTCGGCCCCGATCCCATCCGCTCGCACGTCGCCGGCGGCGAGGTCGGTCGAAACCGGGGCCGCCCGAGCCCCGTAGGGAGGACAGCGGGAGGCGGTGCGGCGGCAGGCGATGCAACCCTCGTCCCCTTCCGGACGTCCAAGATGTGGCTCTCGCAAAGGAGAGGTCCCCCGGGAGCCCGAACGGGACGAAGATGACGGAACGGGGATTCGCCGGCGTGCGGCACCCTCCTGTGGCAAGGATAGAGAGCGACCTCCTGTCGCGATCGAATCCGCGCGCCGGTGATCCCTTCCTCCGCCACGCCCCTTCCGCGCCCTGCCTCTTCCGCGCCCTGCCTCTTCCGCGCCCTGCCCGGACCCTCCCCGCACGGGCCTTGCTCTCGTAGGGCGCGACCCTTTCACGTCACGCCGGCCGGAAGGAGAGCGCATGAGCGGGGACGGAAAGCAGGGCGGCTCGGACGCATCGGACGGTTCGGGCTCGGGGGGCGTCGGCTTCCTCGAGGCCGCCTCCATCGGCGTGGGGGGCATGGTCGGAGGCGGCATCTTCGCCGTCCTCGGCCTGGCCGTGCAGCTGGCGGGAGGCGGAACGCCGGTGGCGTTCGCTATCGCCGGCGCCGTGGCGCTCGTGACCGCCTACGCCTACAGCCGCCTGTCGGTGACCTTCCCCAGCCAGGGGGGCACGGTCTCCTTCCTGAACCGGGCGTTCGGGGAGGGGACGCTCACGGGTTCCATGAACGTCCTCCTGTGGCTCAGCTACGTCGTCATGCTCTCCCTGTACGCCTTCGCCTTCGGGAGCTACGGCGCGACTTTCTTCCCGGAGGGCTCGCAGGGCCTGTGGAAGCACGTCCTCATCAGCGCCGCGATCGTCGTGATCGCCGGCCTCAACCTCCTGAGCTCGAAGGTCGTGGGCGAGGTGGAGGACTGGATCGTCGGGATCAAGCTGGCGATCCTCCTGTTCTTCGTGGGCGTGGGGATCTGGGGGGTCCAGGGCGGGCGCCTGGCGCCGTCCTCCTGGCAGCCCCCCTTCCAGCTCGCCGCGGGCGGGATGATCATCTTCCTCGCCTACGAGGGCTTCGAGCTCATCGCCAACACCGCAGGCGACACGAAGGATCCCGAGAAGACGCTGCCGCGCGCCTTCTTCACGTCGGTGGGCTTCGTGGTCGCGCTGTACGTGGCCGTGGCGATCGTGACCGTCGGGAACCTGCCCGTGGACAGGATCGTGGAGGCGAAGGACTACGCGCTGGCCGCGGCGGCGCGCCCGTTCCTGGGGCAGTTCGGCTTCACGCTGATCGCCGTGGCGGCCATGCTCTCCACCGCATCGGCCATCAACGCCACGCTGTACGGGTCGGCCCGGCTGAGCTACATCATGGCGAAGGACGGCGAGCTCCCCGCCCTCCTCGAGAAGAAGATCTGGAACGAGCCCGCCGAGGGGCTCCTCATCACCGCCGCGGCCGCCCTCCTCGTCTCCAACCTCCTGGACCTCTCGGCCATCTCGACCATGGGGAGCGCGGGCTTCCTCCTGCTGTTCGCCGGCGTCAACGCGGCCAACGTGCGGCTGGCCGACCGGACGGACTCCCGCGCCTGGGTCGGGGTCGTGGGCGCCGCGGCGTGCCTGGCCGCGCTGGCGGCGCTCCTGTGGCAGACCGTCAGGACCGACCCGAGCCGGCTGTGGGTGCTGGTCCTCCTGGTGGGCCTGTCGGTGGCCGTGGAGGTGGCCTACCGGGCCGCCACGGGGCGGACGATCCGGGTGAGCCTGTCGCCGAGCGGCGGGGCCCCCGGGGACGGCGGGAGCTGAGGGAAGCGGCGCCGGGGGCGTGGAGGGTCCCGGGGGGCGGAGCGGCCCACCCGGGACGCCGCCCGCCCGCCGCGGAGCCCGCCGGGCCGACGCGCGGCCCGGCGGGCGGCGGAACGGGGCTCAAATGTAGCGGTCGACCGCCGGAGGGGCGGGCGGCGCGGGGAGCGGCGGAAGCACGTCGAACGCGGGAACCTCCGGCGGCGCCACGTGGACCTCGGGGGGCGCCACGTGGAACGGAGGCAGGGGCGCGTCGGGGCGCACCCGAAGCCGGAACGACGTCTCCTGACCCGGCGCGGCGCGCCGTCGCTCGGGGAGGTCCACCGTGACCGTCCTCTCCTTCCGGTCGCGCATCACCTTCACCGTGATCGGACCGGCGTCGGCGTCGTGGACGGCCTCGATCACGTCGCCCGGGCCCTCGACCTTCTCGCCGCCGACCTCGACGATCACGTCGCCGGCCTTCAGGCCCGCCTTCTCGGCGGCCGAGCCGGACTCCACGCTCCCGACGAGCACGCCTTCACCGTCCTTCACGCCGAAGTAGGCGCCGAGCTGGTCGCCCAGGGGCCGCAGGCTCACGCCCAGGCGCCCGGGGCCTCCGAGCTCGAAGAGGAACCCGTGCGGACCGAGGTCGCCCGAGCGCCACGAGCGCCGCATCTCCTCGCCCGCCTTCCGGGCCTCCTCGCGGGCCTTCTCGACCTCCACCCGGAGGCGCTCCCTGGTGCTGTCGTTCACGAGGCGGCTCATGCGGAGCCGAACGTCGGGCGCGACCATGGCGCCCAGCCGTCCGAACCTCGAAGAAGCCTCGCCCGTGACGACCGTGACCTGTCGAGTCTTCCCGTCACGGACCACGCGGAGCTGGACGCTGCGGTCCGGGGGCGTCTCGCGGACCATGCGCGTGAGGGTGGCCACGCTGCGGACCGGCTCCCCATCGAAGTCCAGGATCACGTCGTCCGCCCGGAGGCCCGCCTTCGCGGCCGGCGAGCTGTCCTCCACCGAGGTCACCCTCGCCCCGCGCAGCTCCGGTAGGTCCAGGCGGGAGACGGCGGCGCTGTCGACGTCGGTGACGCGGACGCCCAGGTAGCCGGCGTCCTGCGGCCCGTTCACGATGACGCGGGTGCGCGTCGGGCGGACGACGTACGGGCTGGGCTCGCCCCCGGACACGGTCACCGTGCCGGTGTCCTGGGCGGCCGGCGCCGCGTGGGCGGGGGCGCTCAGGGCGGCGAGGCCGAGAAAGGCGGGCAGAAGACCGGTCGACCTGGCGAGACTCATGGAGATCCTCCCGACTGAGGGCCCGCCGGAGGAGGGCCCGGGCACGATCAGGGGCGAGGGATTCCTCGCTTCTTTCGAACGTTCGACAGACCGGCCGGCGGCAGGGTTGCCCGGGCTTCCGCTCGCCGAAAGTCAGGCCCGCGGCACGAGGACCGGGAGAGCGCCGGGGACCACTTCGAACGTGCGGGAGCCGGTGCCGAGATCCTCGCCGTCCCCGTTCCACGGAAGGTCCGGCTCGGCCTCCACCTCGACGCTCCGCACGCGGAGGTGGGTGACGACCGGATCGGCCAGGTGCCGGCCGCGGAGGGCCCGGCCCACCACCCGGAGGAGCGCCGGGAGCGAGACGTCGTCCAGGAGGAGGAGGTCCAGCAGGCCGTCGTCCGGGAGGGCGCCGGGAGCGATCGGGATCCCGCCCCCGAAGCGCGGGCCGCTGGCCACGACCAGGGCCAGGAGCGGGCCCGTCTGGAGCTCGCGGCCGTCGGCCCGGACGCGGACCTCGCGGGGCCTGCGTTCGAGCACCTCGTCCAGGGCGGCCCTCAGGTAGACGTGGCGCCCCCAGATCCTGCGCCGGCGGGGGGTGACGCGCTCGGCCACCCGTCCCGCGAACCCGCCCATGGCGAAGTTCACGACCCAGCCGTCGGTCCCGCCGTCGACCCGCACGAGGTCCAGGCGGCGGGGCTCCCCCTCCCCGAGGAGCGCCAGGGCCGCCCCGATCTCGAGCGGGATCCCGAGCGAGGCGGCCAGGTCGTTCCCGGTCCCGAGCGGGAGGAGCGCCACACGGAGCCCGGCGGAGCCGGCGTCGGCGCCGAGGCCGGCGGCCGCCTCGTGCAGCGTGCCGTCGCCCCCCGCGACCACCAGCGTCCCGACGCCATCCTCCAGCGCCTCGCGCGCCAGCCGGGACGCGTCGCCGGGGCCGGACGTCACCCGCACGTCGAGCCCGTGCTCCCCGGCGAGCCGGTCGGCCAGATCGGGCCGCTTCCGGGCCCCCGGGGACGCCGGGTTCAGGATGGCGCGGGGTCGCGCCCGAGAGCGGCCTCGCGCCGGTGCTGGCGCCGTCATGCCGGCCGGGTCATGCGGGTTCGCTCACGTGCGTCGGCCTCCGTGGGACGAGGTGCGGGGCGGGGACCCTGCCGCGCGCGCTCCCGCTCCGCCCTGCCCCGCCGGCGGGCCCGGCGTGCGCGCGCCGAGACACGAAGCCTATGTTGGTGCCGCCGTGCCGAACAGCCACCGCCGACAGGAGGTCCGAGCCCCACCCGTGCGCCCGCCCGAGTTCCTCCCCTGGACCGAGCCCGTCCTTCCCGCCGCCGCCCGCCTCCTGGCCCGGCGCCACGACCGCGACGGCGTCCTCGACCTGGACGGGGTCCTGGTCGTCGTGCCGATCCGCCGGGCCGGGCGGCGCCTGACCGAGCTCCTCCTCGAGGAGGCGTCGGGGCGCGGGGTCGTCCTCGTCCCGCCCGACGTCGTCACGACCGGGGGCCTCCCGGAGCGGCTGCGCCGGGCGCGGCCCGACCGTCCCGTGGCGGGCGACGTCCTGTGCCTGAGGGCGTGGGCCGAGGCCCTCCGGGACCTGGACGAGGACCGCCGCTCCCCGGTCTTCCCCGAGCCTCCCGCGGCCGACGACCTCCCCGGCTGGCACGAGCTGGCCCGGCTCGTCCGCGACCTCCACCGCGAGCTCACGGGAGAGGAGCTCGGCTTCGAGGACGTGGCCCGGGTCTGCCGCGCCGGCCCCGGCTACGACGACAGCGGCAGGTGGCGGGCCCTGGCCGAGGCGCGGCGGGGCTACGGGCGCCGCCTGGACGCGCTCGGCTACGTCGACCGGGACCGGGAGAGGTGGGACGCCATCCGTGATGACCGGGTGGGATGCGGCGGACCGATCTACCTGCTCGGCGTCGTCGAGATGCCCGGGGTGGTGCGGCGGACGCTCGAGGCGCTCGGCGACGACGTCACGCCCCTCGTCCACGCGCCGCCGGACGGGCGGGACGGGTTCGACCGGCTGGGCTGCGTGAGGCCGGGAGCGTGGGCGGAGCGTCCGATCCGGATCCCGGACGATGCCCTCGAGGTCGCGGGCCGGCCGCCCGAGCAGGCGGATGCGGTCCTCCGGCGCCTGGGCGGAGCCGGACCCCGCCTGGCGCCCGACCACGTCACGGTGGGCGTCCCGGACACCGACCTCGTCCCCTACCTGGAGCGGAGGCTCGGCGAGCACGGGGTCCCGCACCGGCACGCCGAAGGGACCCCGCTCGAGCGCACCGACCCGTGGCGGCTCCTGTCGGCCGTGGCCGACTACCTGGAGGGCGAGCGGTGGCCGGATTTCGCCGCCCTCCTCCGCCACCCGGCGGTGGAAGCCGCTCCCGGCGTCCCGGGCGCGCTCGAGACGGCCGACGAGCACTTCGGCCGCCACCTCCCGAGTCGCGTGGAGGGACCGGCGCGCGGGGCGGCCGGCGGCGGCGACTTCGGCCGGCTGGTCGGCGACCTCGAGGAGGAGCTGGCCCTGGGCCGCCTGCGCGGCGCCAGGCCCCTCTCGGAGTGGATGGCGGAGATCCTGGCCTTCCTGGTCCGCGCCCACGGCGGCCGGCCTCTCGACCGGTCCCGGGCGGGCGACCGCCGGCTGGTCGAGGCGTGCGAGACGATCCGCGACCGGGCGGCGGCCTGGAGCCGGCTGGCCGGCACGCCGCTGGACCGCGAGTGCGGGGCGCCGGCGGCCCTCCGGCTCCTCCTCGAGGAGGTCCGGCGGGAGGCCGTCCCGCCCCTTCCCGACACCTCGGCGATCGAGATGCTCGGGTGGCTCGAGCTCCACCTGGACGACGCCCCCGTCCTCGTCCTCACGGGCCTCGACGAGGCCCACGTCCCGGGCTCGATGAGCGCCGACCTCTTCCTGCCCGACGGCCTCCGCTCGCGCCTCGGGCTCGTGGACGACGCCCACCGCCTCGGGCGCGACGCCTACCTCCTCTCGGCCATGCTCGCCCCGCGGGAGGAGGCGCACCTGGTGGTGGGGCGGAGGAGCGCCGAGGGGGACCCGCTCCGGCCGAGCCGTCTCCTCCTGGCGCTGGAGGGCCCCGACCTGGCCCGGCGCGTCCTCCGGATGTTCGGCCAGGAGGAGGAGCGCGCCCCGCGGATCGCCCGTCCGGGGGTCGAGCCGGCGGACCGGAGCGCGTTCCGGACGCCGCCCGACCCCGTGCTCCGGATCGCGGAGCCGCCCCCCACCCTGTCCGTGACCTCGTTCGGGCTCCTCCTTGGCAAGCCCTACCAGTTCGCGCTGAGCCGGATCCTGGGACTGGACGCCGTCGACGACCGCGCCCGCGAGATGGACGGCCTCGCGTTCGGGGAGCTGGGCCACGCGGTCCTGCGGACGTTCGGCGAGGGGGAGCTGGCGCGCTCAACGGACCCCGACGCGATCCGGGCCGGGCTCGGGGCCCTCCTCGACCGCGCGGCCGAGCGCAGGTTCGGGGACCGGGCCCTCCCCGCGGTCCGCCTGCAGGTGGAGCAGCTCCGGATCCGGCTGGGCGCCTTCGCCGAGTGGCACGCGGCGCGGGTGCGCGAGGGCTGGGAGACCGTGGCGGTCGAGGTCGGAACCCCCGACGAGGGGACGCCCTTCGTCGTGGACGGAGAGCCGATCGGGCTCACCGGGCGCATCGACCGGATCGACCGGCACGCGGAGACGGGGGCGTGGGTCGTCCTGGACTACAAGACCTCGGCGACGCCGCGCGAGCCGGAGAAGGCGCACCGGGCGGGGGATGGGAGCTGGACGGACCTCCAGCTCCCCCTCTACCGGCACCTCCTCCCCGACCTGGGCCGGACCGGCGCCCTGCCCCCGGCCATCGCGGAGCCCGGCGCCCGGGTCGACCTGGGCTACGTGAACCTCTCCCGGGAAGGCGCGGCCCTGGCGCTGGCGCCCTGGGACGAGGCGGAGCTCGCCTCCGCCTACGAGGCCGCACGGGAGTGCGTGCGCCTCCTCCGGGAGGGCGAGATCGCGTGGCGGGAGGAGGAGATGGTGGACCGCTACAGCCCGTTCGCGACCCTCCTGGGCCGCGGTCGCCTGGTCTCCGCCGGAGCCGGGGACGACGAGGAGGACGCATGAGCGGCGGGCGCGGTGCAGGACGGGGCGGAGATCCGGGACCCGAAGGCGGCCCGGGGCGCGGAGCCGATCCGGGGCGCGGAGCCGATCCGGGGCGCGGAGCCGATCCGGGGCGCGGAGCCGATCCGGGGCACCGCGGCTGGCCCCACGAGCTCATCCGGGCCTCCGCGGGGACCGGGAAGACCTTCCAGATCTCGAACCGGATCATCGGACTC
>Ga0209918_1000041_pt1 | contig 98245 bp, 92 predicted proteins | sample SalPonD_shore_MG_FD_185712 | JGI IMG/M metagenome (GOLD analysis project Ga0209918, IMG submission 185712) | Salt pond soil microbial communities from South San Francisco under conditions of wetland restoration - Salt Pond MetaG... | ecosystem: Environmental > Aquatic > Marine > Intertidal zone...
CCATCCCCTTCGCGTGCTGGACCTCCGTGATCGCCGCCGTCAACGTCGACTTGCCGTGGTCCACGTGCCCGATCGTCCCCACGTTCACGTGCGGCTTCGTCCGCTCGAACTTCTGCTTCGCCATCGGCTGCCGTCTCCTGGCTACGTTCGCTTCCTACGAACCGTGCTTCGCTCCCACGCCGCTCCACCCGGGCCGGCGTGCTCCCGACGGCCCGCGTCCGGCCGCCTCCGCCGCCCCCGCTTCATGGTGGGGGGAGGATTCGAACCTCCGAAGGCATAAGCCGGCAGATTTACAGTCTGCTCCGTTTGGCCGCTTCGGTACCCCACCGCGGGCCCGACCCCGTCCGCAGGTGTCGGGCGCGTCCGACGGGTCGGACCCGCCGGGGCTCTCCCCCTCGCTAGTGAGCTGACGGTGGGACTCGAACCCACAACCTTCGGATTACAAATCCGATGCTCTACCGATTGAGCTACGTCAGCAACGGGAGATCTCCATCATAGACGGGGCTTCCCGCGCTGTCAATCGCGTGGAGCATACGCGCGTCACGGACCGCTCCGGTTCGGAGCATGGGCCGTGCCGCCGCTCCCGGCGGCCTCCCATTCCTCCGCCCCGGTCGGCTTCCAGCGCGTCCCGCGAGGCGTGTCCTCGAGCACGAACCCCGCCTCCTGGATCTCGTCCCGGATCCGGTCCGCTCGCTCGTACTCGCCCTCGCTGCGGGCGCGCTCGCGCTCCGCGATCTTCTCCTCGAGCCAGCGGCGGCGCTCCACCGGGACGTCCCGCCGCTCCCGGTCGCGCAGCGAGAGGACGCCGAACACGCGGTCGAAGTCCCCGAGGAAGGAGAGGGCCGCCTCGCGCCCGCCGGGGTCGGCCCGGTCGCCGCTCTCGTCGAGGGCGGCGTTCACGTCGCGGACGAAATCGAAGACCGCCGCCAGCGCGCCGCTCACCCCGAGATCCTCGTCCAGGGAGGCCTCGAACGCCTCCCTGGCCCGCGCCGTGATCGGGGCGAGCCTTTCCGGCCCGTCGGGCCCGGTCCCCGTCCCGTCTCCCGCCGCCGCCCCACCATCCCCGCCCGCGTCGGCGGCCCGCAGCCTGGCGCGGAGCTCGTCGATCCGCTCCAGCGCCCGGGCCGACTTCTCCAGGCCCTCGAGCGTGAAGTTGAGCTGGGTCCGGTAGTGGGCGCTCAGGAGCAGGTAGCGGATGGAGGAGGGACGATACCCGCGCTCGAGGAGGTCCGGGATCGTGAAGAAGTTCCCGAGCGACTTGGACATCTTCGACCCCTCGACGAGCAGGTGGGCGGCGTGCAGCCAGTAGCGCGCGAACGTCTTCCCCGTGGCCCCCTCCGACTGGGCGATCTCGTTGGTGTGGTGGGGAAAGATGTTGTCCACGCCGCCTGTGTGGATGTCCAGGGTCGGCCCCAGGTACTCCATGGCCATGACGGAGCACTCCAGATGCCAGCCCGGTCGGCCCGGGCCCCAGGGCGAGTCCCACGCGGCCACCGACGCCTCCTCGCCGCGCTCGCCTCCCTTCCACAGGACGAAGTCTCGCGGGTCGTCCTTGGTGTACTCCTCGTCCCCCGTGGCCCGGCCGGCGCTGCGCAGCTCCTCGGGGTCGATCCCAGCCAGGCGCCCGTATCCCGGGAACCTGTCGATCGCGAAGTACAGCGAGCCGTCGGCCTCGTAGGTGAGCCCGTTCTCCTCGAGCCGGCGCGCGAGGTCGATCATCTCCTCCACGTGCCCGGTGGCCCTGGGATAGTGCTCCGCCCGCTCCAGGCCGAGCGTGTCGCGGTCCTCGAAGAACGCCTCGACCACCGGGTCGGTCACGTCGCGGAGGGTCACGCCCCGCTCCAGCGCCGCGCCGATCGTCTTGTCGTCCACATCCGTCAGGTTCATGACCTGCGTGACCCGGTAGCCCCTCCACTCCAGGTAGCGTCGGAGGAGGTCCTCCCACACGAAGGTCCTGAAGTTGCCGATGTGCGCACGGTCGTAGACCGTCGGCCCGCACGTGTACATGCGGACCCGGCCCTCCTCGGCCGGCTCGAACGGCACGAGCGAGCGCGTGAGCGTGTCGTGGAAGCTGAGCGTCATGGTGCCTCGCCCCCGGGGGCCTGCCCCCGACCCCAGTAGAGCGTCCGGTGCGGGAAGGGGATCTCGATGCCTTCGGCGTCGAACCGCTTCTTGACCCGCCGGCGCAACTCCCGCGCCACCTCCCACTGCTTGAGCGGCTGGGTCTTGGCCATGAACCGGATCACGACCGCGCTGTCCTCGAAACGCTCCACCCCCGGCACCACCGGCTGGTCGATCAGGCGGGGACGCCACTCCGGGTCCTCCCACAGCCCGCGCCCGACATCCAGCAGAACCTCCATCACCCGGTCCACGTCCTCCCCGTACGCCACGCCGAGCTCGAGCACGGCGCGAGACCATCCCTTGGTGAGGTTGCTGACCTGGTCGATCTGCCCGTTCGGAATGGTGTGGAGGACGCCGTGGACGTCCCGCAGGACCACGACCCGCAGGGTGACCCTCTCGACCTGTCCGGCGGTCCTCTCGTTGATCCGGATGACGTCCCCGACCTGGTACTGCCCCTCGAGCAGCATCACGAAGCCGGCGATGAGGTCCCGCACCAGGCCCTGGGCCCCGAACGAGAGCGCGAGGCCGAGCACCCCGACCGCGGCGGCGAGGGGGGTGGAGGCGTTGGGGACGAAGACCGAGAGGCAGGCCACCCCGGCCAGCAACGCGAGGGCGACCGTCGAGGCGTTGCGGACGATCTGGGCCAGCGTGCGCCCCCGCTGCTCCCGGGCCGAGAGCCCGCCCATCCCGCCCTCGACCACCGAGCGCTCGATTCGGCGGGTGAGCACAACGACGAGCCGGTAGGCCAGCCAGGCCGCGACCAGGACGGCCGCGACCTTGAGGAGGCGGTCCCCGGCGCCGGACCAGTCGACGTGGAGGCCCGCGGGCACGAGCCCGAGCGCCGTCCCGGGTGCGGCGCCCCTCACCCGCCCGGCGCCGAGGCCGTGTCGGCCCGTGTCGTGTCGGCGGAGGCCGTGTCCCGCATGGCGGACGCCGAATCACGCGCCGCCCGGAGGACCGAGTCGCGTGCCGCACGGGCGGCCGAGTCTCGCGCCGCGCGCGCGGAGTCCGCGGCCCTCGCCGAGTCGGCCCAGGTCCCGAGCGCACCCTCGCGCCACGCCCGGTAGGCCGCCATCCGTTCCGGGTGGTCCCCGGCCCAGCGGTCCGCGCATCCGATCAACTCGGAGTCGCCCAGGGCGACCAGCATCGCCGTCAGGTGCCCCTTCGCGCGTGCGAAGACCATGAGGTCCACCGGCGGGAAGGGCGGGCCGCCGTAAAGCGTGCGGGAGAGGATCCAGCCGTCCAGGAAGGACCAGGTGCGCAGCACCTCGCGGTCGACGACCTGGTCGCAGCCCGCCGCCGGCCCCTCCTGGTCCAGGGAGGACATCTTGCGGACCGCGTAGTTGAAGTAGGCCCGATCCATCTCCCTCAGGTTGGATGGCGTGGCCACCTCGGCCGCCGAGTCGCTCCGCACCCGCACCGCCCGCCACGGATAGGCCGTGGCCGGGTCGGAGGCCGTCGCCGGCGGTCCCGTGCCCGTGTAGTAGAGGACCTTCGGGTCCCGCTCCAGGATGTCCCGGAGCCGGCGGGCGTCGTCCATCATCCGGCGCAGGGTGTCGAGCGGGAAGGAGAGCGTGTCACCGTTCGGGAGCGAGAGGGAATACTCCTGCGCCCTCGCGGCCGCGGGCAGGAGGAAGAGGAGGATCCCGAGGAGGGCGGCGCCGAGCCGCATCCCCGTCGCGCGACGGGGGAGGAAGGCGCCCGGGGGCGCCGGCGGGACGCCGCTCAAGTCCGCGCCAGTCCGGCGGCCGGACCGCCGGGGCCCTCCTCCTCGACGCGCTCGAGCAGCCCCGCGAAGCGCAGGACGTCGTCCCCGGCGTGGCCGAGGAGCTCCTGCTCCCGGGCCAGGACGCGCTCGGAGACCTCGTGCACGGACCCGTCGCCGGTCCATGACTCCTCCACGATCTCCCAGCCCAGCTCCTCGGCGATCCGGTGCGCCACGTAGGCGCAGCAGAAGATGTCGTCGAGGTAGCCGTAGGCCCCGACCTCCTCCTCCGGGATCACGTCGTTGGGGCTGACCAGGTAGGCCAGCGCGGCGTCCACCAGGAGCCGGTGCTGGCGGGTGAGGCGAGGATCGTTCAGGAGGTGGAACATGAGGAGCGCGTACGCGGGCGCGAGCAGCACGACGTCCCGGAGCGTCCCGGCGTACCGGGACACCTGCTCCTTCAGGATCTGGAGATAGCCCTGCATGATCATGGGATTCGGCCCTCCGGCTCCGGGAGCGGGCTCGCCCCGCCGACCCTCGTGGGCTTCCGCACTCATCGTCCACGCTCCCGCATCGTCATCATAACCCCCGAGCGTCCCGTCGATCCCCGGGCGCCGGCCGTCTCACTCGACCGTCACGCTCTTGGCCAGGTTCCGGGGCTGGTCCACGTGGCACCCCCTCCGGACCGCGATATGGTAGGCCAGGAGCTGCAGCGGCACCACCGTCAGGATCGGCTGCAGCATCTCGACCGTCCGGGGCACGGTGATCAGGTGCTCCACTCGCTCGCCGAGCTCCCGGTTGTCCTCCGACGTGACGGCGATGATCCGGCCGCCCCGCGTCCGCACCTCCTCGACGTTGGACAGCACCTTGGAGTATACCGAGTCGGTCGGGGCGATCACCACGACCGGCATGTCCCGGTCGATGAGCGCGATCGGACCGTGCTTCATCTCGGCGGCGGGGTACCCCTCCGCGTGGATGTAGCTGATCTCCTTCAGCTTGAGCGCTCCCTCCAGGGCCACGGGGAAGTTGAACCCCCGGCCCAGGTACAGGGCGTTCCGGGTGTCCGAATAGACCTCGGCCACCTCGCGGATCGTCGCGTCCTGGTCCAGCACCGTACGGAGCTGAGAGGGCAGCTCGCGCAGCCCGGCCACGATCTCGCGGCCCTCCAGGATCGAGAGGCCGCGGCGCCGGGCCATCATGAGCGTGAACAGGGCCAGGACCGTGAGCTGGCCGGTGAAGGCCTTGGTGGATGCGACGCCGATCTCCGGCCCGTTGTGCGTGTAGACCCCGCCGTCCGTCTCCCGCGCGATCGTCGAGCCCACCACGTTCACGATACCCATCGTGGTCGCGCCACGTCGCCTGGCCTCCCGGACGGCGGCCAGCGTGTCGGCCGTCTCTCCCGACTGGGAGATGGCCACGACCACGGTGTTGTCGCCGAGAAGCGGGCTCCGGTAACGGAACTCCGAGGCGTACTCGACCTCCACCGGGATGCGGGCGTACTCCTCGAGCATGTACTCGCCGACCAGGCCGGCATGCCAGCTCGTCCCGCACGCCGTGATGATGATGCGGTCGGCGCGCTCGAGCGCGTCGGCGATCTGGCGGAGCCCGCCCAGGCGCGCGGTGCCCTCTTCCTCGAGGACCCGGCCCCGCATCGAGTCCCGGACCGTGTCGGGCTGCTCGTGGATCTCCTTGAGCATGAAGTGGTCGTACCCGCCCTTCTCGATCCGCTCCAGGTCCCAGGAGATGTGGCTCACCTCCTTCTCGATGGGCTGGGGCGGACGCGCGGGATCCCACGCCGTCATGTCCAGGGTCTCGTAGCCGTCGCGGCGGAGGACCGCCAGCTCCCCGTCCTCCAGGTAGACCACCTGGCGCGTGTGCCCCAGGACCGCGGCCACGTCCGAGGCCACCAGCGTCTGCCGGTCGTCGTTCTCGGCCACGCCGAGCACCAGCGGGGAGCCCTTGCGCGCTACGACGATCTTGTCGGGATCCCGCGAGCTCAGGACCGCGATGCCGTAGGTGCCTTCGACCTGGGTGAGGGCCGCGGCCACGGCCTGCTCCAGGTTCCCCTCGAAGGCCTCCTCGACCAGGTGGACCATGACCTCGGTGTCGGTCTCGCTGCGGAACTCGTGCCCGAGCTCGCGGAGCTTGTCGCGGAGGACATCGGCGTTCTCCACGATCCCGTTGTGGATGAGAGCGGTGGTCCCGTCGCAGTCCGTATGGGGGTGCGCGTTCGCCTCGGTGGGGGCGCCGTGCGTGGCCCAGCGCGTGTGCGCGATCCCCACCGAGCCCTCGAGCGGCTCTTCCTGCACCAGGCGGCTGAGGCCTGCGATCTTGCCCGAGACCTTGCGGACCTGGAGCCCCTCCCCGGACTGCACGGCGAGCCCGGCCGAGTCGTAGCCCCGGTACTCCAGACGCTTGAGGCCCTCCAGGAGGAGGGGCGTGGCCTCACCCGTCCCGATGTACCCTACGATGCCGCACATTTCGCCCTCATCCTCGTCACCGTGCCCCGCCGGATCTCACGGCCGCCCATGTCTCTACCCCACCGAGTGCGAGGGGTCCCCGCCGCCGGGGCCGACCACACGGAGCGCCCGGTCGGCGAGCGAGGACGCTTCCCGGGCGGTGGGCGCCTCCGCGATCACCCGGAGGATGGGCTCGGTCCCCGACGGCCGCACGTGGAGCCAGCGGCCCTCCCCGGGCCAGTCCAGCCGGAGCCCGTCCTGAAGATCCTCCTCGGCGCCACCGGGGACGGCCTCCCGCAGGGCCCGGTAGATCGGCTCCAGCGCTCCCTCCGGCCGCGGAACCTTCCGCTTGGCGATCGCGTAGCGCTCGCGGTCCGCGAGGTGCTCGCGCAGGCCGTGGCCCGCCGCGACCAGGAGGCCGAGGACCAGCGTGGCCGCGAGCGGCGCATCGCGGGTCAGGTGGAGGGCCGGCAGCATGACCCCGCCGTTCCCCTCGCCGCCCACCACGGCCCCCGTCTCGCGCATCCGGACGGCCACGTTGGCCTCCCCCACGGGCGACAGGTCCACCGGAGCTCCCGCCCGTCGGGCCGCATCCGCGATGACCCGGCTCGAGGAGAGGTTCGTGACCACCGGGCCCGGCGTGCGGTCCAGCACGTACTCGACCGCGAGAGCGAGGGTCCAGTCCTCGCCCACGGCCTCCCCCTCCTCGTCCACCAGCGCCAGCCGGTCCCCGTCGGGGTCGATCGCCAGGCCGACGTCCGCCCCCGAGGCGCGGACCCGGTCCCCGAGCTCGCCCAGGTTCTCGGGCACGGGCTCCGGGGGGCGCGGGAAGCGCCCGTCCGGCTCGAGGCCGAGGCCCTCCACCCGGCAGCCCAGACGGTCCAGGAGCAGCGTCATGATGGGGCCGGCCGCACCGTGGACGGTATCCAGGGCGACGATCGGCGCCCGGCGGGCGATGGCCGCGACGTCCACCAGGGGCAGGGCGAGGATCCGCTCGACGTGGTGCTCCACGGCGCCCGCCCGCGCCTCCCTGCCTCCCAGTGCGTCCCAGCCCGCGTGGCCCGGGCCGCGCTCGTAGATCTCCTGCACGCGCCGGCCGTCCTCGGGCGCCAGGAACGCGCCGGTCGGGCTGGCCAGCTTCAGCCCGTTCCACTCCACCGGGTTGTGCGACGCTGTGACGATGACCCCGCCCGCCGCCTCCACGTCGTCCTGCACCGCCAGGAGCGCGGTGGGGGTCGGGGCGATGCCGAGGTCGACGACGCTCCAGCCGGCGCTCCGGAGGCCGGCCGCCACGGCGTCGGCCAGGAGCGGTCCCGACGTGCGGCTGTCCCGGGCCAGGAGGACGTGCCCGCCCGCGCCGGCCGTCTCCCCGGCCCCGCTCGGCTCGCCCGCACCGCCGTCGGCGGACCCGAGGAAGGACCCGTAGGCAGCCCCGTAGCGGGCGGCCACCTCGGGGGTCAGACCCTCCCCGACGACCCCCCGGATGCCGGACGCCGAGACGATCAGATGCTCGGACATGATCTAAGGAACCGCGCTGGGGGATGGAGGCGCCCGGTCGGTCGGGCGACCGCCGGGCCGGAAGCGAGGGGAGAGTACGTGGGGGGCGGCAGGGGCGTCAACCGCCCGGACGCTCACGCTCCCGGCGTGCCGGGCGGGACACCGGGAGGTCCGGCGCCCTCGGGGCCTCACCGCCGGCCGGTCGCTCCGGCCACGGGTCCATCCGCTCGGAGCGGATCCGCCGGACCAGCCGGTGGACCTGGCCCGGCCCGACCGTGCACGCGGCGAAGCCCCGGCCCCAGCGCGCCGTCCAGCCCCAACGCCGCAGGGAGGCGCCCGACGCGCCCTTGAGCCTGCGCGCGACGTCGGCCACCGCCTGGCCCGGCCCGAAGCGGAGGAGGAGCCGGACACGGTCCGAGGAGACGCGGACCTCGAGCGGCTCGGCGCCCACGCGCCGGCACAGGACGATGAGCTCCCGCTCGATCGCCGCCGCACGGTGCTCGTCGATCAGCGGCAGGCCACCCAGCGTCGACCACGCCACCTGCGCGTACAGGCGGTGGGCCGCCTTCGGAGCTCTCCTCCCTCGCCCGGTCGCGTCCGGCACGGCTCCTCGCCTCCCCTCTCGCGTCCCAGCCCCTCCCCGCAGGGACGGTCCGACGGCCTCTCAACGCCCCGTCACCTCGCGGCCGGAGCCCGGCGAGGGAAGAGGCGGCGCGGGGATCGTCCCGCGGACCGGCGACCCTGCGATTCGCCCCGGCGGCGAGCGACCTGCTAGCTTGGTGCGCGAGGAGATGCGGCGACCGCACGAGGGCGACTTCCACGAGGGCGAGGGGGCACGCGGCATGGAGACACGACCGACCGACGGCTTCGCCACCCGGGCCGTGCACGCGGGACAGAGCCCGGACCCCGCGTCCGGGGCGATCATGACGCCGATCTACCAGACGTCCACGTACGTGCAGGAGGCCGTCGGCCGGCCCCGGGACGGGTACGAGTACGCCCGCGTCACCAACCCCACGCGCTCCGCGCTGGAGGGGAACCTGGCCTCCCTCGAGGGCGGGGCGCACGGGGCGGTCTTCGCCTCGGGCCTGGCCGCCATCGAGGCCATGCTGAAGTCCACCGTGGAGGCCGGGGACCACGTGGTCTCGGGCGCCAACGTGTACGGCGGCACCGAGCGCATGTTCAGGACGGTGTGGGCGCGCTTCGGCGTCGACTTCACCTTCGTCGACAGCTCGGACCTCGACGCCGTCCGCGAGGCCGTCACGCCGGCGACGCGCCTCGTCCACGTCGAGAGCCCGACCAACCCGACCATGCAGCTGGTCGACCTGGAGGCCGTGGCCGGCGTGGCCCGAGAGGCGGGGGCCCTCCTCTCGGTCGACAACACGTTCGCCACCCCCTGCCTGCAGCGGCCGCTCGAGCTCGGGGCCGACCTGGTGGTGCACTCGACCACCAAGTACCTGAACGGCCACAGCGACGTGGTGGGTGGCGCGGTGATCACGGACTCGGACGAGCTGGCCGAGGGCCTGCGCTATCAGCAGAAGTCCACGGGCGGCGTGCCGGGCCCGATGGACTGCTGGCTCGTCCTCCGGGGAACGAAGACGCTCCCCGTGCGCATGGCGGCCCACTGCGCCAACGGCAGGCGGATCGCGGAGTTCCTGGAAGGCCACCCGGCCGTCGGCCGGGTCCACTACCCGGGCCTGGCCTCCCACCCGCAGCACGAGCTGGCGCAGCGGCAGATGAGCGACTTCGGCGGCATGCTGAGCGTCGAGGCCGGCTCGGCCGAGCGCGCCGCACGCCTGGCCGGCTCCACGCGCCTGTTCGCCCTGGCCGAAAGCCTGGGCGGCGTCGAGAGCCTGATCAGCGTCCCGGCCGCCATGACCCACGCCTCCGTCCCCGAGGAGCGCCGCCGCGAGATCGGAATCACCCCCGGTCTCGTGCGCCTCTCCGTCGGGATCGAGGACGCCGACGACCTGGTCGCCGACCTCGAGGAGGCGCTCTCCGGGCTGGAGTGAGGGGGCTCTCCCGGCGCCGTCCGGCGGGGCCGACGGCGGTGAGCGAGGTGCCCCTCCGCCCCCGCGCCCGGAGAGCCCTCGGGACGAAACCCGCTCCCTCCACGTATCGTAAGGGAGGGAGCGGACGAGGAACGCCCACCACCGAGGGGTCGACATGGACGAGATCGCGAAGCCCGACCGGGCCACGCTCACCGAGATCAGCTCCCGGGCCTGGGAGCATCCCGCGGACCGGGCGGCGCTGAACGCGCTCCGGAAGGTCCCGGGCTTCGACCTGGCGCTCCGGAAGGTGTTCGGGCTGTTCGGGGAACGGCAGCTCCGCCTGGCCTTCCAGGCCAACGCGGTCCGCGTGTCCGAGCGCCAGTACGCCGACCTCCACGCGGCGCTCCTCCGGGTGTGCCGGACGCTGGACGTCGAGAAGGTGCCCGAGCTCTACGTCTCGCAGACGCCCGTCGTGAACGCCGGCGCGCTCGGGATGAACGAGCCCTTCATCGTCCTCAACTCCTCGATGGTCGAGGTGCTGGGGCCGGTCGAGCTCGAGACGGTGATCGGCCACGAGGTCGGGCACATCGCCAGCGGCCACGTCCTGTACCGGACCCTCCTGGTCCTCCTCCTCCGGCTCTCCCTGTTCCGCTATCCGGTGGCCGGGCTGGTGGCGCGGCCGGTCCTGTACGCGCTCCTGGAATGGTATCGGAAGAGCGAGCTCTCGGCCGACCGGGCCGGCCTCCTCTCGGTCCAGGACCCGGACGCCTCCATGCGGGGCCTCATGCACCTGGCGGGGGGCGCGCGCGGACGGACGCTCGACCTGGACGCCTTCGTGGAGCAGGCCGAGGCTTACCGGGGCGAGACCGGGCTCCTGGACTCGGTCTACAAGGTCCTGAACCTCCTCGGGGCCACCCACCCCTTCGCGGTCGTGCGGGTGGCCGAGCTGCGCGACTGGATCGACAGCGGGACGTACGAGGCCATCCTGGGCGGCGACTATCCGCGCCGGAGCGAGGAGGACACGCGGCCCTACCGGGAGGACCTGGCCGAGGCGATGGCGGACTACAGGGGATCCGCCCAGGACTTCATGGACCAGGTGGACGACGCCGTCGACCGCGTCCGCTCGCGCTTTATGGGCGCCTGGCGGGGCGAGCCCCCGACCGACGGGTCCTGAGCCTCCGCGCCCGTCGGCCGGCTCCCGGCCGACGGGCGTCCTTCCCTCCCCGCCCTTCCTTGCGACCGCCGCCGCGCGCGGCCATCATCGCGGCGGCCGCGGTCCTCCGCCGCGACCCCTGGAGCCCTCCCCCCGGACCGGCTTCCGGAACCTCGACTCCTGGGCACGGGACACGACCGCGATGAAGCTCCTCGTGGTGGGCGGCGGCGGGCGCGAGCACGCGCTGGCCGACCGGCTGCGCCGGGACGCGCCGGACGCCGAGATCCTCGTGGCCCCCGGCAACCCGGGCACGGCGGCGCTGGCCGAGAACGTGGCCGTCGGTGCGGAGGACGAAGACGGCCTCGTCGAGCTCGCCCGCTCCCGCGGCGTGGACCTCACGGTCGTGGGCCCGGAGGCGCCGCTGGCGGCGGGCGTCGCCGACCGCTTCGAGTCCGAGGGCCTCCCCCTGTTCGGCCCCACCCGCGGGGCCGCGCGCATCGAGTCCTCCAAGGCGTTCGCCAAGGAGCTCATGCGCGAGGCGGGGATCCCGACGGCCGGGTTCCGGGTGTTCGAGGAGGCCGGGCCGGCCCGCGACTATGTGCGCGAGCACGGGGCCCCGATCGTGGTCAAGGCCTCGGGCCTGACGGGCGGCAAGGGCGCGTTCGTGTGCGGCACGGTCGAGGAGGCGCTCGACGCGGTCGACGAGGTCATGGTCGAGGACCGGTTCGGCGCGGCGGGCCGGGCCGTGGTCGTCGAGGACATGATGGAGGGCCGGGAGCTCTCCGTCTTCTTCGTGTGCGACGGGGAGCGCGCGGTTCCGCTCCTCCCGTCCCGGGACCACAAGCGGCTCGAGGAGGGCGACCGGGGCCCCAACACCGGCGGCATGGGGGCGTACTCCCCGGTCGCCGACGGGACCCCGGAGCTGCTGGAGGCCGTCCGCCGCACCATCGCGCTCCCGGCCCTGGACGCCCTGCGGGAGCGGGGGAGCCCCTACCGCGGCTTCCTGTACGCGGGGCTCATGCTCACCCGCGGGGGGCCCCGGGTCGTCGAGTTCAACTGCCGCCTCGGGGATCCCGAGGCCCAGGTCGTCCTGCCCCTGGCCGGGTCGAGCCTCCTGGAGCCCATGCTCGCGGTGGCGCGGGGCGACGGGCTGGGCGACTGGTCCCCGGCCTTCCGCGAGGGCGCGGCGCTCACGACGGTCCTGGCCAGCGGAGGGTACCCGCTGGGCTACGAGACCGGCTACCCGATCGAGATCCCCGCCGATCTCGAGGGCCCGGACCTCCGGATCTACCACGCTGGAACGGCCCGCCGGGACGGCGAGCTGGTGACGGCCGGCGGGCGGGTGCTGGCCGCCACCGGGCTCGGCGACACGCTCGAGGAAGCCGCCCGACGTAGCCGCGAGGCGGCCGGGCGCATCCGCTTCGAGGGGAAGGTCTGGCGCGGGGACATCGGGGCCGCGGAAGCCGGAGCCTGAGCCGAAGTGCCCGAGCTCCCCGAGGTCGAGACCATCCGGCGGGACCTGGCCGCGGAGCTCGAGGGGCGCTCGGTGACGGCCGTCCGCATCCACCAGCCGGACATCGTGATGCCCCCCGACACCCCCGAGGCCTTCGCGCGGACCGTCCGGGACCGCCGCATCGAGGCGCTCGGGCGCCGGGCCAAGTACCTTCTCCTCCGGCTCTCGGGGGACGACGTCGTGCAGGTGCAGCTCCGCATGACCGGCCGCTTCGCCCTCGGGACCTCGCTCCCCGACCCCGGGGAGTTCACGCACGTGGCGGCCGAGTTCGACCTCGACGACGGCCGCACCCTGTTCTACGACGACGTCCGGCGCCTGGGCGGGCTGCGGGTCCTGGACGCGGAGACGTGGGCGGAGCGCGCCTCCCGGCTGGGTCCCGAGCCCCTCGAGGAGGGATTCACCCCGGCGGCCCTGGCCGAGGCGCTCGCGGGCCGGGAGGCGCCGGTCAAGAACGTGCTCATGGACCAGCGGCGGGTGGCGGGCATCGGGAACATCTACGCGGCCGAGGCGCTGCACGCCGCCGGCGTCGATCCCCGCCGCGCGGGCGGCTCCCTCTCGGAGGACGAGGTCGGGACGCTGCACGGCGCCATCCGGACCACCCTGGAGGAAGCGCTCGCGGCCGCCGGCACGACGTTCCGGGACTACCGGGCCGTGAACGGCCGCTCCGGCCGCTTCCAGAGCCGGCTCCGGGTCTACGGGCGCGAGGGAGAGCCGTGCCGGCGATGCGGAGCCCCGATCGAGCGCGTCGTGCAGGCGGGCAGGAGCACGTTCTTCTGCCCGGGATGCCAGGGCTGAGGCGCGAAACGCGCGGCGCCCGCCCTCCGTAGGGAAGAGTGACACCGGTGGCCCCACGCATCGATCCTCCAGGCCGCGAGTCGTGAGCGAGCCCGAGCGGAGCGACAAGGAACTAGTCCGCCTGTGCCTCAAGGGGCAGGAGCGGGCGGCGTACGAGCTCGTGTCGCGCTACCAGCGGCCGGTCTTCTCCTTCATCCACCGCATGGTGCGGGACCGGGAGCTGGCGGAGGACCTGGCGCAGGAGACGTTCGTCCGGGCGTTCGACAACCTCCGGAAGTACGACCCCGCCTACAAGTTCTCCTCGTGGCTCTTCAAGGTCGGCCACAACCTCACGGTCGACCACATCCGCAAGCGGGAGCTGAACACCGTCTCCATCCACGGGGCGCCCGACGCGGTGACCGCGGACCGGCAGGAAGCCACGGCCGTGACCCTGGAGTCCGACTTCGAGCGGCCGGACGAGAGGCTGGAGGCGCGGGAGCTGGGCGAGGAGATCGAGGACGCCATCGGCCAGCTCCGGCCGGAGTACCGGACCGCGATCCTTCTGAGGCACGTGGAGGGGCACAGCTACGACGAGATCGCCGGGATCATGGAGATCCCCCTCGGCACGGTGAAGACCTACATCCACCGCGCCCGCGGGGAGCTGCAGCAGACGCTCGGCCACCTGCGGGAATGAGCACTGGATCGTCGCCGCCGGTCCCCCGCGGCGGCGCCGGGGGCGCCGCGCCCGGGCGTGAAACCTCGCCCGGCGGCGGCTCGTAAGGATCAGCGACACACGAGGACACGTGATGAGGCAGGTAATGAACGAACGAACCGAACGACACCTGACCCGGGAAGAGCGGGAGCTCTTCCTGCCCGACGTGGGGCCCGAACAGCCCCCCGTCGCGCTGCGCCGGCACGTGGACTCCTGCGGCCGCTGCCGCGAGGAGGTCGAGGATCTCCGGGCGCTGCACGCGGCTCTCGCGTCCCTGCCCCGGATGGATCCCCGTCCGGGCTTCACGGAGGCGGTCATGGCCCGCGTCCGGCTCCCGGTGCCGTGGTATGCACGGGCCTGGAACGCGGTCCGGGGGCGATGGTTCCCCGTCGTCCTGGCGGCCGCCCTGGTGGCGGTCACCGTGGGGGCCGGGGCCTGGTGGCTGGCCAGCCAGCCCGAGCTCACGCTGGGCGGCCTGGTCACGTTCACCTTCGACCGACTGACGGCCCTGTTCTGGACGATCGTGGTCGCCGGCGGACGGCTGGCATGGGAGTCGGGCGTGCCCGAGTTCCTGCGCACGGCCGCGAGCCGGATCGGGGTGGCCGGAGCGCTGGCGGGCATGGCCGCGCTCGTGGTCGCGAGCCTTTTGACCACGGTCGCGATGACGAAGATGCTGGCTCCGGACTGGAGCCCGGCGCGTACGAGAAGGAGCTGACGGCGATGCGACGCACGGACCGACACATCGACAGGGAGGGCTCGGCCTTCGGCGGGAGCGCCCGGGTCGCGCTCCGGGCCGCGACGGCGACCCTCTGCGTCCTGGCCGCCTCGCCCACGGTGGCGCTGGCTCAGGAAGCGGCCTCCGCATCGACGTCGGTGACGATGTCGTATCGGGGCGCGGCGCTCCAGATCGAGGAGACCGACGGGACGACGCACGGGGTGGCCCTCGAGGACGGCACGATCCGGATCGACGGCGAGTCCGTCGGCAGCTACGAGAAGGGGAGCGCGCTCGAGAAGGCGTGGCGCGACCTCCTGCAGCAGGGCATGAGTCAGAGGCCCGACGCGTTCGCCGAGAGCCTGCGGAGCTGGAGTCCGCCTTCGGACGGCGCGTCCGGGACGGCCATCGGGAAGCTCCGGGAAGCCCTCCGGCGCTTCGCGTCCGGCGGGGCGGCGGCGGGCACCGGGCAGGGCACCGGGCAGGCCGCCGGACCGGAAGCGGCGGGGCCGGAAGCCGCCGGACCCGCGTCCGCCGGTGCGGCCCGGGGCACCGTGAGCGTCGAGGCCCCCGGCGGAGGCGAGCTCACGATCGCCCCGGGGAACCTGTCGGTGGACCGGCTCACCGCCCGGCTCGAGAACCTCAAGAGCGCGCTCGGCAAGATCGGATCCGGCGTCCAGGCCGACGCCAGCGACCTCGCGCTCGTGGTCCACGGGGACTACGAGATCCCGAAGGGGAAGGTCATCGGCGGGAACGTGGCGCTCCTCAGCGGCGACCTGCGGCTGGGCGGAGAGGTCCGGGGCGACGTCCTGGTCCTGGACGGCTACCTCTCGCTGGAGCCGACCGCCGTGGTGCATGGCGACGTGGTGCAGGTGGGCGGCGACGTGGAACGCCACGGGGGCCGCGTGGACGGCGAGTTCCTGTCCGTGCAGGGCCTCGGCGACCTCTCGGTGAAGCCCTCGGTCCACGCGGCGCCCGAGGTGCCGTCCGTTCCGCGGATCCGACACAGCCGCGAGCGCGGCTTCTTCGGCTCGATCGTGCACAACGTGGTCTCCGCCATGGCCGGGATCATGGGGGTGCTCACGGCGCTCGTCCTGCTCGGCGTGGTCGGGGCGCTCACCGTGTACTTCCTCCACGAGCCCTTCGAGATGGTCTCGGACGCGGCGCGCGCCAGCTTCGGCCGCTCATTCGGGGTGGGCCTGGCCGCGGAGTTCCTGTTCTTCCCGGTCCTGCTGATCCTGGTGGCCGGGGTGATCACCTGGCTGGTGATCCCGTTCTACCTGCTGGCCTTCGGCCTGGCGCTCCTGGCGGGCTACCTGGCGGTGGCGCACGCCGCCGGCGAGGTCCTGGCCCGGCAGCGCTTCCGGTACGAGTGGTTCGAGCGCCTGCGACGGTCGAACTCCTACTACTACGTGCTGAGCGGGCTCGCCGTGCTGCTCCTCCCGTTCGCGATCGCGGCCGTCCTGCAGCTGTTCGGCGGATGGCTCTCCTTCCTGCGGGGCCTGGCGATCTTCGTGGGCGTGACCGGGACGTGGGTGGTCGTGACGACCGGGCTCGGCGCGGCGATCCTGACCCGCGGCGGACGGATGCCCGGGGGCCCCGCTCCCGCCGAGCCGTCCGCCGGTTCGGCCGAGGGGGCCGCGTGAGCCGGCGGGCCGGGACCGTCCTGGCCCTGGCGGGCGCCGCCGTCGCCGTCGCCCTAGGGGCCCGCGGTGCGGCGGCCCAGGACTGGCTCGAGATGTCGACGGCGCGGCAAGCCGACGGCGTCCAGAAGGTCCGGCTGCACGTGGAATACGGAGCGGGCGAGCTGACGATCCAGCCGGCGCGGGAGGGGGACCTGTACGACGCCCGCTTCCGATACGACGCCTCGCGCTTCGAGCCCATCCGCTCCTACGACCTGACCTCCGGCACGGCACAGGTCCGGCTGGGCGTACACTCCCTGAACGGGAAGGACGGCGTCCACCTGGACTGGAAGGACCTGTCGTCCGGAAACCTCGACACCGACGACTCCGGCAGCCTCCAGGTCGGGCTCAGCCGCGACGTCCCCACCGACCTCAAGGTGACCGTGGGGGCGGCCAGGAACCGTTTGAAGCTGGGCGGGATCCCCCTCACGAGCATGACCCTGGAGACGGGGGCGAGCGACACCAAGCTGGACTTCTCCGAGCCGAATCCCGCCCGGATGGACAAGCTCGTGATCAAGGCCGGGGCCGCCTCCCTGGACGCCGAGAACCTCGGGAACGCGAACTTCCGGAGCCTGAGGGTCGAGGGCGGCGTCGGGGACATCACGCTCGACTTCGCGGGGCGCTGGACGAGGAACGCGAAGGGCTCCCTCCACATGGGCCTGGGCTCCCTCCACCTGCGCTTCCCTCCGGACCTGGGCGTCAAGATCGACAAGAGCACGATGCTGGCCTCGTTCAGCGCGGCCGGGTTCGTAAAGACCACCGACGGCTATCGGACCCGCAACTGGGACTCGGCCGAGCGCCACCTGGAGCTCGAGATCAACGCCGCCTTCGGGAGCATCGACGTGGAGGTCGGCCCCTAGAGCGGACAGGGGCGCTCCCCGTCCGCTCACACCACGTGGCGCCTCCACCTCCCCAGCCTCCAGATCCACGCCACCGTCACCCCCCGGGACGCCGCGGTCAGGCTGATCGCCCACCAGATCCCCGCCAGCCCGAGCGGTCCGGCCAGAATCGCCGCCAGCGGCAGGCGCGCCACCGTCAGGGTGAGCGAGACCAGCATGGGAAGGAAGGTGTAACCCGCACCCGCCATCGCGCTCTCCAGCACGATGTCGAGGGCCATGAACAGCTGGGACGCCGCGATGATCCTCAGGTACGCCGCTCCCGCGGCCAGGACGTCCGGGTCCCGGCTGAACAGCCCCACGAGCGCGTGGGGAAACAGGAAGAAGACCAGGCCGGCCGCCGCGGCCAGCGTCATGGCCTGGCCGGCCGCCGCCCGGCCCGACGCCCCTGCGCGCTCGCCGCTCCCCGCTCCCAGGTTCTGCCCCACCGCCGTGGCCGCGGCGAACCCGAACCCCACGCACACCATGTAGCTCATCGACTCCACCCGGTGGCCCACCCCCAGCGCCGCGAGCGCGGCCGTTCCGAACCGGCTCGTGATCCGCGTGAGGAGCACGTAGACGAAGGCGAACACCGCGCCGCCCGCGGCGGTCGGGAGGCCGATCCGGCCCATGACGGCCCACGTGGCGGAGCGCGGACGACACCGCCGCACCATCCCCCTCCGGAGGAGGAGACCGTAGCCGACCGCGCAGGCGAGCCCGCGCGTGGCCAGGGTGGCCGCGGCCGCCCCCGCGATCCCGAGGCGCGGCGCCGGACCGGCGCCCAGGATGAGCACGGGATCCAGGACGAGGTTGGCCGCCACGGCCCCGGCCAGGAGGTAGAAAGGCGTCCGGGTGTCGCCGGCCGAGCGGAAGGCCGCGTCCATCACGAAGTAGGTGAACACGATCGGGACGCCGGCCAGGTACGTGGTCAGGTAGGCCGAGCCCTGGAGCGTCACCTGCGGCGGCGTCTCCATGAGCCCGAACAGGCCGTCGAGCCCGGCCAGCCCGGCCGCTCCGACGATGGCCGAGAGGGCGAGCGCCATGAGCAGGGCCTGGTAGACGGCCCCGGCGGCCTCCTCCGGCCGACCCTCGCCGTGGCGGCGACTCGCCACGGCCGTGAGGCCGGCGGCCGTGAGCTCCGCGAGCGCGAGGATCATCCACACCGCGAAGCCGCCCGTCGAGACGCCGGCCAGAGCGGCGGACCCGAGGCCACGCCCCACCCAGAAGGTGTCGGTGATGTTGAAGAGGGTCTGGAGGAGCGCCGCCCCCACGGCGGGGCGAGCCAGGCGGAGGATGACGCGGCCGACCCGTCCCCGCGTCGGATCGACCCGCGGACCGCCGGAGGCGCTCTCGGGTCCGGCGGGACCGGGCCCGGTCAGGTCAGGAGCCTTCGGCCTCGCGTGCCAGCGTCTCCGCCCTCTCGGCGACGGCCTCGGCCACCGAGCGAAGGGCCTCGGCCTCCGGGGAGTCGGGCCGTCCGAGCACGGTCGGCAGGCCACGGTCCCCTTCCTCGCGAACGGCCACGCCCAGCGGGACCGCGCCCAGGAACGGCACGTCGATCGTGGCGGCCAGCTTCTCGCCGCCGCCCGAGCCGAAGATGTCGTGGCGGGAGCCGCAGTCGGGGCACACGAAGCCGCTCATGTTCTCGACCAGGCCGAGGACGGGGATCTCCAGCTTCTCGAACATCCTGATCCCCTTGAGCACCCCGCCGACCGCCACGTCCTGCGGGGTGGTCACGAACACGCCGCCCCGCACCTTGACGAGCTGCACCAGGGAGAGCTGCGCGTCCCCAGTGCCCGGGGGGAGGTCGACGATGAGGTAGTCGAGGTCTCCCCACCGCACCTGCTGCAGGAACTGCCGGACGATCCCCATGATGATCGGGCCGCGCCAGATGGCCGGCGTGTCCTCCTCGACCAGGAAGCCGATGCTCATGAGCTTGACGCCGTGCGCCTCGAGGGGGATGACCCGATCGTCCGCCATGCGCGGCCGGTCGTGCACGCCGAACATCGTGGGGATGTCGGGTCCGTAGACGTCCGCGTCCAGGAGCCCGACGCCGTGGCCCATGGAGGCCCACGCGGCGGCCAGGTTCGTGGCCACGGTGGACTTCCCGACGCCGCCCTTCCCGGAGCTCACCGCGACCACGTGACGGACCGACTCGAGCGCCGGCGCCTCACGCGGATGCCGCGAAGCGGCGGCGCGGTCCTGGTCGGCAGGGCGCGAGCCCGGCGGCGCGCCGTGCGGGCCTCCGCCGTGGCCTCCGCCGCCCTGACCCATGATGGGGAGCGAACGGCCGGACGGGCGGGGCGGACCTCCGGCCGGTCCCGCGCCGGCGCCGGGACCGGCCACCTGGACGTCCACGCCGCGCACGCCGTCGACCGCCGAGGCGGCCCTCCGCACCCGGTCGGCGAGCTCCGGGGAGTCCCCGGCCCGCAGCCGCAGGCCCAGCCGGACGGAACCGTCCGCGGCGACCTCGAGGTCCCGGACTCGGCCTCCCGACACGACGTCCCCGCCGTCCTCGCCGAGCGGCACCGCACGGAGGGCCTGTGCCACCCGCTCGGGAAGGGAACGCTGGTCAGCCACGGTGGGAACTCCCGGAAGCGAAGGAGAGGAAGGGGACGACGGCGACCCTCAGATGGCCTCGACGATCCGGACTTCGGGGACCTGCATGCGCAGGCGCTGCTCGATCCCCGCCCGGAGCGTCATCATCGACATGGGGCAGGCGTGACAGGCGCCTACCATCCGGAGCTGCACGAGCCCCTCGCCCTCGTCGAAGGCGACGAGCTCGATGTCGCCCCCGTCCGAGCGGACGGCGGGCCGGATCGCGGCGAGGACGTCTTCGATCCTCTCCCGCGCGCTCGGCGTCCCGGGTGTGACGGTCTCGGTCATGGTGCCTCGGCAGGTGCCCCTCGGAGAGCCGGCTCCCGGCCGGCCCCTGTGCCCGCCCGAGGGCGAGCATCGGCGTCAAGCTACCCGGCGTGTAGAACCCCGTCAACGGACCGGAGTTTCACGCGCCGCTCCGCCGCACGGGGTGCCCGGCGCCGTGGCGCGGGGGGCGCGGGCGACCGGCGTCCGGGCGGTCATCCCCCTCCGGCCGGGAACAGCCGGAGCCGGGAGACCGTGACCGCCCGGATGGCCTCGATGTCCAGCGGGAGCGGAACCAGCGTCCCGGTCGAGCCCCAGCGGGCCGCCATGTCCCGGTAGTGCCGGTCCAGGGGGTTGCCCCCCTGGCCGGTCGGGAGGAGGATCCAACCCCTCGGGCCCCCGGGGTCGAGCTCGGCCACGAACCGCTCGGAGGGCCCGAAGCCTCCGACGTGCGGCGGGCGCCACGAGGTGCTGTCGAGCGACGCCCACCCGTCCGGCGCGGCGACCCGCACCGTGTGCGGCCCCCCGGCCACCGGCCGGGGCCCGACATCGAAGTGGAAGACCCGGTCCAGCCCGGCGCTCCTGCCCAGGGGGTGGCCCGAGCGCTCCAGATTCAGCTCGCGCCACGGCCTCAGGCCGGTGACCCGGATCGCGTCGGCCATGGCCCGCCTCTCCAGGCCGGCGAGCGTCTCGACGCTGTCCGTTCGAACGTCGTCGATCCAGGGACTCTCCGGCCGGCGAAGGACGATGTCGAGGAGGCCCTGCATGGGGAACCAGGCACGGCCGCCGCCCCCGCCGTACTCGTCGGCCGCGACCAGGCTGCGGAGCCGGTAGAGCCACGTGTAGAACACCCCCGCCGCGCGCGAGGACCCGTCCGCGTCGCGGTCCCAGGCGGAGAGGAGGGTGGCCACCGTGTCGGCGCCGATCCCGCGGGCCGCCCCGACGGCCTGTCCCAGGAGGAGGTCCGCCAGCAGGCTGTGATCGTCCCGCTGGAGGGCCTCCATCTCCTCGACTCCCCACCCCCTAGCCTGCGAGAGCCGGTCCACGATGCGCCGGGCCCGGAACGGGTCGTAGTCGACGCCGAACTCCCCGAACCGGCCCGGGCTCGGCAGGTTGTTCGCGCTGGCCAGGAAGCCCTCGGGCGGCCGCCCCCGTACCGTGCCCGCACCGAACGTCGCGGCCGGCAGGGAGTCGGGGGACACCAGGCCCGTCCAGCCGGGCCCCATCTCCCGGGAGGAGACCGGGGCGCTCCCGTCCCAGCCGCTCCGCCGCGGGACCGCCCCGGCCATGCGGTAGCCGATGCGCCCGTCCGACCCGGCCCACAGGACGTTCTGGGCGGGCCCGTCGTAGCCCGACAGGGCCGAATCGAAGGCCGCCCATCCCGTCGCCCGATCCATGGCCAGGATCGCCCCCAGGCCACCGGTCGTATGGGCGTGCGTCCACACGGCCGAGAGGGTCTCGTTCACGTTCGGGAGGACGTCGCTCAGGACGGGCCCGCGAATCGTGCTCCGGACGTGGAGGATCTCGGGATCGTCGCGTCCCCGCACCTGCAGCGTCTCGGCCCTCACCCGGAAGTCCCGCCACCCACGCTCCGTCCGGTAGTCCGACCCGTCCAGGTTCACCGCCTCGACGGCGAAGTCCATGTCGTCGACCATGGCATTGGTGAAGCCCCAGGCCCCGCCGCGGTCCATCCCGATGATGACGCCGGGGACCCCCGGGATCGAGACCCCGGCGGCCGTGATCCGCCCGCTGCGGGCGTGGAGGCCCACCGCGTACCAGATCGAGGGCGCGCGCAGGCCCAGGTGCGTGTCGTTGGCCAGGAGCGGACGGCCCGAGGAAGTGCGTTCCCCGTCGAGCACCCATGCGTTGGAGGCCGTGAGGGCGATCGAGGACACGATGCCCAGGGGGTCCAGGGCCGCCGGGTCCGGGCCGGCTCCCGGCTTCCCGAGACGTCCCGGTCCCGGCGACTCGGTGGCCGGCCGCGCGGCCAGGTCGACCGGGGAGGATGGACGCCCGGAGGCCCCGGCTCCCCGTGTCAGCACGCCCGGGGGCAGCCCGGACTCGAGGATGGTCGGGGCCCAATCGGGCCACCGGGGTCGGATCTCGGCATACTTCTCGGGCGGGAGGACCCGGGAGGCGTGCCAGCGCGAGAGCTCGGCGCTCCAGCTCGAGAGGTCCAGCGCCATGAGCTTCCCGACGGCCGCCGTGGCCCGGGCCGTCCACGGCTCGGGGCGGATGCCGAGGAGGGCGAACTCGGGCGGCAGGGGGGCCGTCCGACTCTCGATCCACGCGTTCACGCCCGCCACGTAGGCCGCCAGGTCCTCGCGGACGGACACGTCCAGGGAGTCCACGGTACGGCCGGCGGCCTCCCACACCCCGAGGGTCCGCAGCAGACGGTCCGTCGGGAGGGCCCGGGGACCGAAGACGGCCGCGAGCCGTCCACGGGCCGTCCTGCGGAGGAGCTCCATCTGCCACAATCGCTCGGAGGCGTGCATCCAGCCTTCGGCGAAGAGGACGTCGTGGTCGTCGGCGGCATCGATGTGCGGGATCGCGAGGCTGTCCAGACGGACGACGACCGTGTCGTGCAGGCCGGCCGCGACCCGCGACCCGTCCATCCGGACGACGGAGCCCTGCAGACGCAGCCACAGGACGGTCACGAGCGCACAGGCGGCGAACAGGGCCAGGGTGCCCGCCCACGGCAGGAGGTCGCGGAGCCGGCTCCGGCTCACCGCGCGCCGCCGTCGGGGGTCGCGTCGGCCGCCGCCCGGAGAGAAAGGTACTCGCCGGCCAGCCGCACCAGGAGCCTCCTGGCGTGGAGCTCCTCCAGGGCATGGCGCGCCTGCTCCACGGAGGTGAGCTCGTCGGGGACGAGGCTCTCGGGCCGGACCCGTCCGGCCCGGACCACGTGAGCCCACACCCTGCGGGACCCCGGCTCGACGCGGCCCAGCAGGCACGGCGTGCCGTCCACCCGCTCTGCCGCGGCGGCCAGGGAGCGCCGGTGGAGGGATGACTCGACCGGATCGAGGTGGTGCTCCTCGAGGCCCGTGAACAGGTAGAAGCGCTCCGACCGCCGCGCCCCGCCCCCGGCCAGGCCGGCGCAGACGAGCTTCGCCACGACCTCGTCCGCGCAGCTGAAATCGATGACGGGCACGTTCCGGAGGTCCACCACGGTCACCGCGGGACCCTCCCAGTCGCGCAGCTCCCGCTCGATCTCCTCGCGCACGGCGCGCCCCGTGGGTCGGGTCACGAGGTGGCTGTAGAGGGACGCCTCCGAGATCCGCGGCAGGGCGCCGGACGGGCGCCGGGGAGAGCTCATGCCGTGGTCGCCGCCGGCACGCGGGCGGGCATCACGATCAGGATCTGTGCGCCCGGGAACGGCGTCAGGCCCGAGGCCATGGGATCGATGTCGTCCCACTCGGGAACGCGGGCGATCATCGCGTCGCCGCTGCGGATGCGGATCTCTCCGTCCCAGCGGGTCACCTGCCGGCGGATGGCCTGGAGGCCCTGGCCCCGGCCGGGATCCCGGAACCGCGACTCCCCGTTGATGAACGCCGCCTCGAGCGCCGTGGCCGAGGACCATCGGTCCCCGAACCGCCGGGCGTGCTCGGCGGCCAGCGAGCCCGCGAAGCCCCGGCCGACGTCCATGACCGCCAGGACGAGGACGTCCCGCCCCAGCCGTTCCTTCCAGTGGTAGGTCTGGGCGCACACCCAGCCCTCGGCGTCCGCGTGCTCGAGGATGTTCTGGCATACCTCCGAGAGCATCACGCTGAACTGGATCACCGCCGGCTTCGGGTAATGCAGCCTTCGCTCGAGGATGGTCGCGGCTCGCTCCCGGACGCGCTCGACGACCCGGTGGACGTCGTGATGGGAGCGGATCGGCGTGAGCTCGAGGAGCGCATCCGACTCGCCGTGCGAGCGGGTCGAGAGGGAGGGGAGGTCGAAGACCCCGGCCGCGTTCTGCCAGAAGTCCATCCGCTCCCAGTAGCTCCGCACGTCCGAGGACTCCGGCGTCGACAGAGCGGGCGCCAGCCCGGTGCGGCTCCGCGCCACGTGCCCCACGGCCAGGAGGCCGACGAGCCCGTAGGGCGAGGTCCACCGCACCCGGCGCGCGTCGAACAGGATGCGCTCGGCCTCCTCGGCGTCTCCGGTGCGGGCCTCGAGCTCCCGCACCAGGGACTCGAAGCCGGTCTCGTCCAGGACGCCCGGCACCTCGATGACGCGGCTCATGCCCTCCTCACGGCTCCTCGCTCCGCAGGATGCCCCGCGGCGAGCGCAGGCGCTCGGCCAGGCTCGACGTCCCCCGGAGCGATGCGTTGCGCGCGGCGAGCCCGTTGGCGCGCCGCGCGGCCTCCTCGACCCCGGCGCCGGCGACCAGCGACGCGAAGCACGTCATGCCCCACACGTCCCCACACCCGGTCGGATCGGGGTCGTCGACGACCTCCGGCACGGGCACGCGGCCGCTGCGCACGGCGGGGCACGCCCGAACGCCGCTCCGCCCGCGCGGGAGGGCCTCGTCGGCGGCCACCCACGCGGCGCCCCGACCCCCGAGCGTGACGAAGAGCGCGCGCGGGCGCTCGCCCACCACCTCGGCCGTCAGACGCCACGGGTCCCCGCCGCTCTCCGACGCCAGCAGCTCGAGCTCGTCCTCGTTGACCTGCACGTAGTCGAAGCAGCCGATCCACTCGCGCCAGCGCTCGGGCGCGCGTGGAACCCGGAGCCCTCCCGGGCCCACGCCCAGGAGCAGCGAGTGGACGTCGCAGTAGAGGGGCCCGGGAAAGGTGTCGCGCAGCCGCACGCCCGCCGCGAGGTCGATCTCCCATCCCGCGATGAAGTTAACGTACAGGGCGTCACAGGAGCGGGCGAGGGGCTCGAGCTCGTCCCATCGCCAGCCCGGCACGCCGCCACGGAGCCGCTCGGTCCTGCGGCAGCCATCCCGGTAGCGGAGTTCGACCCGGTTGTTCGGCTCCGGGACCGTGCGCACGCCGTCGAGGGAGCCGGCCGAGGCGAGCCCGCCCAGGAAGCGGCGGGCCTCCGCGGCCATGTCCGAGCCCACCTTGAGGATCGGGAACATCTCCCAGCCGCCCGGCCGCAGCGCGTCGAACGCGGCGAGCGCGTACGCGATCCCGCCCCACTCCTCGTGCGGCGCCCTCCGGCCGGCGTCGCGGGCCCAGATCGAGTCCCACACCAGCGTGCCCACCACGCCGAGCCGCCTGACGTCCGCGGGGCGGGGCCGCACGACCGACCGGTCGCGGCTCCCGGACGCCGCATCCCGCATCACCGGCTCAGTCCAGGCCGCCGCAGCGCTCCACCCGGAACGTCGCCGCGGCGCCGATCACGCCCGCCATCCCGCCCAGCTCGCTGGCCACGATGCGGCAGCCCTCGGCGGCCCGGCGGAAGGCGCGGCGGCGGACCTCGGCGCGCAGGGGCTCGAACAGGTGGTCGCCCGCGCGGGTGACCCCGCCCGAGATGACCACCATCCCGGGGTTGAGAAGGTTGATCAGGTTGGCGATCCCGGTGCCGAGGAAGCCCGCGGTCTCGCGCATCACCTCCTTGGCGTACAGGTCTCCGGCCACGATCGCCTCGTACACGGTCTCGGCGGTCAGCTCGGCGGCGTCGCCGTCCGCCATCTCGGGCAGGATGCTGGCCGTCCCGCTCCGGAGCCCCTCGACCGCGCGCGCGGCGATCGCGGGCCCGGAAGCGTAGGCCTCGAGACAGCCGTAGTTGCCGCAGTTGCAGCGCCGGCCGGTGGGGTCGATGGTCATGTGGCCGATCTCGCCGGCCACGTCGGAGACCCCGTGGTAGACCTCCCCGTCCAGCACGATCCCTCCCCCGATCCCGGTGCCGAGCGTGACGGCCAGGAGCGAGCTCACGCCCCTCCCGGCCCCGACCCAGTACTCGCCGAGCGCGGCGGCGTTGGCGTCGTTGTCGAGCACGGCCTCGAGCCCGATCTCGTTGGCCACGAGGTCCCTGAGCGGGAAGTTCCGCCAGCCCAGGTTGGGAGTCTCGATCACGGTGCCGGAGGCGCGGTCGAGCGGGCCCGGAGACCCGAGGCCGATACCCAGGTAGGCCCCATCCCCGATCGAGGCCTCCCGCGCGGCATCCTTCATCGCGTCCCGGATCATGCCGATCATGCGGTCGACGACGCTCTTGGCTCCCCGCCGGGCCTCGGTGGGCAGGGACCTCATGCCCAGCACCGTGCCGCCCTCGAACGGCACCACTCCCACGTTGATCGAGGTCCCGCCGAGGTCGACTCCCACGATGTAGCGGTCCGAGCTCATTGTCCGCCTCCTCCGGCTCCGTCCGCCGGACGTTCGCCCCTCACCCTCATCAGCGCCTCCTCGACGTCGTCCACCGTGACGAGGCGCAGGCACTCGATCCTGGCCCGCGGCAGCTCGAAGCCCCGTCCGCGGCGGGGACAGCGGTTCTCGAGGCACGGCACGCACGGGAGATCGGCCCGCCGCACGACCTCCGAGCGCGCCGCCAGGGGGCGCGTCTGCGCGGGATCCCCCGCACCGAAGATGCCGACCACGGGACGACCGAGCGCGGCCGCCAGGTGCATCGGCCCCGTGTCGTTGGCCACGACGGCCGCGCACGAGGCCAGCCCCCCCGCCAGGGCGGGGAGGTCCGTCCGCCCGCCCACGTCGGCCGCGCCCGGCGCCTCCTCGACGATCCGCCGCGTGAGGTCGGCCTCCCCCTTCCCCCCGAACACCACGACCTCCTCGCCGGCGTCGAGTCGGCGACGGGCCAGCGCCGCGAAGCGCTCGGCCGGCCACCGGCGGGAGGGCGCCGCGCTCCCGGGGAGGAGCCCCAGCCGGATTGCGCCGATCCGCGCGGCTCCGGCGGTCGGAGGCTCCGGCTCGGGGCCGGACCGCATCGGCGCCGGGCCCGGGGACGCCCGCGGGGCCTCCGGTGCGAGGCCGGCCGCGGCGGCCGCGGCCTCCCATGCCTCCCGCGCCGCCCCGGTGAGCCCGAGCTTCGGCGCCGGCGGCTCCGGCGCGTCCCACCCCGGATCCACGAGCCGCAGGTACTCGAGGACCCGGTGCCCGCCCAGGAGCGGGCCGCGGTCGACCGACTCCGTCAGGAGCCAGCCCCGCGCGTCCGTGGCCGTCCCCCGCCGCTCCGGGACGCCCCCCAGCCGCGCCAGGATCGCCGCCGACAACGACGGCGTCAGGAGGACGGCGCGGCGCGGCCGCAGCCGGCGGATCTCCCGGGCGGCCCGGAGGAGGGCGTGCCGGTCCTCGAGCGGCAGCACCCGCGTCTCCAGCCCCGCCAGCTCGAGCAGCGGGGCCAGCTCCCGGACGACCTGGACGACCACCCGGCCCGGGGCCATGTCCTCCGCCCTCCGCAGGGCGGGCAGGGCGAGGACGAGCTCGCCCAGGTGGTTGGGGGCCCGGACGAGGAGCGGGCCGGCCGCAGCGTCCGCCCCGGCCCGATCGCGAGCGGCTCCGCCGGCCCGGGTGCCGATCAGTCGTCGACCTCGAGCACCGCCAGGAAAGCCTCCTGGGGGATCTCCACCGTCCCCACCTGCTTCATCCGGCGCTTCCCCTCCTTCTGCTTCTCGAGGAGCTTGCGCTTGCGCGTCACGTCGCCCCCGTAGCACTTGGCCGTGACGTTCTTGCGGAGGGGACGGACCGTCGTCCTCGCGATGACGTCCCTCCCGATCGCCGCCTGGATGGCGACCTCGAACAGCTGCCGCGGGATGAGCTCCTTCAGCCTCCCGGCCAGCCGCCGCCCCGTGTCGTAGGCGGCGTCCTCGTGGACGACCATGCCGAGGGCGTCCACCGGGTCCCCGTTCACGAGGAGATCCAGCTTCACCAGCTCGGACGCGCGGTAGCCGGCCCGTTCGTAGTCCAGGGTCGCGTAGCCGCGGGAGACCGACTTCAGCCGGTCGTAGAAGTCGAGCACGATCTCGGCGAGGGGGATCTCGTAGACCATCTCCACGCGCGTCGAGTCCAGGTACTCGAGCGTGACGTACTCGCCCCGGCGGTCGTGGCACAGGTGCTGGATCCCCCCGATGTAGTCGTCGGGGCTGAGGATCCGTATGCGGACGTAGGGCTCCTCGATGCGATCGATCCTGCCCCTGGGCGGCATGCGCGCCGGGTTCTCCACGTCCACCTCCTGGCCGTCGGTGAGGAAGACGTGGTACTCCACGTTGGGGACGGTCGTGATGAGGTCCAGGTCGAACTCCCGCTCCAGGCGCTCCCGGACGATCTCCATGTGCAGGAGCCCGAGGAAGCCGCACCGGAACCCGAAGCCGAGCGCCTCGGAGGTCTCGGGCTCGTAGTGGAGGCTGGCGTCGTTGAGGCGCAGCTTCTCCAGCGCGTCGCGGAGGTCCTCGAACTGGTCCGAGTCCGTGGGATACAGCCCCGCGAACACCATCGGCTTGGCTTCCTGGTAGCCGGGCAGCAGCCCGGCCGCGCGGTCGTCCGCGTCGAGGACGGTGTCGCCCACCTTGGTGTCCGAGACGCGCTTGATCTGCGCCGAGAGCCACCCGACCTCGCCGGCCGTGAGCTCGTCCGTGCCCTGGTAGCCGAGCCTGAGGAAGCCCACCTCGTCCACCTCGTACACCGAGTCGTTGGCCCCGAAGGTGATCCGGGTCCCGGGCCGGATCGCCCCGTCCACCACCCGGATGAACGGGATCGCGCCCCGGTACTTGTCGTACATGGAGTCGAAGATGAGGGCGCGAAGCGGCCCCTCAGGGTCCCCCTCGGGTGGGGGGACGCGGCGCACGATCTCCTCCAGGATCCGGTCGATGCCGGTTCCTTCCTTGGCCGAAGCCAGGAGGATCTCGTCCGGGTCGATTCCGAGGAGCTCCGCCAGCTCGATCCTGTGACGGTCGGGCTCGGCCTGGGGCAGGTCGATCTTGTTCAGGACCGGGATGATCTCCAGCCCGGACTCCACCGCCAGGAACAGGTTCGAGAGCGTCTGCGCCTCGACGCCCTGGCTGGCGTCCACGACCAGGAGGGCCCCCTCGCAGGCGGCCAGGCTTCGGCTGACCTCGTAGGTGAAGTCGACGTGCCCGGGGGTGTCGATGAGGTTGAGCTGATAGGACTCGTCGTCGGGCCCCCGGTAGGACATCCGGATGGCGTTCAGCTTGATCGTGATCCCACGCTCCCGCTCCAGCTCCATGGAGTCGAGGATCTGCTCCTTCATCTTGCGACGCTCGACCGCGCCCGTCGCCTCCAGCAGCCGATCGGCCAGGGTCGACTTGCCGTGGTCGATGTGCGCGATGATGGAGAAGTTGCGTATGTGATCCAGACGCACGGGATCGCTCTCTCGGGAACGGGGAACGGGTCGGCTCATTGGTACCGGCGAGGCGGCCGTCGGATCCCCGGGCCGGGGCCGAAGGACGGTCGGATCGGCATCGTGCGGCCGCGCCGCCGGATCAGGCGCCGGTGAGGACCACCCGGACGACCCGCGCGGCGCCCTCGCCCTCGAGGGAGGCGCACCCTTCCGCCTCTTCGGCCATCGCCAGCCAGTCGGGGGCGGCGCCCTCGCCCGCCGCCGCCGGAAGGGGCGTCTCGACGACGACGGTGGAGCCCTCCCGCTCGACCCGCATCGCGACCCGGTCCCCGGAGGCCGCCGTCCTCGCCTCCACGAGGAGCCGGAAGAGGAGGGCCACGAGCGCGCCGGGGGGCGAGCGCACTCCGGCGTCCGCACCGCCCTCGCCGGGCTCCACCGCGACCACGGGCGGGTCCCGGTCGAAGCGGAGCGCGGCCACCAGGTCCTGGAGCAGTCGCACGGGGGCCACCGTGGACGGCTCCTCCTCCGGTCCCCGACGTCCGGCGGCCAGCAGGAGATCGAGCCGCCGGCTCAGGAGCCGGACGTTGTCGTCCGCCGCGGCGGCGAAGCGCTCCAGCTCGTCCCACAGTCCGGGCGCCTCGCGCCGCACCCTGGTCCGCACCACCTCCAGGTTCACGGAGATGGCCTGCATGGAATTGCGCATCTGGTGCGCCATGCGATCGATCAGCTCCGCGATCAGCTGGCCGCACGCGGCGCCGGACGCGGCCTCTCCGCTCATACCTCGATCTCCAGGCCGTCGTGGGCGGGCTCCACGCCCTCGGGAAGCCGCTCGACGAGTCGGTCGTGGCGCAGCCGGTGCGTGAGGTGCGTGAGGTACGTCCTCCGGGCCCCGAGCCGCTCGGCCACCTCGAGGGCCTCCTCCACGTTGAAGTGCGTGGGGTGCGGGTTCCCGAACCACAGGGCGTTCACGATGAGGACCCGGACCCCGCTCAGGAGCTCGACGGCATCCGGGGGGACCCGCTTGGCGTCCACGATGAGCGCCAGGTCCCCGAGCCGGAAGCCGTAGCTCCGGTAGGACCCGTGCGGGAAGCCGACCGGTGTCGGGTGGAAGCCCGCTGCCCGGAAAGGCTCGCGATCCCGGAACGGCACGAGCTCGAGGTCCGGCACGCTCGACCAGGGCCCCGCCTCCTCGTCCGACCAGATGTAAGGGAAGCGCGCCCGGATCTCGTCGGCGTGCTCTTCGGCCACGTGCACCGGAAGAGGCCGCTCGGAGCGGAGCGTGAAGATGCGCAGGTCGTCGATCCCGTGCACGTGGTCCGCGTGGGGATGGGTCAGGAACACGCCGTCGACGTTCCGGATCCCGGCCTCCAGGAGCTGGAGCCGGAGCTCGGGCGGCGTGTCGACCAGCAGGTGCCGGCCCTCATCCTCGATCAGGACGCCGTGTCGGGTCCGGCGGTCACGCGGGTCGTCCGACCCGCAGACGTCGCAGTCGCATCCCACCACCGGGATGCCGAAGGACGTCCCGGTCCCGAGAAAGCGCACCTTCAAGGCGTCCGCCCCGCGCGGCTCAGAGCTCCTCGATCCGCATCATGTTGGTCGTGCCCGTCACGTGGAAGGGCACGCCCGCGGTGACGATGAAGCGGTCGCCCGGACGGCCGAACTCCGCCTCGAGCGCCTCGCGGCGGGCGCGGGCGAGCATGCTGCGGTAGCCGACCTCCCCATCGAACAGGACCGGGTGGACGCCCCACACGAGAGCGAGCTGCCGGTAGGTGCGGGGCTGGTCGGTGACGGCCAGGATCGGGACCGGCGAGCGCTGTGCCGCCACGACCCGGGCCGTGAACCCGCTCCTCGTGAAGGTCACGAGGAAGGGGGCGCCCAGGCGCTGGATGGCCTGCATCGCCGCCGCGGCCACGGCCCCGGAGGTGGTCTGCTGAACCTCCGCCCTCTCCCGCTGCTCCGGGTGCTCCCGGATCTTCGAGGGGAAGGGCGGTCCCTCGCGCTCGATGCGCCGGATGATCCGCTCCATGACCCGCACGGCCTCGATCGGGTGCTCTCCCACCGCCGTCTCGGCCGAGAGCATCACGGCATCCGAGCCGTCCAGGAGCGCCGTGGCCACGTCCGAGACCTCGGCCCGCGTGGGCCGGTTGTTCGACGTCATCGACTCGAGCATCTGGGTGGCCGTGATGCTCGGCCGGGCCAGCTCCTGGCCCTCGGTGATGATGCGCTTCTGGACCAGCGGCACCTCCTCGTAGGGGAGCTCGACGCCGAGGTCGCCGCGTGCGACCATGACGCCGTCGCTGCGGCGGATGATCTCGCCCAGGTCCTGGAGCGCCTGGTCCTTCTCGATCTTGGAGATGATCAGGGGGCCGATTCCGTCCTTCTCGATGAGCTCCCGCAGCTCCGTGAGGTCCTCCGGGCGGCGCACGAAGCTGAGCGCCACGTAGTCGACCCCCACCCGAAGCGCGAACTCGAGGTCGGCGCGGTCCTTGGTGGTGAGGCTGGGCGCCCCCACCCGGACGCCCGGGAGGTTGATCCCCTTGTGGGCGCTGAGCTCTCCGCCCGTCACGGCCCGAGCCACGACGCTGGCCCCATCGACGCCCTCCACGCGCAGCTCGATCCTGCCGTCGTCGAGGAGGACGCGGTCACCAGCCGAGAGATCGTCGGCCATCTCCGCATAGGTGGTCGGGATCATCCGGTCCCGCGAAGCGTCCTCCGGGAGCGCGTCCGCCCCCCGCTTCTCGGGGACGAACCAGCAGCGGTCACCGACGTCGATCCTGAGCGGCGATGCCAGGTCCCCGACGCGGATCTTGGGGCCCTGCAGGTCGGCGATCACCGCCACGGGCCGCCCGGTGGCCTCGCTGACGCGGTGCGTCATCTCTACGATCGCGGACGCGTCCTCGTGGCTGGCGTGGGAGAAGTTGATGCGCACGGCGTCGGCGCCGGCCTCGACCAGGGCCCGGAAGCGGTCCCGGTCCCGGGTGGCGGGTCCGATCGTGCAGACGATCTTGGCGCGGCGGAAGAGCCGCCCTGCGGTCAGGGTGACGGAGGGCACGGACGCGACCTCGCGTCCCTCGCCCGGCGGCGGCCCGGGGCGAATCGCCTGGATGCTCCCACGATCCGGCCCCGCGTGGGATCCCTCGTCGATCGCGTCCTCAGGCGTCGGCCAGAGGGCAGGCCCCGACGGCCAGGTCGGGCCTGTGATCCCAGATCCACTTGTGCAGGGCCTGGAGTCTGGCCAGGGAGACGTCCTTGAGGTTGGCGGCCTGGAGGCCGGGGATGATGCAGGCGGCAGCTCGTCGGAGGAGGAAGGCGCGCTGGAGCTCGCGCTGTTCGACGCTCAGGCTGGTGCCGCCGGGAATGTCCGGGATCGGCTCGAGGAGGCGATGGTAGCTGAAGACCTCGCGGGGTGAGAACTCGCGCGGAATGCGGTAGGCGGTGCCGCTGACCTGGAACGTTCCCTGAGGGTCGATCGAAAGCAACTCAGCCATCCCTCGTACTCCTCCTGGCGCCGGTTCGGCCCCTCGGCTCCGGCCGGACCGACCCGCGGCCGGGGGCGGCCGGAGCGCGGCCCCCCGGCGCGACATCTCCGGGGAGGACCGCAGCTAGCTTCCATGGCTGTGGCGGCCGCGAAGATAGCGGTCGCGACGCGCTGGAGGCAAGTTTTCGGCGGCGCGCGGGGCCCGGCGCGCCGTGGCGAGAAGCCCGGCGGCGGACGTCCGCGTCGCCGCCCTCGAGCCGATCCACCTTGTCCGCACGCGAGCCCCCGGCTAGCTTGGTTTTTTCGACCCGTCGAGCGGACGCCCGCAGCGCAACGGCGCCCCCGACGGGTCGCTTCGTGAAGGCCGGCGGGCTGGCGGGGTGGCGTACTCCCGACGGGAGGACCCCGTCGGTCGATACGACGCCGTCGGCCCGGATACGGCACACGCGGGACGCGGGACGGAGGTACAGGCGGTATGGCTCGGGAAACCGGCAGCGTGAAGTGGTTCTCGAACGAGAAGGGTTACGGCTTCATCGAGCGCCAGAACGGTGAGGACGTGTTCGTCCACCACTCGGACATCGTCGGCGAGGGCTTCAAGACCCTCCGCCAGGACGAGGAGGTGGAGTTCGAGGTGATGCAGGCGGACAAGGGCCCCAGGGCCCGGGACGTGGTCCGCGAGGGCGGGGAGGAGCCGGCGGCGAGTGCCGGGTCCTCGACCGGAGGCGGGACGACTTCGAGCGACCGCTCGGGCTCCGGCGCCACGGCCGGCGGGAGCGGCGCCGGCGGATCCGGTGCGGGGAACGGCTCGGGCCGCAGCCTGGCCGCCCAGCTCAAGGAGAAGCTCGGACACCGCTTCTTCGGCGACGAGGGCTAGCGGGACCCGGAGAGAGGGTTCCCGTCGCGTCCGGATGGGGTCCGGCGCCCGGAACAGCGCCCGGATTCCGGTGTCGAAGACACGAGAGAGGGGCGGCCGCCCGTCGCGGCGAGGCCCATCGGTTGAACACACAACCCCGAAGGGGGGGATCCGCTTGGAGTATCGACTGCGTGACGGTGAGGACCTGGATCGGGCGCTGAAGAAGTTCCGGCGCAAGGTCCAGCGCGCGGGCATCTTCAGGGACATCAAGAAGAACCGGTTTTACGAGAAGCCCAGCGAGGCCCGGCGGAGGAAGGCGAAGGCCGCCGAGCGACGCCGCCGTCGTCGCCGCCGTCGGCGGAACCGGAACAGCTAGCCGACGTCCGGGCCGGGGCCGCTGAGCGCGCCCCGGTCGGGATGCCCCGGCTCAGCCGCCCTCCGCGCCCTCCGCCCCGGGCTCCCGGCCCGGACCCTCGCCGAACCGGCGATCCACGTACGCGTCCAGGATCTCCAGGAACTCCTCCACGATCCCGTCGCCCCGAAGCGTCGTGAGCTTCTCTCCATCGGCGAACACCGGCGCGCTCGGGGCCTCGAAGGCGCCCGGGAGCGAGATCCCGATGTCGGCGTGGCGCGACTCTCCGGGTCCGTTCACCACGCACCCCATCACGGCCACGCGAAGCTCCTCGACGCCCGGGTAGCGCCCTCGCCACCCGCTCATCCGCTCCTCCAGGTGGCGCTGGATGGTCTGGGCCATCTCCTGGAAGAAGGTGCTGGTGGTCCTCCCGCAGCCCGGGCACGAGGTCACCTGGGGCTGGAAGCTCCGCAGCCCCATCGACTGGAGGATCTGCTGGGCCACCCGGACCTCCTCGGTCCGGTCCGCACCCGGCGCCGGGGTGAGCGAGACGCGGATCGTGTCCCCGATCCCCTCGGCCAGGAGGATGGCCAGGGCGGCCGAGCTGGCCACGGTGCCCTTCCGGCCCATGCCGGCCTCGGTGAGCCCGAGGTGGAGGGGATAGTCGCAGCGCTCGGCCAGGGCGCGGTAGACGGTCACGAGGTCCTGGACGCCCGAGACCTTGGCGCTCAGCACGATCCGGTCGTCGGCCAAACCCACCTCCTCGGCGAAGCGCGCCGAGGAGAGCGCGCTCTCGACCATGGCGGCCAGGGTCACCGTGTGGGCGTCGAGCGGGTCCTCGCGGGACGCGTTCTCGTCCATCATGCTGGTGAGGAGGTCCTGGTCCAGCGACCCCCAGTTGACCCCGATGCGGACGGGGCGGTCGTGGTCGATCGCGCACCCGATGATGGTCGCGAAGTGCTCGTCCCACTTGCTGCGGCCCACGTTGCCGGGGTTGACCCGGTACTTGGCCAGCGCTTCCGCGCAGGCCGGGTTGGACGGAAGCAGGATGTGACCGTTGAAGTGGAAGTCCCCGATGATCGGGGTGTCGACCCCCCGGTCCCGGAGCCGCTCGACGATCCCGGGCACGGCCCCGGCGGCCTCGGGCGTGTTCACGGTCACCCGGACCAGCTCGCTCCCGGCCGCGGCCAGGCTGGCCACCTGCTCGACCGTGGACTCGACGTCCGAGGTGTCCGTGTTGGTCATCGACTGGACGACCACGGGGTGTCCGCCCCCGACCGGGACGCCGCCCACGTCCACGGTCACCGACGCGCGCCGCCTCCGGTAGGCGGCGCCGGCCACCACGGCGGGATCGACGCGCTCGCTCGACTCGGAGACCCGGGGGTCTCGGACGGTGGGTTCCTGGGCCACGCTCATCATCCGTTCGGGAGGATTCCCGCGCCCGGCCGCTCGCGGTGGGCGGTCCGTGCTACGGGCCGTCTCGGCGCGGCGTATTGTACCCGCTGCCGGGAGGCCGTTCCAGGAGGGGGAGCTCGACGAGACGGTGGGGCGGGAGGCCGCGCTCCGGCGCCTCCGGCCCGGGCGCCGCGGGCCGGAGGGCGAGAGGGCCGGATGCCTAGCGGGCGCCCTGCTCCTTCCAGAAGCGGTCGAACTCGGCGTCCAGCGCCTTGCGGTCGCGCCGCATCTCGCGCTCGAACGCCTGTCGCCCCGCCTGGATCGCGGTCCGGATCCAGTGGTGCGTGATCTGCGGGCGCCGCAGCTCCTGCTCTTCCCCGGCGTCCGCGGGAAACCCGGACCCGTCGATCGCTCGGGACCCGGGCTCCGCCTCGCGGCCGGGCCGCTCCGGCGTCAGGTCGACTTCGATCATGCTCACCTCCCGTCACCAGGAGCCAAATACCCCTGGAGGCTCACCGGGGTCGCATCCACGATCCCGGGACCCGCTCCCGAACGCTAGACGCTCGGCCGGCTCCGGGGCATCACCCCAACATATTGGGGTACCCTCAGGCTAATCCCACTACATGTTGCGGTCAAGGGTCGTGGGCGGGGAGATCCCCTACAGGTGGAAGTGCTCCACCAGTCGCTTCTCGGTCTCGCCCTCGATGTGGGCTTCGACGGAGAGATACCCCTCCAGGCCCGAGCCCCGGAGCTTGCGGCGGAGGAGCTCGTCGAGCTGGAAGACGCCGGCCGAGTTCGTCATGTCGATCCGGACGCGGACCGGGACGCGCTCGCCCGGGTCGATGTGGACGGCCTCGATCGCGGCGGCGGAGACGGAATGTATGCTCATCGAGCCCGCCTCGAAGGGGATCCGGGAACGGCCCTCGGCCATGTCCAGTGCGTCCGCCACCTTGAGGATCCCGGCCTCGAGCGTACGGGGCTCGCCGCCGGCCCTGTGGGCGATGATGGCGTGGAGGACCTCGGAGCGGAGGATCGTGTCCACGGGCGGGTCGAACACCGGGGCGAGCAGCTCGCGCAGCTTGGGCTGGGCCACGAACAGGGAGTAGCTCTCGTGCCCGTCCCGATGGATCGAGATCCCCACGTCGTGGAGGAGGGCCGCGAGCACGACCACCACCTCGGCCTCCGCGGGCCCCAGCCCGTAATCGCGGGTCACCGAGGGCTCGATCCCGGCATCGGCCAGGAGCCGGAGGATGCGGAGCGCCGAGTTGGCCACGATCTGGACGTGGACCGGACCGTGGTCCGAGATCCCCATCCGGTCCACCGCGTTGACGTTGGCCGCCACCCACAGCGCGTAGAGCTCGTCGTCGGCGTTCACCGCCTCGACGAGCCGGGCGAGGGCCGGATTGTGCCGGGTCGGGACGGAGATCCGGACCCGGTCGTCGAACCGCTCGGCCAGGCCCGGCCGCGTGCGGGACGCCCCGCCCTCCTCCCCCGCGGATCCGGCGGTCGCGGGCACTCCTTCGGGCCCGGTGGCCTCGCTCATCGACTCTCCTCGGCTCTCGCGCCTCCGATCGCGGCCAGCCTGCGGACCGCTTCCTCGAGCACGGGTACCGTCTTGCAGAAAGCGAACCGCACGAGGCTCCTCCCGTCCTCCGGGCGCCGGAAGAAGCTCGATCCCGGGACGGGCGCCACGCCGACCTCGGCCGCGAGCCAGCGGGCGAACGCGTCGTCCGGACGGTCGTCCAGCGCCGAGAAGTCCGCCAGGATGTAGTAGGCTCCCGACGGCGGATCGCAGCGGAACCCCGCCCGCGTCAGGCCCTCGTGCAGGACGTCGCGACGCTCCCGGTAGCCGGCGGCCAGCCCCTGGTAGTACTCGGGACCGAGGCGCTCCAGCCCCTCGGCCACCGCCTGCTGGAGCGGCGCGGGAGCCCCCACGGTGAGGAAGTCGTGGACCTTGCGGATCGCGCCCGTGACCTCCGGCGGCGCCACGATCCAGCCGATCCTCCAGCCCGTGACGCTGAACGTCTTCGAGGCGCCCGAGATCGAGATCGTCCGCTCCCGCATCCCTTCCAGCGTGGCCATGGGGACGTGCTCGCCCTCGTAGAGGATGTGCTCGTAGATCTCGTCCGTGATGGCCCAGGCTCCGTGCCGGCGGCACAGGCCCGCGAGGACCTCCAGCTCCTGGCGCGAGAACACCCGTCCGGACGGATTGTTGGGCGTGTTGAGGATGATCGCGCGGGTCCGCTCCGAGAAGGCGTCGGCGACGCGCTCGAGGTCGAGGCCGGCCCCCCGCCCCATGGGGACGTGGACCGGTCGGGCCCCGCACAGGACCGCGTCGGGCCCGTAGTTCTCGTAGAACGGCTCGAGGACGACGATCTCGTCGCCGGGCTCGGCCACCGCCAGGAGCGCCGAGGCCATCGCCTCGGTGGCCCCGCACGTCACCGTGACCTCGCGGTCCGGATCCACCGGGACGCCGTAGTCCCGCTCCCGGGTGGCCGCGACCGCCCGGCGCAGGCGCTCCGCGCCCCACGTCACGGCGTACTGGTTCACGTCCTGGCCGATGGCGCGGGCGGCCGCCTCCTTGAGGAGCCCGGGCGCCGCGAAATCCGGGAAGCCCTGCGCGAGGTTGATGGCCCCGTGCTCGCGCGCCACGCGGGTCATCTCCCGGATCACCGACTCGGTGAACCCGCTCGTGCGGGAGGCGATGGGCGGAGACGGCTCGCCGGCCCGCTGCCCGGGCGTCGCGGCCGAGCCGCTCACGTCGCCGATCCGGTAATAATTCCCGCCCTGACGAATCCGGATCCGGGAAGATCTCCCCGATCCGGACCCCGGAGGCGCGCCCCGCCCTCGGGTCTACCGTCGCAACCAGTTATCATATATCGTCTTATGGGATTACATGAAGTCGGCACGTGGCTTGCCCCTCACCGACTCGACGACACCGCGATCCCGGCCCCTCCCGACGAGCGGGGCGGCGACGGCGATCGCCGTTCCGGCGGAGGGCCTCATGAGCATGTCCACTCCCAGTGTAGCGGGCCACGACGGCCCCGGCACGCTGGCCGATCCCGCGCCGCACAGGCGACTCCGGATCCGCCGCATCCGGCGGGGTCCGGTCCTGGCCCGCTGCCGGGAGCTCGGCCTCCTTCCGGGAGTGACGGTCACGTGGCTCCGCTACGAGGGCGGAAAGGTCGTGGTCCGCTTCCCCGAGGGCCACACGACGGCCATCGAGGTGGAGGCGGCCCCGCTGATCGAGGTGACCCCCGCGCTCAGCGCCGACGCGAGCCGCCGCGACCCGACGTATCCTGGACGCCCTTCAGATCGATCGCCTTGAGCCGCCGGAGCTCGGTGCGGAGCCGCCGGAGCGTGTCCGCCCGGGCCCGGATGAGCTCCCGGAGGCGACGGTTCTCCGAAGCCACCGTGTCCAGGCTGGCCTGCCGTGCGTCCAGCTCGTCCTCCAGGCGCCGGACCCGGTCGCCGAGGCTCGCCAGCCGGTCCCGCAGACGCCCCAGCTCGGTCCGGTCGCGCTCGGCGTCCTCGCGCAGACGGACGATCTCGTCGAGGAGGTCCCGGAGCTGCTCCGCCCGGGCCCGGTGCCCGGTCCCGGGGAAGAGGAGCAGCAGCTTGCCGAATTCAGCGCGGGCCAGCTCCGGGTCGTAGACGGGGCTCTCCGGCAGGGCATGCATCATCCCCGCCCGGTACAGGGCTCGCTCCGACCGGTGGAGGGTGCTGTCGGACCGGTAGACCTCGGCGGCCCGCTCGTACATCCCGGCCTCGTACAGTCGGTCGAATCGGGTCGAGGCGCACGACGCCACGACCACGACCAGCGCGGCGGCCAGGACCCGACGCGCCCCGGTCACGCTATCGCCTCCGAGGCCGCTGCCGGGCGGGTCCCCTCCCCCCGGCCCGCGAGGGGGAGCGCCAGGCAGAACACGCTTCCGCGCGGCTCCCGGTCCCGCACCCAGATGCCGCCGCGGTGGGCCCTGGCGATCTCCCGGCACAGCGCCAGGCCGAGGCCCACGCCGGACCGCGCGCCCGCCTTCCCCTCGCCGCCCTGGTAGAAGCGCTCGAAGATCTTGTGCTTCTCCTCGTCGGGGACCCCCGGGCCGGCGTCGGCCACGGCGAGGACCGCGTAGCCCTCCACGTCCTCTGCCGCCTCCTCGTCCCCCAGCTCTCCCACCTCGCGGACCGTCCGGACCCCGATCTCGATCTCGCTGTCCCTCGGGGCGTGTCGGACCGCGTTGTCGAGGAGGTTCTCGACGACCTCGACGACCCGGTCCCGGTCGATGCGCACGGGCACGGGCTCGTCCGGCGTCCGCGTCACGAGCCGGAGCCCCCGGTCCTCGAGCCGGCTCTGGAAGTCCTCGGCCACGAGCCGGACGAGCGGAAGGAGGTCCCCGCGGCGGAACTCGTACTCGAGCGCCCCCTCCTCGAGGCGGGCCAGGTCCAGGAGACGCGAGATCATCGCCGAGAGCCGGGTGCCGCTCCGGTCGTGGAGCTCGAGGAGGTGCCGCTGCTTCTCGTTCAGCCTTCCCGGAAGGCCGGAGAGCAGGAGGTGGCTGGTCTCCTGCATGGAGGCGAGGGGCGTCTTGAGGTCGTGGGAGACCTGGGAGAGGAAGCCGCGCTTGGCGCGGTCCAGCTCCCCCAGCTTGCGGGTCATCACGTTGAAGTCGGCGGCGAGCTGGGCGAACTCGTCCTCGCGATCCACCGGGAGCCGGTAGCCGAAGTCCCCGTTGGCGACCGCCCGCGTCCCCTCCTTGAGGCGGCGCAGCGAATCCGTGATCGAGCGGACGATGAAGCCCGCCAGGACCAGGCTCGCGATCAGGGCGATGGCCACCGCCGCCCACGAGACGCGCTCGGCGTTCCGCGCCGCCTGCGTCGAGGCCCGCACGCGCGTGGCCATGGCCGACTGTGAGGCTCGGGTGAGCTCGCGGGTCAGGCGCCGCAGCTCGTCGATGGAGGCGTTCAGCCAGCCCAGCGCCCCGTCGGCCGCCGCCCCCTGGAGACCTGCCATCATCCCGTGCAGCGTCCTCTCCGGCGGGAACCGGTCCTGCCAGGCCCGCCCGAGCCGCGTGACGGCCTCCCGCTCCCGGCCGGTGAGCGGCAGCCCCTCGAGCTCGTCGAGCGCGCGCGCGTAGGCCTCGCGGGCGCGGCCGAAGGCGGCCGAGTACCCGGTGTCCCCCGTCACGGCGAACTTGCCGGCGCTCTCCTGCATCTGGTCCAGCCTCTGGAGCTGCTCGGTGGAGCTCACCGTGAGGCGAGCCACGATGGAGGAGAGCTCGGCGCTCGTGCGGACGGAGTCCCGGAGCGTGGAGACGTGGTAGACCATCGCCACCACGAGGAGGCCGATGAGCAGACCGAACCCCGCCACCAGCTTGGTGGAGACCCTCATGGTCCCCTCACTCCGACCCGTACGCCTTGAGCTTGTTGCGGATCGTCTTCACGTCGAGCTCCAGCTGGCGGGCCGCCTCGGCCTTGTTGTTGTCGACGTGCTCGAGCGTCTTGAGGATGAGCATCTTCTCCGCCTCGGCCGCGGTCGTCCCCACGGGAACCACGATTCGCGGGCTGCCTTCGTCACTCCCGTCGGTCAGGTAGGGCGGCAGGTGCGGGAGCTCGATCCAGCCCGATCCGGCCACGATCGTCGCCCGCTCGATGACGTTCCGCAGCTCGCGCACGTTCCCGGGCCACGGGTAGCCCCGCAGCCGCTCGAGCGTCTCGGGACCCAGGCCCCTCACCTCGGTCCCGTGCTTCTCGTTGAAGCCGCGGATGAAATGCTGGGCCAGGATCCCGACGTCGTCGCGGCGGTGGCGCAGCGGCGGGACGCTCACGGTGAACACGTTGAGCCGGTAGTAGAGGTCCTCACGCAGATCGCCGCTCTCGACGGCCGAGCCCGGGTCCCGGTTCGTCGCCGCCAGGACCCGTACGTCGAACCGGATCTCGCGGCTCCCGCCCAGCCGGCGAGTGGACCCCTCCTCCAGGATCCGCAGGAGCTTGGGCTGGAGCTCGGCGGGCATCTCCGAGATCTCATCCAGAAAGAGCGTCCCGCCGTCCGCCTGCTCGAAGCAGCCCGGGCGGGAGCGGTCGGCTCCCGTGAACGCCCCCTTCTCGTGCCCGAACAGCTCGCTCTCGATGAGCCCCTCGGGGATGGCGGCCGCGTTCACGGCCACGAACGGCCCCTCCGAGCGCTCGCTCAGGTCGTGGATCGTGCGGGCGACGACCTCCTTGCCGGTCCCGCTCGGCCCGGTGATCAGGGCGGACGCGTCGCTGCTCGCCAGCAGCCGCACGAGCCGGAAGACCTCCTGCATCCGGTCGCTCTCGCCGATCAGGGCCCCGAGGCCGGCCCCGCCTCCCTCCAGCCTCCGCTCCAGCTCGCGCAGGTCCGACCGGAGCCGGAGCTCGTCGCGCGCGGCCTCGAGGATGGCCCTCAGCTTGTCGTAGTCGAGGGGCTTGGTGAGGAAGTCGTGGGCCCCGGCCTTCATCGCCTCGACGGCCTGGTCGATGCTCCCGTGCGCGGTGATGAACAGGATGAGCCGGCCGGACCCGTCCGACTCCAGGCGCTGGAGCAGCTCCAGGCCCGACCGTCCCGGGAGGACGATGTCGGTGACGATGATGTCGGGGTCGTGCTCCTCGATCCGCTGCTCCGCCTCTTCCGCATCGGAGGCGGTGACGACGCGGAAGCCCCAGTCCTCGATGCGCATGGAGAGGACCTCGCGCACGACGGGCTCGTCGTCGACGACGAGGACGAAGAGCGGGCTCTCGTCGGAAATGGGTCATCACCTCCTGCAGGACGACCGCGGGAGCGGTGGTCGCCCGACTCTACCCGGGACGGCCACCCGCGTGCCGGGAGGCCGGGAGGCGGGTCACCACGTGGTCTCCATGGCCGCGGTCAGGCTCACCACCCCATCGAACAGGTCCGAGAGGAGGAGGTTCTCGTCGGGCGAGTGCTGGTTGTCGTCGTGGTTCACGATGGGGAGGGCCACGAACGAGGCGCCCAGGAGCCGGGGAAACAGGTAGCCGGGGACGCTCCCGCCCATGGTGGGGATGAGGACCAGGTCCTTCCCCTGCGCCTCGCGGACGCTCGCGACGAGCGCCCGGGCGGCCGGGGCGTCGATGTCCGTCCGGACGGCCGGATAGCCCGTCCCCAGCGTGACGCGGGCCAGCTTCGGGTGGGCCAGCCGCTCCTCCCGGCCGGGCTCGTCCTGCACCACGTGGTAGCCCCTGGACCGGATGTGGGCCAGGAAGCGGCGGAGCTGCTCGCCGGGGTCGATTCCCGCCACGAGGCGAAAGTCGAAGTTCGCCGTGGCCCGGTCGGGGATGATGGTCCGGGCCTCGCTCCCCGTCCATCCGCTCCGGATGCCGTCCACGTTCAGGGACGGCTCGGTCACGGCCGCCCATCGGCTCTCCGGAACCTCGGGCCGGGGCACCAGGAGCCGCACGGCCTCCGCCGAGTCCGAGGGGAGGTCGGCCAGCGCCCGGCGCTCGGCCTCCCCCAGGGGCCGGACGTCGTCGTACCAGCCGGCGATCGCGACCCGTCCCGTCGAATCCTGCATCGAGGCGATGAGACGGGCCAGCCGCTCGGCGGGGTTCGGCGCCCAGTTCCCGTAATGGCCGCTGTGGAGCGGCCGGGCCGGGCCGTAGACGGTGACCGCCGCCGTGGTGATGCCGCGGGCGCCGAACGTGACCGTGGGCCGGCCCGAGGGATGACGGGGACCGTCGACCACGATGGCCAGGTCGGCCCGCAGCTCGTCCGCGTGCTCGCGGAGCGCCCGCTCGAAGTGCGGGGACCCCGCCTCCTCCTCGCCCTCGAACACGAATCGGAGGTTCGCGGCCGGAGCGGCTCCCTGCGCCCGGAGCGCGTCCAGCGCGGCGAGGAGCGCGACGATCGGCCCCCGGTCGTCGGCGGCCGCCCGCCCGTACAGGCGCGCCCCCGCCGGGACCGCGTCTCCGGCCGCGGGCATGGGGAGGACGGCCGGGTCCGAGGCCGGCGACCCGTCCCGGAGCGTGGGCTCGAAGGGGGCGCTCCACTCCCAGCGGGCGGGGTCGACCGGCTGCCCGTCGTAGTGGGCGTAGAACAGGATCGTGCGGGTCGCGCCCGGGTGCGGGAGCCAGCCGACCACGAGCGGCGGGCCCCCGGCCTCGATCAGCCGGACGCGGACGCCCCGCTGCTCGAGCGCGGAGCGGATCCACGCGGCGTTCCGCCGGAGGCCTCCCGTGTCGGCGGCGACATCGGGGATGGACACGAGCTCGACCAGGCGCCGGAGGATCGCGGCCCGGTGGTCCCGGACCCAGCCGCGGACGGCCTCGTAGTCGGGCCCTCTCCCCTCGGCCCGGGCGGCCGACCCGCCCGGGGGCTCCTGCCCCCTCACCGCGCCGGCGGGTCCGACGAGGAGGAGCACGGCCGGCAGAAGGCCGGCCAGGACAGGCGACGGTCGCGGCCCGCGCGCGCCTCCGCCCGCGAGGGCCGGCGACGGGCGTCCCGGGGCCTCCCGGGGGCCGGGGTGTGGGACCGCGCCTCCCGCCCGTCCGCCGTCTCGCCGCCGCCGGCCGCTCTTCCGCTTCCTTTGCACCCGCCCCTCCCGGTCGTGTGGAGTCGTCTCCCCCAATCGGCCTCGCGACGAGAGGCCTGTCAACGGTCCGCCGGCCGGAGCGCCGGCGGCGGCGAGACGCCCGGGGGTGGCACGCCCCCCCGGTCGAGAGAGGCCGGAGCTACCGGGAGCCCGAGGGCCGGAGCGTCCGGGGGGAGGGCGTCACCCGGTCCACGCGGTGGGCGGGGACCTCGAAGAGGACCTCGCGTCCGGGCACGCTGGCGAAGTACCCCTGCTCGTCCCTGTCGGAGAAGCGAACGACGGCCAGGGTGTCGTCCCCGCCCCCCAGCACCGTGACCGTCCGCTCGAAGGCTCCCGGACGCGCCGAGTCCGGCGCGAAGCCCGAGGCCTGGAGGTCCGCCAGCTGCGAGAGGAGCTCCCGGGCGGCCGTCCCGTCGGCGGGGCCGCCGTCGACCGTCCAGGCCGAGTCTCCGCGCTGGAGAAGGACCGTCGTGTCGTGGCGAGCGATGGACACGGCGCGCACGGCGGACGTGTCCACGCGCACGACCGTCCTGTCGCGCCAGTCGGCCAGGGGCCGCGAGGCCTCCCGTCGGAGCGTCCCGCGGAGGAGCCACACGGCGTCCTCACCCGGAAGACGTGCGTACGCACTCGGATAGTAGGGTCCCGCCTTCCCCAGGAGGACCCGGACCGAGTCGCCCCCGTCGCGGCGGAAGACGAGGGTGAGCGCCTCCGGTCCGGTGACGCCGAGCGCCTGGTGATGGGTCGGGTTCCGGGCGGCCAGCTCCGTCACCCGGGCGCTGTCGACGGCCGTCCAGAACCTCCTGACCTCCAGGGAGTCGGCGCGGTGGCCGTTCACCGTCCACCGTCCGCCCTTCCCGGCGAGCCGCAGGGTGTCGGTCCGGCGGCGGATCTCCACGGAGGCCACCCCGTCTTCACGGACCCCCGCCAGGGTCCGCCGCAGGGGACTGTCGGACACTCCGCCCCTCCCGCGCCGTCCGCCGACGATCGCGCTCGCGCCCCAGGCGGCCACGAGGACGAGCGCCACGATGAGCAGCCCCTTCAGCGTCCTCTCGCTCACGTCGTCACCTCCTCTCCGTCCTCCCAGCCCGGGTGTCTGCGGCGCCGGAGGATCCGCACCATGCCCACGATCACGAACAGGAGCGGCACGCCGACCAGGCTCCCCCACCTGAACAGCCCGCGCGAGAAGGAGGACTCGAAGACTAGCGGCGGCGGTGTCCGATCCTTCGAACGGATCCCGATGAGGGCCTCGTCCTGCGCGAGCCAGTCCACGGCGTTGGCGGCGAAGACCACGTTCTGCGGGTTTCCGCGGACGAAGTCCTGCCCGAGGTAATCGGCGTCCCGGACGACGACCAGGCGTCCGGCGCCGGCCGCGGCCGAGTCCGCAGTCGCCGCATCGTCGTCCACCGTGGCCGCCACGACCTGCACCCCCTGCGGCCCCTGTGGCGAGATCTCCTGGTCGGGCGCCACGGAGCCGCCGGCGGGCTGGCGCCCTCCGTAACGGGTCGTCTCCAGGAGCGGCCGGACACGGATCGAGTCCCGCACCTGAAGGGCCCCCGGCCAGGCCAGGCTGAGGCTCTGGAGCTGGTGCGTGATGAGGCTCTTCGAGGCCGGGCGGACGATCGGCCAGAAGGGGTAGTTCCTCACCACCGAGAACATGCCCTGCTGGCCCATGTTGACGCGCTCGTTGCTGCGGAGGTCGTAGACCACGCCGTCCTCCAGCTCGAGCCCCCGGCTCTGCAGGTAGTCGTCCAGCCCCGACTTCACCGGCCGCGTGATCGGCATGCGGCGGTCGAGCTGGGCCGGCGGGAGCATCAGGAACCCCGCCCCCCCGGCATCCAGGTACGCCTCGAGCGCCGTCCTGGCGGTGTCCGAGAGCTCCTGCGTGGGTCCGGCCAGGATCGCCACCCGGATCGAGTCCGGCAGGAGGTCGGGAACGCTGTCCCCCTCCAGCGAAACGGTGCGGAGGCGGTAGCGCTTGGACAGGCTCTGTCGCAGGTCCGGGTAGGCACCCGGACCGCGCGCCCCGAAGCCGGTGAGGAACGCCACCTCCGGCTTGGAGGGGGTGGTGAGGGAGGCGATGGCCGAGGTCAGCCGGTACTCCAGGTCGTCGGTGCTCTGGATGACCGGCAGGCTCTCGTGGTCGCCGGCGTAGAGCACCGACACGCCGAGCCAGCCGCGCTTCACCTGGAACTCGTCCCCGTGGAGCACGTTGAACTGGATCGGCCGGATCCCCAGGGAGGTGGCCTGGTCCCTCCCGGACCCCTCGTCGCCCGGATGGACGACCTCGACGTGGAGCTCTCCCCCCGAGGCCCGTCGATAGTCGTCCAGGAGGTCATCGACGTCGCGGCGGACGAGGTCGACCTGCGAGGGGAGGTCCTTCGAGACGAAGAACTTCACGGTGACCACGTCGTTCAGCCCGCCGAGCACCTTCCGGGTGCCTCCGGACAGCGTGTACAGGTGCTTCCTCGTGAGGTCTATGCGGCCGTGGATCCGGTCGCCCAGGAGGTTGAGGGCCACCACTCCCACCACGATCGCCAGGGTCCCGATGCGCAGGCGGCGGGCGCCTCCACGCTCGGGGCTCAGGCGGCGGCGGATCACGAGCCCGTAGGCCAGGGCCAGGAAGAGGCCGGCGGCCGTCACGAAGTAGAGCACGTCGCGCAGGTCGATCACGCCGCGGGTGACCGCCTGGAAGTGGCCCATCACGGAGAGGCGGGCCACCGCCCGGCCCAGGCCGCCCGGGAGCCCCACCTGCGTGAAGCGCAGGCCGGCCAGAACCAGGACGAAGCTCAGGACCGCCCCCAGGATGAAGGCCGTGATCTGGTTCTTGGTCACGCTCGAGGCGAACAGGCCTATCGCCGTGAGCTCCGCGGCGAGGAGGGCCGCCCCCACGTACTGGCCCAGCATGATCCCCGGATCGGCCTTCGAGAGGAGCAGGACGCCCACGGCGGTGGGCAGCGTCCCCGCCAGGGCCACGAGGACGAAGAGCCAGTCCCCGAGGAACTTTCCCGCCACGGCCTCGAGCTCGGTCAGGGGCTGGGCCAGGAGCCAGTCCAGGGTGCCGCTCCGGCGCTCCTCGGCCACGGACCGCATCGTGATCGCCGGCACGAAGACGGCGAACAGCCACGGAAGGAGATCGAAGAGCGGTCGAAGCGTGGCCGCGCCCGAGGCCAGGATGGAACGGAAGGCCATGAACAGGGCCAGCACGAGGAAGGCCACGACCAGGATGTAGGCCGTGGGGTGATCGAAGTAGCTCCGGAACTCGCGCCGGGCCACGCGCAAGGTCTGCCTCATCGCTCCACCTCCCCATCCCCGGCGGCGGGACCGCCACGCTCCACGCGGAGCTCGGGACGGCCGGAGGAAGGCCCGCTCCTGGCCTCCTCCTCGGTGAGCTGCTGGAAGAGCTGCTCGAGGGTGGCGCGCTCGCGGTGCAGCTCCCACAGCACCCAGCCGCGCTCGGCGGCCAGGCCGGAGATCGTGGGACGCAGCTCGGCCTGGCCGGCCGCCGTGAGCTCGACGCGGGTCCGCCCCTCCAGCGGCTCGGCGCGGACCGAGGCGACCTCGGGGAGCGCGCCCAGGGCCTCCTCGACCCCGCCCCCCTCGACCTCGACCAGGTAGCGGGGCGACCCCTTCCCGGTCTCGAGCAGCTCGGAGACGCTCCCGTCGGCCACCAGCCGGCCGCGATGGATGATGAGGAGCCGGCTGCAGGTGGCCTCGACCTCGCCCAGGACGTGGGTGCTGAGGAGGATCGTCCGCTCCCGTCCCAGAGCGCTCACCAGGCGGCGGATCCCGACCCGCTGGTTCGGGTCGAGGCCCTCGGTGGGCTCGTCGAGGACCAGGACCTCGGGCCGGTGGAGGATGGCGGCCGCCAGGCCCACCCTCTGCCGGTAACCCTTGGAAAGCTCGGAGATGGGCCGGCCGTACACGTCCTCGATGCCGGTCTCCTCGACCGCCTCGGACAGGCCCGACCGGCGCTCCCTTCCGCGCAGGCCCCGCAGGGTCGCCGCGTAGTCCAGATACTCGGCCACCAGCATCTCATCGTAGAGGGCGTTGGTCTCGGGCAGATAGCCCACCCGCGCCTTGGCGCCCTTGAGGTCGGAGCCGATCGGCCGGCCGTCGAAGCGGACCTCGCCCCGGTCGGGCTGGAGCGTACCGGTCAGCATCCGCATCGTGGTCGTCTTCCCGGCCCCGTTCGGACCCAGGAAGCCGACCACTTCGCCCCGGTCGATCTCGAAGCTGATGTCGTCCACGGCCACCACCGGGCCGTAGCTCTTCCGCACGCCTTCCACCGCGATCATGCGATCCTCGTCCTCCCGTGTCTCCGCAGCTCGTACGAGCACCCGTCCCGCCCCCGACGGGCCGCCACGTCGGCCCGGGACCCGGAACGGCATCGTCCATGACGATGCGTGGAACGGGAGAAAGGTTGCCCGCATCCTCCTCCCCGACGCAACGCGGGCGTGTGCGGCCCCGGCGCGGCCCGCGTCGGCGAGCCGTCCCGCTGGCGGGCCGGCCCGGATCCCCGTAGGCTTCGCCGTTCCCCGGGAAGTCCTTCTCGGCGAGCGTCCGAGCCCCGAAGCCCGGGCGGACGGGCGCCGCCCGGGGATACTCGCCAGCCACGGAGGTCGGGATGAGCGCCACGGGAGACCGGGAGCCTCTTCGACGCGCCGCGCTCCTGGGAGCGACCGGCTCGCTGGGCCGGCATCTGGCCCGGGAGCTCCTGCGCCGCGGCGTCGAGGTCCGCGCCGTCTCCCGCACCCGCTCGAACCTGGAGCGGGACTTCGGGGACCTGGACGTGGAGCTCCACCCCGCCGACCTGGACCAGCCGGCCTCGGCGTGCCGGGTCTGCGAGGGCTGCGACGTCCTCTTCCACCTCGTGGGCCTGCCGCTGGGCGCCTACGAACAGCACGTGCGCCTGGCCCGGAGCACGGCCGAGGCGATGCGCGTCTCGGGGGCGCGGACCGTGGCGGCCTCCAGCTACTGGAGCTACGGCCCCGCCGGCTCCACGGAGATGGCCGAGGACGACCCGCCGGTGCCGGGCTGCGGGCCGTGCGAGGTGCGGCGCCGCATGGAGGACGTCCTCATCGGAGCCGGCGCCGCCGCGGCCCTCCTCCCCGACTTCTACGGCCCGATGGCCACCATCAGCCTCCTGAACGACGCGCTCGCCTCGGTGGCCACCGGGGACAGGGTGCGCTGGCCCGGGAATCCGGACGCGCCCAGGGAGTTCATCTTCCTGCCGGACGCCGCCCGGCTCCTGTGCGACCTGGCCTCGCGTCCCGACGCGCAGGGGCGGCGCTGGAACATCCCCGGCGGTCCGGCCCGCCCGCCGAGGGAGCTCCTGGAGGAGGCGGGCGGCATCGCGGGCCGGAAGGCGCGCGTCTCCGGGCTGCGGGGCTGGATGGTGCAGCTCGCGGCCCTGTTCCGTTCGGACGCCCGGGACTTCCGGACCATCCTCCCGCTGTACGAGAGGCCCGCCGGGCTGGACGCCTCCCGCCTGCGGGACCTCCTGGGAGATGTGGAGCTCACCCCCTACGGCGAGGGGATCCGTGCCACGCTGTCCTGGCTGGAGGAGGATTCGGGCGCCCGGTGAGCGGACCCGCCGGTGGTGTCCGACCACAGCCGATCCAGCGCCCGCGTGTCCCACACCGCCCAGGTCTCGGCGATCCGGCCATCCTCGAAGCGGTGCACCGCCGCGAGCGGTACCGCGTCCTCGAGGCTCTCGGGCTCGGTCTCGGGCCGCAGGGGGTTGCCGCCCTCGGCGAACAGGCCGTACACGGCCACCTGGTCGTCGCCGGAGAGGATGCGGGTGACGACGATGCGGCCCCGCGGCCATGCGTCCGTGTCGGACGCGACCCCGGCCAGGAAGGCCGCCCGGCCGCGGAGCTCCCCCCCGGGAAGCGGACGGGCGTGGAGCACGTAGTCCTCCTTCACGAGCCGGTGGAGCACCGACGTGTCGCGCCCGCCCACCGCCTCCGCGAAGCGGAGCGCCCGCCCCTGCATCTCGGCGGCGGACATGCCGCTGCCGCCGCACGCGGCCGCCAGCGCCGGGAAGAGCGACGCCGCCGCGAGGGCGGCGGCGACTCGCCATCGCCTCAGCGCCACGTGACGATCTCCCCGAGCGGCTTCTTGCCGATGTCGGGCACGCGCGCGCCCGCGGCCGGATAGCCCGCCACCAGGAGAAGGAAGGGGCGCTCGTTTTCCGGGCGCCCCAGGATGTCGTTCAGGAAGCCCATCGGGCTCGGGGTGTGCGTGAGGGAGACGAGACCCGCGTGGTGGAGCGCGGTGATCAGGATTCCGGTCGCGATGCCCACCGACTCCTGCACGTAGTAGTTCTTGAGCTTCCGGCCGTCCGGTCCGAGCGCGTAGCTCTCGGCGAAGATCGCGATGAGCCACGGGGCCTCCTCCAGGAAGGGCTTGTGCTCGTCCGTGCCGAGCGCTTCGAGCGCCTCGAGCCACTCCTCGGGAGCGCGCTCCTCGTAGAAGGCGCGCTCCTCCTCCTCGGCCGCCTCGCGGATGCGGGACTTGATGCCGGGGTCCCCGACGACCACGAAGTGCCACGGCTGCCGGTTGGCGCCGTTCGGCGCCCGGGCGGCGGCGGCCAGGCACGCCTCGACCACCCGGCGCGGCACGGGCCGGTCCGAAAACTCCCGGACCGTGCGCCGGCGCTCCAGCTCCTCTCGGAACTCCGAGGCCCGGCGGAGCATCTGCTCCGGCGGGTACTCCCTGTACTGGTCGAGCGGTACGAGCACGGGTGCGGTCACGCGGCCTCCCGGGGTCGGGTCAGGGAGCCGAAGCTCGCCGGGGAGCGGACTCCCTGCAACCTGCCGGGCGGCCGGGCCGCCGCGACCGTCGCCGGAGCCGCGGCCGCTCGTCCGTGCGGGGGCCGCCGCGCGCCCTCCCTCAGAGCCGGATGCGAACGTCCAGCTTCGTGACGTTCCCGGAGCGGCGGAAGCGCTGCTCGACCCGCACGTCCACCGTGCGGGCGAGCGTGAGACGGACGCTCGCCTCGCCGGCCAGATCCCCCTCCAGGAGGTCCTTGCGGCCCTCCCCCTCCAGAGTGAGGGTCCCGGTCTTCGAGAGCCGGATGCCGACCTTCGAGCCCAGGCCGACGACGAGGCGCTCGCGGGACGCGTAGTCCAGGGTGAGGGTCGCGCTGGACGCGTCGCCCACGTGGAGCAGCAGCTCGCCCTTCCCCTTCAGCTCCCCGCCGAAGGGACCGGGGCCGTCGAGCTCGAGCCAGCGTGCGGGGACGGGGGGAGCGCCGGGCGCGCGTTCGGCCATCGGAGCCTCCGGGGTCGGGGTGGCCGGGCCCGGGACGGCCGGAGGGACCTCCGCGTGCCGTCCCGCTCGGGAGTCCGAAAAATCTCGCGAGGAGGACGGCCCGCGACAAGGGCCGGCCTCAGGCGCCGGGCGCCTCGCCCCGCACGAGGTCGGAGGCCCGCTCGGCGATCGCGACCGTGGGCCACTGCGTGTGGCCCCGGGGGATCCGGGGCATGACCGAGGCGTCGGCGACGCGGAGGCCCTCCACGCCGCGCACCCGGAGCGCGGGGTCCACGACCGCTTCCGGGTCCGTGCCCATCCTGCAGGTGCCGACCGGGTGGTAGAGGGTCTCGGCGGTGTCGCGGATGCAGGCGTCCATCCCGGCATCGCCGTCGGGCCACGACGCCGGACGGATGGGCTCGCCCGTCAGCTCCGCCAGCGGGGGCGTGGAGAGGATGCGACGCGCCAGGCGGAGCCCGGCCCGCAGGACGGCCAGCTCCTCGTCCGCCTCCGGGGAGGAGAGGTAGGCGGGGTCGATGCGGGGCGGCTCGAGCGGATCGGCCGAGCGCAGGCCGATCCGACCGGAGCTCCGCGGCTGGAGGAGGATGACCCCCACCGTGAGGCCGTGCCCGGGCGGGTCCCCGCGGCCGTGATCCACGAACGGGGCCGGGGCGAACAGGAGCTCGAGGTCCGGGGCCTCCAGGCCCGCGCGCGAGCGCACGAACGCCAGTGCCTCCGCCACGTTCGAGGTGAGGCCGCCGCGCCTGCACACCACGTAGCGGAGGAGCCCTCGGACGGACTCGGCCCCGACCAGGCTCACGGGCCGGGCGGCCCGGACCACGAGCCCGGTCGAGAGGTGGTCCTCGAGATGGCGTCCGACGCCGGAGAGGTCGGCCCGAACCTCGATCCCGGCCTCCCGGAGCTCGCCCGCCGGCCCGATCCCCGACAGCAGGAGGAGGTGGGGAGAGCCCACCGCGCCGGCGGCCAGGATGACGCCCTTCCCGGCGCGGACCGTCTCCCTCGAGCCGCCCGAGAGGACCTCGACGCCGGTCGCGCGGCCGCCCTCGACCAGGACCCGGAGGACCCTCGCGCCCGTCCGCACGGTGAGGCCCGGACGTCCGAGCGCCGGGCGCAGGTACGCGTCCGCCACGCTCCACCGCCGACCGCGGCGCTGGTTCACCTGGGTGAGGTCCACGCCCTCCTGGCGCTCGCCGTTGACGTCGGGAGTCCGCGGGAGGCCCGCGCGCGCCGCCGCCTCCAGGAACGCCAGGGTGGCCGGGTTCGGGTCGCGCAGCTCCCGGACCGAGAGGGGACCGCCGCGGCCCCGCAGGGGCGGGCCGCCGCGGGGGCTGTCCTCGGAGCGCCGGAAGACCGGGAGGAGGTCCTCGAAGGCCCAGCCTGGCGCGCCCCCCGCCGCCCAGCCGTCGTAGTCGGACGGGTGACCGCGGACGTGCATCATGGCGTTGATCGAGGAGCTCCCGCCCAGGACCCGGCCGCGCGGCCAGTACAGGGAGCGGCCGTCCAGCGCGGGCTGAGGCTCCGTCCGGAGGTCCCAGTCGTGCCGGGTCCCGAACAGCCTGGGGAAGGCGGCCGGGATGCGGATCTCGCGGGCCCGGTCGCGGGGGCCGGCCTCGAGGAGGAGGACGCTCCTCCCCGCGTCCTCGGTGAGCCGTCCGGCCAGCACGCAGCCGGCGGCCCCGCCGCCGACCACGATGTGGTCGACGACGTCGCTCACGTCATCCAGCGCACGGGATCGCCGACCTCGATCGTGCCGCCCTCGACGACCCGGCCGTACACGCCGCCCCGCCACTCCGGGCGGAGCGCCTCCTGGAGCCCGTCGGCGGCTTCGTCCATCCGGTAACAGGGCGTCGTCTCGCCGCCCACGAGGATGCGGACGCTCCCGACCGCCAGCGTCCGCTCCCGCGTCTCCCGGAGCTCGATGCCCCGCACCAGGAGGTTGGCGCGGCGCGCATCGGGGCTCACCCGGCGGCCGAGCTCGGTCTCGGCCCGCTCCCACGCCTCCGCGGAGATGATCGTGACCTGCCGGCGCCCGCCCTGGTCCGAGTTCCCGACCAGTCCCCGCCCGGTCACCAGGTCGGCGCGGTCGAGGGGATCCATCGGGCCGCGCCTGGCCCGCTTCCTCCAGATGGCCTCGAGCCGGCCGTCCCCGTCCGTCCGCCCTTCATCCATGAGCCTCCTCCCACGCCGACAGCTTAGCGCCCGGCCCCGCGGTCGGCCAAGCGCGTCCGCGGGGGTGGAGGGGCTGCGCCCGGAGCCGGGGGGCGCTCACGGCGCGCGGGCCGGAGCGCCCAGGTACACGCGGGTGTCGTACAGGAAGCGGACCCGGCCGGCGGCGGCCTCCGCCTCGAACAGGGTCCGGAGGTCGGACAGGAGCCGGCCGCGCCCGGGATCCCCCTCCCGCGGCGTGTAGGAGCTCGACAGGACCCGGCTCACGAGCCCCTCCCACCCGAAGGCCTGCTCGTGGTCGAAGCGCTCCTCGCGCCAGCCCCCCGGCCCGAAGGTCGCCCGCAGGCCCTCGGGGCGGGCGTACCGGCGGCGCACCGCACGGTACTCGGGGCAGTGACGCTCGAGGAGAGCCTCGTAGCCCTCCAGGAAGGGCGTCTCCCGCGTGCGGCGCTCGTTCCAGAGGAGGGCGATGCGGCCGGCCGGCCGCAGGACCCTGCCGAGCTCCCGTCCGGCGACGGCCGGGTCGAACCAGTGGAAGGCCTGGCCGGCCGTGACGAGCTCGGCGATGCCGCCCGCGAGGCCCGTGGCCTCGGCCCGCCCCCCGACGCTCCGGAACCGGGGGAACCCCGCCAGCTCCCGCGCACCGGCCGCTCGCATCGGACCGTTCGGCTCGACCCCGATCACCCCGAAGCCCTGCTCGAGGAAGGGACGGGCGAGGAGCCCGGTGCCCGAGCCCACGTCGACCACGGTGGCGCCCCGCGGGAGGGCGGCCTCCCCCACCACGAAATCGATCGCCGCGGCGGGATAGTCGGGCCGGGAGCGGACGTAGTCCGCGACCCGGTCCGAGAAGCGCCGGGTCGGCTCGAGATCCGCGGGCGGACCCCCGGCGCTCAGCACGTCGAGTGGATGAGGGCCCCCACGGGCTCCTCGCCGACCAGCTCGTTGTAGCGCTCGACCGCCTCCGCCGTGGGGAGGACCTCGACCTCGACGCCGCGCTCCTCCAGCCACGCGAGCGTCCGGTCCTGGACCTGCAGCCGCCGCATCATGCCTCGCGACAGGATGACCCGGGCGGCGCCGTGCCGGACCAGCTCCTCGACGTCCTCGGGCTGGATCCCCGGCGTGTGCCCGGTCCCGGTCTCGCCCCAGTCCCAGGCACGGCTCCCGCCCGGCCACAGCTTGGCGTCCTTGTAAGGCTCGTCGCGGCCCTCCACTTCCAGGTGGCCCCAGGACAGGTGCGTCACCCTGGGGGACCGCGCGCCGATGCTCCCGCTCTTCGCCTCGCTCATCGGTGGCTCCCGGTCGCGTCCATCGGGTCTCGGGCTCCCTCCGGCGTCGGACCGCCCACGGGGACCGCGTCCTCCAGGATCGCGTCGATCCGCTCCAGCACGTCGGCCTCGAGATCGAGGTCCACGGCGGCCGCCGTCTCCTCGATGTGCTCCGGCCGGCGGGCCCCGACGATGGCCACGTCGACGTCCGGGTGGGCCAGGGTCCACGCCACGGCGAGCCGGGGCAGCGTGCAGCCCGCATCGGCGGCCACCTCGCGCAGGCGACCGATCACGCGGAGGTTCCTGCGGAACGGCTCCCCCCGGAACAGGGCGCTACCGTGCCTCCAGTCCTCCTCCGGGAAGCTCGTGTCCGGCCCGTACTTCCCGGTCAGGAGGCCGTGGGCCAGCGGCCCGTAGCACAGGACGCCGATGCCGTGCTCGCGGCAGAAGGGGAGGATCTCGTCCTCGATGTCGCGGCGGAGCATGTGGTAGGTCGGCTGCAGGGCGTCCAGCGCCCCGCCGCGCCGGAAGGCCTCCATCTGCTCCGCGTTGAAGTTGGAGACTCCCACGTAGCGGACCTTCCCCTCGTCGACGAAGGTCCCGAGGGCCTCCGCGGTCTCCTCGAACGGGGTGTCCCGGTCGGGCCAGTGCACCTGGTAGAGGTCCACGCGCTCGACCCCGAGGTGCCGCAGGCTGTCCTCCAGGCCCCGGCGGAGCCAGGTCGGGCTGGCGTCGCGCAGCAGCCGGCCGCCCTCCCGGCGCAGCCCGCCCTTGGTGGCCAGCACGAGGTCCTCGCGCCGGCGATGGAGCTCGGGCCCGAGGGCCTCGGCCAGGAGCTCCTCCGAGGCCCCGAACCCGTAGGCCTGCGCGGTGTCGAAGGCATCGATCCCGAGCTCGCGGGCCCGCCGGACCGCGGCGACCGCCTCCTCGCGGTCCAGGTCCCGCCACTCGCCTCCGAACTGCCAGGTACCGAACCACACCCTGGAGGTGCGGAGGTCGGTCCGGCCCAGCCGGGTGGTTCTCACGTCGGGCTCCTCCTGCGGTGGCTCGCGGGACTCCGGTGCGAGACGGCAGCAAGGGGCGCGCCGGCCCCCGCCCTTTGCCGCGGGGCCGCGGCTGCGGCTAGCTTGAGAGCCCCCACAGGAGGCCGGCCGCCGGATCGCCAGCGGCCAGCTGTCTCCACGCAGGAGATCGTACGATGGCCGAATCACCTGCCATTCCTCCCTCTCCGATCGAGCACCGGCGTTCCGGCCGCGGAGCGCGCTTTCGGAGGGCGCCGGGCGCCGCACCGGCCGGCGCGGTCCTCGCGCTCCTGGCCGCCCTCCCCGTCGGCCTTGCGGCGCAGTCCGTCCGCGGTCGGATGCTGGAGGCGGGCACCGGGATTCCGGTCCCCGGGGCCCTCATCGAGCTCCGGGCCGGAGCGGATTCCGCCGTGGACCGGGTCCTCACGGACGAGGGCGGCCGCTTCACCCTCGAGGCACCCGCCGCCGGCAGCTACGTCCTCCACGCCGAGCGCATCGGCTTCCGGGACTGGGACTCCGAGCCCTTCCAGGTGTCGACCGGCGAGCCGACGACCCGCATCATCCAGGTGTCCACGCAGCCAGTCAGCGTCTCCGCGCTCTCCGTGCAGGCGGAGCGCAAGTGCAGGCTGGCACGGGAGCAGGGGATCGCCACGGCCCTCCTGTGGGCCGAGGTGAAGAAGGGTCTGCGGGCGACTCTCCTCACCCAGGCGGGGGAGCGCTACCACTACGTCGAGCGGGACTTCAAGCGCGAGCTGGACGAGAAGGGGCACAGGGTTCGCAGCGAGGAGGTCCGCACGGACACCACGGTCCGAGCCCGCCCCTACGTCACGCTCCCGGCCCGGCGGCTGGTAGCCGAAGGCTTCGTGAGCGGCCAGCTGGAGACCGGCCGCACCTACTACGCTCCCGACGTGGAGACGCTGCTCTCCGAGCCCTTCGTCGGGACCCACTGCATCGAGGTCTCCGGCGACCGCGAGGTGGACGGCGAGCGCTGGCTCGGTCTCTCGTTCAGGCCGGTGGACGGGCGCTCCCTGCCCGACGTGGAGGGCACCCTGTGGCTGACGGCGAGCGGCGGGGAGCTCAGGGCCATGGAGTTCAGGTACGTGAACGTGGAGGTCCCCGTGGCGCCGCGCAGGCGCAAGGACGAGGGGATTCCGGGCGGCATGATGCCCACCACCCGCGAGATGTCCCTGGACGTCCTGGGGGGCCGGCTGTCCTTCACGCGGCTCCCCTCCGGCCGCTGGATCATCAAGGACTGGACGCTCACCCTGCCCCGGGTCGGCGCCACCCGCGCCTGGTGGAATCCGAACCAGCAGTTCGCCTACGTCCTGGCCGGCCTCCACCAGGAGGGCGGCCAGGTCCTGGAGGTCCGGGACGACGCCTCGAACGTGCTGTTCAGCCACCGGCGAGCCGCGCTGGCGGGCTTCGTGGCCGACGGCACGCGCGCCGCGCCCCTGGCGGGAGCGGTGGTCCGTCTCGAGGGCACGCCCTACGCCGACACGACGGACGCGGACGGGGCCTTCCGAATCCCGGACCTCCCGGAAGGTACGTACACGGTCTCCTTCGGCCACCCGCGACTGGACAGCCTGGGGGTCCGGGCGCCCGAGCGCGTCGTGAAGCTGGCCGAGGGGAACGTGGCCACCGTGGAGCTTACCGTTCCGCGACCGGATCGGGAGCAGCTGGCCTCGGCCTGTCCCCGGCCGTCCGGGCCGGGGTCGGCCACGGCCGACCTGGTGGGGGTGCTGCGCGACGAGGTCACGGGGGTCCCGCTCCCGTCCGCGACCCTCGTCCTGGTGCGCCATCCCGGCGTGCTCCAGGCGGGCCCGGAAGGGAGGAGCTTCTCTCCGGCCGACCTGCTGGCGCAGGGCAGGACGGACGCCGACGGCTCCTTCCACCTGTGCGGCGTCCCGGCGGGTAGCGGCATGGGCCTGTCGATCCGCTTCCCGGGCCGCCCGCCCGCCACGCTGCGGGTGGATCTCCCGGCCGGGACCACGGTCCGGGAGGAGGTGCCCGTGCCGGCGACCGCCCCGGCGGGGATCTCGGGGCGGGTGATCTCGGACGGCGACGGGCGGCCGATCGCCGGCGCCGACGTTCACGTGGCGGGGGCGGGCGGCGGGGACACGAAGACGGGCAGTGACGGCGCCTTCCACGTGGACGGCGTCACGCCCGGCAGCCACGAGGTCACGGTGCAGCGGGAGGGCTTCGGGCCGGCCTCAGACACCGTGTCGCTGGCGGGCGGCGAGGGGCTCCACCTGGAGGTGAGGCTTCCCGCCCACGCGGTGACCGCGCCCCCGATCCAGGTCGTGGTCATGAGCCCCGCCCCGACCCAGGGGCTCTCCCGCCGCTCGCGGCGCCTCTACGAGCTGAACGCCGAGGAGATCGACGCGGAGCTGAAGCGCGCGCCCAGCACGGCGGACCTCCTCCGCAAGCTGGACGTGCCGGGGCTCCTGATCGAGCCCGTGGGAGGCCCGGTGTCCACCTCGGGGTCGATACCGCTCGCCGCGGCTCAGGCCCTTCCGGCCGGCGAGGGCCTGTGCGTCTCGACCACCCGGGGGCACGGGGACCTGTCCCCGACCGGCCGCGGCTCGAACCGCGGATGCCGCATGGTGAAGGTGTACGTGGACGACGCCCCGCTCACCGAGCAGATGGCGTCCACCTATCTCCAGAACCTGGACCCGAACACGATCGCCCGCATCCAGTTCGTGCCGGCGGTGGACGCCGGCGCGCGCTACGGCACCGGCTCGCAGAACGGCGTCCTGCTGATCTACACCCGCGCGGGCGAGCGGAAGCCGGGGACGGGAGGGGGGTGAGTTCGGCCCCCGGGCTTCACCCGCACTCGCTGTAGCCGCAGGCCAGGCACTTGGCGCAGCCCTCGGCGAACTGGAGGCTCGAGCCGCAGTCCGGGCAGGTCCCGATGAAGGAGCGCTCGGTCTGCTCGTGGATGCGCCGGATGACCGGCCGGGCGGCCGTCTGCGTCCCGCCGTTGGAGGTCTTCGCGTGGCCGACCTCCCGGATGGGGAGCTCGCGCTGGACGCCCTCCTTCTCCTCGAGGTAGCGCTCGAGGATCTGCGCGATGGCGTCGGGGCTCGACAGGACCTTCTTGTCCCCGAACCCGACCGCGCGGTCCGAGGAGATGCCCCGGAGCTGCTTGTGGATCTGCCGGAGCGGGACTCCGGAGCGCAGCGCCAGGCTGATGAGCCGGCCGATGGCCTCGGCGTCCGCCATCGCGGCGCCCCCCGCCTTCCCGAGAGCCACGAACACCTCGAAGGGCCGCCCCTGCTCGTCCTCGTTGATCGTGACGTACATGGTGCCGAGCGGGGACTCGATCTTCCTCGTCCGGCCGGTGAGCATGTCCGGCCGGTCGCGGACCAGGGGCTGTTTCACCATGCCGCCCTCGAGCTCGGTGATCCGCTGGCGGGCCTGGTCGCGCTCGTCGGCCAGCGTCTCCCGCTCGAGCTCGAGCTCCTGCAGACGCTCGAGGGCGCCGGCCAGCTCCGCGGCCAGCTCCTGGTCCCCGACGCGCTCGAGGGCCTCCTCCACCGCCCCGGCGGCCTCCTGCACCCTCTTCGCCGTCTTCCCGGTCGAGAGGACCTGCTCGTCCCGCGAGCCGTCCCGGTAGACCGTGACGCCCTTGCAGTTCAGGCGGAACGCCAGGCGGAAGATCTCGCGGACGTCCTCTTCCGTGGCATCCTCCGGGAAGTTGCACGTCTTGGAGATCGCGCTGTCGACGTGCTCCTGGAAGGCCGCCTGCATCCGGATGTGCTGCTCCGGCGCGACGTCGTGCGCCGTGACGAAGACGTCCTGGACGTCCGCGGGCACCTCGTCGAAGTGGATGTGCCCCTCGTCGGCGATGCGGCGCACGAGCTCCTCGGAGTACCAGCCCCCCCGCTTCGCTGCGCGGACGAAGGCCGGGTTCACGTCGGGCATGAGCGTCCCGGCCTGCTTGCGCATGAAGGCCACCGCGTAGAGCGGCTCGATCCCGCCCGAGCAGCCGGCGATGATCGAGATCGTCCCGGTGGGGGCCACCGTGGTCACGTTGCAGTTGCGTAGCCGGCGCATGGGGCGGACCCGCTCGCCCCGCGGGCCGCGGGCGCACGTCTCGTCCGGACCCCAGATCGAGCGCTCCCACTCCGGGAACACGCCCCGCCCGGAGGCCAGCTCCTCGGACTCGACCCTGGCCTGCTCGTCGATGAAGCCCATGAGCCGACGGCCGAGCTCGATCGACTCGGTCGAGCCGTACGGGATCCCGAGCTCCACCAGGAGGTCGGCCCACCCCATCACGCCCAGGCCCACCCGCCGGATCCGGTGCGAGAGGTCGTCGATCTCGGGCAGCGGGTAGTTGTTGGCATCGATGACGTTGTCCAGGAAGTGGGTGGCCCTGCGGACCGTCGCCCCGAGGCCCTCCCAATCGATCTCGCCCTCCCGCGCGAACGCTCCGACGTTCACCGAGCCCAGGTTGCACACGTCGTAGGCGAGGAGCGGCTGCTCGCCGCACGGGTTGGTGGCCTCGTAGGAGCCCAGGTGGGGCACCGGGTTGTAGCGGTTGGCCTCGTCGACGAGGAAGACGCCCGGCTCCCCGTTCCTCCAGGCACCGGCCACGATCCGGTCGAACACCTCGCGCGCACGGATGCGCTCGACGGCCTCGCCGGTGCGCGGGTTCACGAGGGCGTAGTCCTCGTCCGTCTCCAGCGCGTCGATGAAGTCCTGCGTGATGGCCACCGAGATGTTGAAGTTCGTGATCTTGTGGCCCTCGCGCTTGCAGTCGATGAACTCGAGGATGTCCGGGTGGTCGACGCGGAGGATCCCCATGTTGGCCCCGCGCCGGGTCCCGCCCTGCTTCACGGCCTCCGTCGAGGCGTCGTAGACCTCCATGAAGCTCACCGGGCCGGAGGCGACGCCCATGGTGGACTTCACCACGTCCCCGCGCGGGCGGAGCCGGCTGAAGCCGAAGCCCGTCCCCCCGCCCGACTGGTGGATGAGGGCCATGTTCCGGAGCGTGTCGTAGATGCCGTCCAGCCTGTCGGGCACCGGCAGGACGAAGCACGCCGAGAGCTGGCCGAGCGGCCGGCCGGCGTTCATGAGCGTGGGGCTGTTGGGCTCGAACCGGCCCGTCCGCATCAGCTCGTAGAACTCGCGGGCCGTGGCCTCGACCTGCTCGCGCGTCGCCCCGTAGCGGGCGTCCTCGGAGGCGATGACCCGCGCCACCCGCCAGAACATGTCACGCGGCGCCTCCACCGGATCGCCCTCGACGTCCTTCTTGAGGTACCGACGCGCCAGGACCGTCCTGGCGTTGTCGGTGAGCTCGGGCTCGGGAAGGTCGGTGCTGGGCGTGGTCTCGCCGATGGCTCGCGCGACGGTGTCCGGTGGGTTCATCGCTGATCGCCCCTGTGCTTTGCTGGATGGATGCCTGCTCGCGTGCTCCCGGGGCCGCGCCGGCGGGGAAACGCCCCCCGCTTCCCGAGACGGAACCGGCGCCCGCGTCGGGTCCCGTCGGGCTCCCCGGTGGCTGCTGCCCGCGGGGCGGGTCCCGTCGCGAAGCGCCGGCCCGTATCGGGCTCCGCGGCTCCGTTCGAGGTCGACCGCCCGGACGGCGGGAGTGGGGCCGGGTCGTCTTCGCGTCGCGGCCCTGCCTCCATACTACACCGTCGCCGCCCGGAACGGCGGGTCTCGATCTATGTCTGGGAAGAACCGGCGGGGGGTCCGCACCACCTCGTCATCCGCACCCCTCGACACCCCCGCCGGCCACGTTTCCGGCCTGTCGGTGCTCACGTGTCGGCCCCCAACATCTTGGGGCTCGTCCATTGTACACCCCCCACATGTTGTGGTCAAGGCCGTCCGCCGCGCCCCACCGATGCGCCTCCGGCGGCGCGGGCATCCCACCTCCGGAGGGCAGCGGTCAGCGATGGAAGTGGCGGCGGTTGCGGAGCAGGTAGGGGACGCACGCCACGTACAGGAGCGCGTAGAAGTCGAGCACCGAGGCGGGCTCCCCGTGCCACAGGGGAGCCAGGAGCTGCGCCGTGAACCCGATCCCGAACAGCGCCACGAGGACGATCGAGGCCCACCACGCCCAGCGGCGCCAGGTCGTGACGCCCCGGCCGACGGCCAGCAGCAGGGCCCCGAAGGCGGCCATGAGGAGGCGGGGGAGGACCGAGGCCAGCATCCAGCCTCCGGTGCGCAGCCCGAACATGCGCACCGTGCCGGAGGGCGGCGCGAACGTCGACCACGCGGACACGGCCAGAGCGCCCAGGCCGCCCAGGGCCAGCAGGGCGACCAGGAGCTTGCCGGGCCAGGCGTGGCGGGGGCGTGGGGAGGGAGCCGGCGGCGGCGACGTCCGGGCCGCCGGGTCGGATCCCGGCGCACGGATCGCAGGCCCGGGTCCCGGTGCGGGGTCCGATGGGTCGGACGCCGGCGACTCCGAGTCCATGCGCTCCTCTCCGCTCCGCCCGCACCGAAGGGTAGCCGGCCGTTCCGATCGCGGCCGGCGCTCGGGGCAACGGTAGGCGGGAGACGCCCCCCAGCCAACCCCGACAGGGTCAGCCGCGCCCGGGCTCCGGGCGGAAGGACGCTGCCAGGGCCAGCGCCGCGCCGGCGATGGCGAGCCACAGGAGGAGGGCATCCGGGAAGGAGCTCCCGCCGGCCGACGCGCCCGCCGTCCGCAGCGGCGTCTCCACCGCCCGGTTCAGCGACCGCAGCGGGGCCTCGAGCCACCCGGCCAGGGGCTGCACCCCGTGCGCATCGAGCAGCGCGACGAGGAGCACGTAGACGAGCGGGACGCCGACGATCCAGCGGCCCGGGTGCTCTGTGGCGACCGCCGCCACCGAGCCGAGGCCATACATCACCAGCACCCCGCCGACCGCCTCCAGCGCCGCCGCCGGCGCGAATCCGGCCGACGCATGCCCCAGCAGTCCCGCCGCCCCCATCCCGATCAGCGTCCCGGCCGCCAGCGAGGCCACGATCCACGTTCCACCGGCGCCGATCCGCAGGAGGTTGTGGAGCCGCTCCCCGACCGGGAGGAGCCGGTGGTACAGGCGGCGGGAGGGGGGCTCCCCCTCCCAGACGCTGACCGGCCACAGGTAGCCGAGCACGACGGCCGTGCCCAGCGCCGAACGGACGTCCGGCCCCGGCGCCCGGGCCGCAGTCAGCATCCAGGCGACGACGACGCCCATGAACACGCTCACCGCGAGGAGCTCGCGGCGGCGGCCGAGCCCCACGAGCGCGAGCTGGCTCCGGAGGACACGGAGGACGCGCGGGCGCCGGTCCACGGCGTCGCCGGACCGGGCGCGCGGCGTCTCAGCCGTCCCCATTGCGACCTCCCTGCGCGGAGAGGATCGTCCGAGCCGCCTCCTCGAGCGAGAGGTCCGAGACCTCCCTCACCGTCGCGCCCGCCGCCGACAGCTCGGCTACCACGTGGTCGGAGTCCCCCCAGACCCGCCACTCGATCTCGGCGGTCGACCGGCTCCGGGCCCACACGCGTCCGCCGAGCTCCGCCGGCTCCGGCCAGCCCTCGGGCACCCGAGCCCGGTAGCTCCGCAGCCGCTCCCGCAGCTCGGCGCGGGAGTGCTGCACCACCAGCTCGCCGCGCCCCAGGATCCCGACGTGGTCGGCCAGACGCTCGGCCTCGTGCACCAGATGAGTCGAGAGGAGGAGGGTCGCGCCCCCGCTCCCGGCAAAGTCCGCGAGGATCTCCAGCGCACGGTCCCGCAGCACGGGGTCGAGGCCATCGGTGGGCTCGTCCAGAAGGAGGAGCGGCGGCCGGTGGGCCAGCGCCATGACGAGCTGTACGCCCCGCGCCTGCCCCTTCGAGAGCTGGTCGAGCCGGACCTCGACCGGTACCTCCAGCGCCTCGACCAGCGAGTGCTCGTAGCCCTGGTCCCAGGCCGGGTGGTACGTCGCATGGAACGCCAGCGCCTGCCGCGCCGTCATCCAGGGGTAACCCAGCGCCGACGACTCGGGAAGGTACCCCACGCGAGCCCTCACGCGAGCGGCCCGTGTCCAGGGCTCCGCTCCGAGCACGCTGACCGCCCCCGCGTCCGGGCGGAGGAGTCCGAGGAGGACGTTGAGCGTCGTGGTCTTCCCGGCTCCGTTCCGTCCGATGAGGACGTAGATCCCGCCGGCGGGAACCCGGAGGTCCAGCCCCCGGAGCGCCACCCGGTCTCCGAAGCGCCGGACCAGCCCCTCCGTGCGGACGGCGGTCACGGCGTCGACGCTCCTTCCGGGCGGGCGTCCTGCCCGGCCGCACGGCGGATCTCGGCGAGAAGGTGGTCCACGCCGACGCCGCTCCGGTAGGCCTCGCGCAGCGCCTGTTCGGCGATGCCCCGGGCGAGCGACTCTCGAAGCCGGCCGGGATCCACGCCGCTCGCCACGAAGGTCCCCACGCCGCGGCGAGTGTAGGCCTCTCCCGACCGCTCCAGCTCCCGGTAGGCCTGCGCCACCGTGTTGGGGCTCACCCTGAGCTCGGCGGCCAGGTCGCGGACGGACGGCAGGGGGTCGTCGGGACGGAGGGCTCCCAGGACGACCCCGCGGCGCACCTCGTCCATGATCTGGACGTAGATGGGGCGGGGATCCTCGCTCCGAACGCGGATCAGGCTCTCCCGACTGCGACCTTCCATCCCCCGCCTCCCGTCCCCGCTCCCGGACGGGATGGACCCCGGGGCGCGTCGTCCCTAGTGTATTAGCTTACTGGTACACTAATACGGACGACGGTGCAGCGTCAAGATCGAAGGCTCAAATCCGCGCGTGGCGCATCGCTCACGCCCGGGCCCAGCGCCCTCCGCGGTGTCCCTCCTTGAGGCGCTCGTAGTCGTCGACCGTCCGCCGCATGCGCTCGCGTAGCCGGTCGTCGACCTGGCGGATCACCTTGCCGGGCAGGCCCACCACCAGGCTCTCGGGCGGCACCTCCATCCCCTCGGTGACCACGGCGCCGGCCGCGACCAGGGAGCCCCGGCCGATCGTCGCTCCCGAGAGCACGATGGCGCCCATGCCGATGAGGCAGTCGTCCCCGATCGTACAGGCGTGGATGATGGCCCGGTGGCCGATGCCGACACGGCTCCCGATGACGCAGGGCGTGTCGGGGTCCACGTGCACCATGGTGAGGTCCTGGATGTTCGTGCGCTCGCCCACCCGGATCGGGGCGATGTCGCCCCTGAGGACGCACTGGTACCAGACGCTGGCGTCCTCGCCCAGCTCCACGTCCCCGATCACGTCGGCCGAGGGGGCCACGAACGCGCTGTCGGGGATGCGGGGGCTCTCGCGGGTCGTCGGCTCCTCCGGCTGCATCGGCTCTCCTCTCCGTTCGTCGGCGTGCTGTAGGCTGTGGCGCGCTCCGGGGCCCGCGGCGCGGGCTCGCGACCGGCCGCGCCCCTCCGGGCCGGACCGGGCGCCGCACCCGTCCGGCCGGCCGACCGCTACTCGGGCCCGCCCCGCGCCCGCGAGCGCAGGAAGGCGCGCAGTCCCTCGAGGACGCCCCGCGCATAGGCCTCCCGGAACTCCGGCGTGCGGAGCGCCGCCTCCTGCCTCGGGATCATCATGAACGCGCCCTCCGTGAGCGCCGCCGGCATCCAGCTCTGGCGGCACACGGCCAGGTCCGCCCAGGAGACGCCCAGGTCCCGGAGCCCCATGCTGCGCAGCATCCCGGCCTGCAGGTCCCTCGCCAGCGCCCTCGAGGTGTCGTGGTAGTAGTACGCGCTCGTCCCCGCCCGGTCGAACGGCCGCACGCCGTCGGGCAGTGCGTTGGCGTGGATGGAGACGAACAGCTCCGCCCCCGCCGCCTCGGCGCGGCGCGCCCGCTCGTACAGGCCCACGGGCAGGGTGTCGTCCCGCACGAGGACGGGCCGGGCCCCTGCGTCCCGCAGCAGCTCGGCCAGGCGCCGGGCCACGGCCAGGTTGGCGTCCCCCTCGTACAGGCCGGTCGGGCCGTGCGCCCCGGCCGGCGGATGCCCGGGATCGACCGCGATCACGCGTCCGCGCAGGGGGTGGCCCGGGTCGATGTCGGGCGGCCTCCGGACCTCGAGCCGCAGCGTCCCGCCGGTGTCGAGCGGGCGGGCGGGCGGCGCGGTGGGAGCTCCGGGTGCGGGCGCGGGCCCGCCGCTCGCGGGCGCGTCGTCGCCCCCCTCCCACGAGACCCTCCAGCCCCACACCGGGCGGGCGAGGGTGAGCTCCAGCGTCCACCGCCGCCCCGGGAGCTGGTCCCAGGTCGCGGCCTCGAGCATCGGATCCGTGGGCCCGTAGGCGAGCCGGTTCGTGGCCCCGCGCGCGCCGTACACGACCAGGCGCAGGCGCCGGCCGTCGGCGCGGACCCGGAGCGGGACGCGGTCGTCCAGGCGCAGGCGGACCACGAGGCCCTCCGTCCCGGGACGGACGGACACGTTCCCCACCCTCACGTCGGGGGGCGGCGTGCCCGCCGGGAAGAGGCGCGCATCGGCCGTGTCGACCCAGGCGTCGAGAGCCGGGCCGAGCCGCAGGCGGAGCCGATCGCCCAGGCGGCCGTCCACGGAAGCCACCGTGCGATCCGGGAATCGCCACAGGTAGGGGCCCGAGGGCACGGGCCGGCCCACGACCACGCCGCTCGGGCCGTTCACCGTGTCGGGCGCCTCGAACAGCTCCGCCACGGGCGGAGCGTCCGGGTCCAGGATGCGGAGGGGATAGCGGCCCGTGACCACCGTCGTGTCCCCGCCGGCCGCGAGCTCGAACTCGAAGGGGACGGTGTCGGGGAGCGCGGCGTCGGTCCGGCCGGTCGAGTCGGCCGCCGCGGTTCCCGCCCGGTACAGCTCCCCGGCCGGGATCCTGGCCACGTACCGGCCCGGCGAGGCCTCCCGCATCGGGAAGCTGCGCTCCCCCGCCAGGAGCGCGGCCCGGGCGCCGGGAGCGCCGCGGGCCGGGAGCTCGAGCACCTCGTCCGGGAGGGCCCAGCGCTCGGAGAGATCCCGCACCGCGGCGGTGTCGACCCAGGCCGGCCCCGTCCCCTCGAACGGCCGGGGCGGGAGGAGGACGGGCCACCTGAGCGTGTCGGCCGTCCCGCCGCGGCGGGCCACCAGCCGGTAGACCGCGGTGTCCCCGGAGACGGCGGCCGGGACGGGGAGCCAGGCCAGGAACGCGCCGTTCGGCTCGACCGGGACCTCGGTCCCGTCGATCGTGAGCTCCGCGTCCCCGGTCCCCGCGCTCCCGAACAGGAAGTTGGAGTCGCGGACGGCGATGCGGGCGAGCGAGTCCGGGTACACGACCCGGAGCGCGAGCGGCCCGGACGCGCTGGGGATCGGGGGGAGGGCCGGGGGCCCGGCGCCCCCGCCGGCGGAGGCGCACGCGGAGAGGACGGACGCCGCGAGCACGCCGGACGCGAGGAGCGACGCCGCCCGGGACGCCGCGCCCGCGGGGGCGGCCCCGAGGCGCGGCGCAGCGCTCCCGCGCCGGCACCCGGTGCGCCCGCTCCCCACCGCTCGGCTCCGACCCATCCTCCTCCGATCGCTCCCGGTTCGCGCCCGCCCGGCCCCGCACGGGCCCCGACGGACGAAGGTAAGGCTCGGCGCCCGGCCGGTCAGCCCGCCGCCGCGGACGCCGGCCGAAGCCGCCGGAGCGCGACCGCTCCGGCCAGGGCCGCCGCCGCCGCCGGAATCGCCGTGGCCGGCTCGCCGAGGGCGGCCCCGCCCACGGCGAACATCGCGCCGAACAGCACGAGTGCGGCCGCCGCCGTCCGGCCCAGATCCCGGCCCAGCCGCGTGCTCGGCTCGAGGCCGGTCCGCGCCCGCTGACGCGTCCACCCCGGGCCGCCGGGCCGCACCCTCCGGTAGAAGCCCTCGAGCGTGGCCTCCGACTCCGGCCGGGTGAGGAGCATGACCGGAAGCCACACCGCCGCGGATCCGAGGGCGGTCACCGCCAGCCGCAGGCCGAAGCTCCCGCGGGCCGAGGCGGACAGCCCCAGGGGCTCCGCGACGACCGGCACGTACGTGAGCACGGCGATCGCGAAGCCGGCCACCATGGCCGCCAGCTCCGCCCAGGCGTTCACCCGCCACCAGAACCAGCGCAGGATGAGGACGGCGCCCGGGCCGGTCCCGATGGCGATCATGAAACGGAAGACCGTCCCCACGTCGTCGGCATAGAAGGCCGCCACCCCCGCCACCGCCACGATGGCGACCGACGCGGCCCGGCCCACCGCCACCATCTCGCGGTCGCTCCCCTCCGGGCGGACGAAGCGCTGGTACAGGTCGTTCACGACGTAGCTGGCCCCCCAGTTGATCTGGGTGGAGACGGTGGACATGAAGGCGGCGAAGAACGAGGCCACGACCAGCCCCAGGAGGCCGGTCGGGAGGTAGCGCAGCATGAGGAGCGGGTAGCCCATCTCGGGGTCCTTCAGGCCCGGGAAGATCACCATCGCCGCGAGCGCGGCCAGGATCCACGGCCAGGACCGCACCACGTAGTGGAGCACGTTGAACAGCCACGCCGCGCGGCTCGCCTCCCGCTCGTCGCGGGCGGCCGAGAGACGCTGGACGAACTCGCCGCCCCCGTCGGCCCTCCGGTAGGCCCACCACTGGAGCCCCAGGTAGGCCAGGAAGGTGTCCATCGGGAGGAAGGACGAGCCGGGGCGCGGGAGCACGTTCAGCGCGCCGCCCCGCCCCGACGAGGTCAGGGCCGAGCGCAGCTCCCCGACCCCCCCGATGTCGTGGAGGGCGTAGCCCGCCACCAGGAGCGCCCCGGCCATGGCCAGCACGAACTGGAAGAAGTCGGTGGCCACCACGCCCCACAGGCCCGAGAGCCCGGCGTACACGAGCACGAAGGCGCAGAGGACGACCACGGCCCACAGCCGCCCGTCCCCCGGGAGCCAGGCGGGCAGGTCCGAGAACAGCCCGAGCGCCTCGAGCACCTTCCGCATGGCCAGCATCACGTAGCCGATGGCGATGCAGTTGATCGGGACGGCGAAGAGGAAGGCCCGGGTCCCGCGCAGGATGGCGGCCGGCCTCCCGCCGTAGCGGATCTCCGTGAGCTCGGCGTCCGTGACCACCTCGGCCCGGCGCCACAGGTGGGCGAACAGGTAGATGAGGAGGAGGTGGGAGAGGGCGAAGGACCACCACTCCCAGTTCCCGGCCACGCCCCGCCGGGCCACCACCCCGGTCACGTACAGGGGCGTGTCGACGCTGAAGGTGGTGGCCGCCATGGACGTGCCGGCCAGCCACCACGGGAGGGAGCGCCCGCTCACGAAGAAGTCGAGGAGCCCCCCCTCGGCCCGGCCGGCCAGCCACAGGCCCACCGCCAGCGTGAGGGCCAGGTACCCGCCCACCACCCACCAGTCGAGCGCCGCCACGTCCCCGTCCCGCCCCGCTCCTACGCCGGCCCGCCGCCGGACGCCTTCGCGCGGTCGGCGATCCACGCGGCGGCGCCCCGCTCCATGACCTCCTCGGACGACCACGCGCACAGGCCCGCCAGACCCTCCTCGACCAGCACGCGCGGGTGTCCGAGGGCCACCGGGAGGGCCGGCCGGTCGGCGGAAAGGAGCGCGGCGACGCGGTCCCGGGCCCGGCCGGACAGCCCGGAGCGCCCCTTCTCGGCCCGGGGCGTGGCGCGGATCACCACGAGGAGGGGGCCGGCGCCCGGCGGCGCGGCGCCGGGGCCCTCTCCCTGACCCTCCACGCTCCAGCCGCGGCGCGCGAGCTCGGCGGCCAGCGCCCGGCCCGTGGCCGCGTCGTCGGAGGCCTCGTCGTCGGAGACGACCGCGATCCGGACCCGCCCGGCCGCGGCGGCCGTCCACGCCGCGACCTCGCGCGCGGCCTCCTCCGGCCCGCCCGCTCCCGCCGGCCTCACGCACTCCGCCGCCAGCCGCGTGAGCTCGGGAGCCCCGGGCCGGAAGAGGGGGAGGTCGGGAGCCGCCGCCGACGCCTCGGAGTGCCCCGCATCCGCCTCGTCCACCTCCGCCGCGGCGGCGCGGCGCCCCGCCGTCTCCCCCGACCCGAACCGCTCCAGGGCCCTCTCGCTCCTCGCGGCCGCCTCCTCCACGAGGCGCGCCAGGCGCGGGTCGTTCCCGGCCGCCTGGCGGATGGTGCGCGCCACGAGGGCGGGATCGGAAGGATACAGGAGGATGTCGCATCCGGCCCGCAGCGCTCGCACCCCCCGCCACCCTTCGGTGGCCGCGCCGGTCTCGCCGCCGCCGCCGAAGCCGGCCATGACGAGGGCATCGGTGACCACGAGCCCGTCGAACCCCATCTCCGCGCGCAGGAGACTTCGGAGGACCTCCGGGCTCCGGCTCGCCGGCCCCTCGCACCCGAGGGCGGGATAGGCCACGTGGGCCGCCATCATCCCGGCCGCCACGTCCGCCACGGCCCGGAACGGAGCCAGGTCGTCCTCGAGCCGCTCCCGGGGAGCGCCCACCGAGGGGAGCTCCATGTGGGAGTCGCCGATCGTGCGGCCGTGCCCCGGGAAGTGCTTGGCGCAGGCCGCCGCTCCCGCCGCCTGGCACGCCCCGATCCACGCCCTGCCGAGCCGCGAGACGAGGGCCGGCTCCGCCCCGAAGCTCCGCGTCCCCACGATCGGGTTGCGGGGCTCGACGTCGAGGTCGAGGACCGGGGCGAGCACCCAGTTCACCCCGAGGTCCAGCGCCTCGCGGGCCGTGAGACGCGCCGCGGCCCGCACCGCGCGCTCGGGCTCGGGGTGGGAGGCGAGAGCCGCCGGGGGCGGGAGCGTGGCCGCGCCCCGGAACTGCTGCCCGGCCCCGCGCTCGAGGTCGGCGGAGAGCCACAGCGGACGGCCTGCCCGGTCCCGCAGCTCCGCCGTGAGCCCGCGCACCGTGTCGCACGTTCCGCCGAACAGGATGAATCCTCCCACGCCGGCCTCGAGGTCTCCGAGCGCCGCCTCCAGCGCCGTCCCCGGCTCGTCCCGGTCCAGGCGGATCGCGGTCACGAGGAGCCGCGCCGGGTCGGTCACGCCGGCACCCTCTTTCCCAGGATCCGCGCCGCGCGGGCGCCCGTGGCCCACGGCGACCCGGCCGGGTGCCCCAGGAGGTGCTGCCGGGCCAGGAGCGCGAAGGCCGCCGCCTCGCGCGCGTCCCCGTCCCAGCCCAGCGCTTCCAGCGGACGCACGGTGCTCGGCGCCAGGCGCTCGCCGATCCGGCGCACGAGCTCCGGGTTCCGGGCGCCGCCCCCGCACAGGAAGACCTCCTCGACACGGAACGGCACCCGGGCGAACGCCCCGCCCGCCGCGCGCGCGGTCACCTCGGCCAGGCTGGCCATGAGGTCCTCCGGCGCCTCGCCCCGCCCCAGCCGGTCCTCGAGCCACGCCTCCAGCCTCGCCGGGCCGAACCGCTCCCGCCCCGTCGTCCGTGGGGGCGGCTCCTCGAAGAACGGGTCCTCGAGCCAGCTCTCCACCGCGTCCGACAGGGCGCGTCCCGCCGCGGCCATGCGGCCCTCCTCGTCGAAGCGGAGCTCACCCCCGGTGAGCCGGACGGCCGCCGCGTCGAGGAGGACCACGCCCGGGCCGGTGTCGAAGGCGATGGGGTCCTCCCCGCTCCCGCGGGCGGGGAGGGCCGTGAGGTTCCCCATGCCGCCCAGGTTGAGGATCCCGCGCCCGCGCCCCGGGGCGGAGAGGAGCAGGCGGTCGAAGTAGGCGGAGATCGGGGCGCCGTGGCCGCCCGCCGCCACGTCCCGGACACGGAAGTCCTCGACCACCGTGACGCACGCCTCCTCGGCGATCACCGCCCCCTCGCCCAGCTGGAGCGTGCTCCCCGGCCGGCCCGCCGCGGGAGGCTCGTGCCACACGGTCTGCCCCGCGCTCCCGACGGCCTCGAGCTCGTCCGGCGCCACCCCCAGCTCGTCGAGCGCGCGGAGGAGGCCCCCGGCGAACCGGTGCCCGAGCTCGAAGTCCAGCCGGCACAGCTCCGAGGCCGGGGCGTCCTCGCACGCCCTGCGGAGCCGCCCGCGGAGCTCCGGCTCGTACGGGTAGCTCCGGAAGCCCTCGAGCCGCGCCTCGTCCGGGCGCTCGTCCGTTCCCTCGAACCGGACGAGCGCCACGTCCACGCCGTCCAGGGAGGTCCCCGACATGAGGCCGGCGTAGAGCGCCATCGCTAGTCCCGGTCGCGCGGCCGCAGGAGGTCGGGGTGGATCCGCTCCCGGATCCGGGCCGCGTGGGCGCCGTCGTGCTGGATCATGGCGCGGACGAGCTGGTGGAGCCGGATCCGCTCGCCCGCCACCGACCCGCTCGCCTCCCACGCCTCCGCCGGCGCCCCGCGGAGCAGGGATACGCTCCGCGACCGCTCGGCGGCGAAGGCCAGGAGCACCTCCGGCGTGCTCTTCCCGCCGAGCGGCGGCTCCACGGACGGGGGCCAGTCCTCGAACGCGGGCCCGGCGCCCGTCTCGCCGGCCTCCGCCGTCCGGATCAACGCCTCCAGCCGCGGCCGGTAGCACTCGCGCTCGGCCTCGGCCAGGTGGGCCACGTGCCGGGCCGGGCTCCAGCCGCCCGGCCGGCCGGCCGCAACGGCGGCGCGCCCCGTCCCGCGGCTCTCGCCGGCCGCCGCACCGGGCTCTCCGCCATCAGCGGGCGCCCCGCCCCGCTCGCGGACGGCCGCCCGCAGCCGCTCGGGGCCCGACGCCAGCCGCTCCACGAGGCCGTCGGCCTCGCGCGGCCCCAGGGACTCCGGATAGCACGCGTAGTAGGGGACGGGCTCCGCCCCCCGCCAGCGCTCCACCGCCTCGCCCAGGAAGCCGCCGCACGCGTCCAGGACGCGCTCCGCGGCGGCACGGCCCACGCCCAGCTCGTGCATGGCGATGGCCGTCTTCACCGACCCGCCGGCCCGCACCAGGAGCTCCCGCGCCGGCTCCCCGGGCAGGCCGCACACCCGCTCCAGGATGCCGAGCCCGCGGCGGACCAGCTTCCGGCTCCCGGCCTGCAGGTCGACCATGAGGTTTCCGTACACCTTGCCCAGTCGGACCATGACGCCGGTCGAGAGGGTGTTGAGGGCGAGCTTGGTGGCCGTGCCCGCCTTCATGCGCGTGGAGCCCGCGATGGCCTCGGGGCCCGTCAGGAGGGTGACGACGTGGTCGGCCAGGCCAGCCAGCGCCTCGGGCGGCGGCGAGCAGGTGAGGAGCCCGGTCCCCGCCCCGAGGCGGGCGGCCTCCTGGACGGCCGCGGCCACGTAGGGGGTCGTGCCGGAGGCGGCGATCCCGAGCACGAAGTCGGCCGGCCCGACCTCCGCGCCGCGCACGTCGGCGCCCCCGGCCTCCCGGTCGTCCTCGGCCCCCTCACGGCTCCGGACCAGCGCGCCCTCCCCTCCGGCGATGAGTCCCACGACCCGGCCGGGCTCCGTGCCGAAGGTGGGGGGGCACTCGGCCGCGTCCAGCACGCCCAGGCGTCCGCTCGTCCCCGCCCCCACGTACACCAGCCGTCCGCCCGCCTCCATGCGGCGGGCCACGTCCTCGATGACGGCCGCCAGCGCGTCCGCCACGGCCTCCAGGGCCGCCGGCACCCCGCGATCCTCGGCCTGGATGAGCCGGACGATGTCCGCCGGCGACGCCCGGTCGATGGCGGTCGTGCGGGGGTTCACGCCCTCGGTCGGGCGCGGGTCGATCCCGGCCGGGTCGGGGCCGGGGGCGCCGCGCGGGTCCGGGCGGCCGCCGGGCGGTCGGGGCGCGCCGGCCTCCCGCGCCGCGCCGGCCTCCGGATGGCGCTCGCCGTCTCGCATTGCCCCCTCCCGCGGTCGCTCGTACCCTCGGATGGATCGCCGGGCCGCCAAGCTACGCGGACGGAGGCCCGGCCGACAATCCATCCCGGAGGACGCGGAGGACCATCGATGCCCGGCCCACGGACCAGGCCACGGATCGCGGAGGAGCCGTGAGCGCGGCCCCGGGCCACGCCGACGTGCTGCGCCGGCTCGAGGCCGAGCACGGCCGGACCGAGAAGCCACGGCGGGATCCGCTCGACGAGCTCCTGTTCACGATCCTCAGCCAGAACACCACCGACGCCAACCGCGACCGGGCGTGGCGGCGGCTCAGGGAGACGTTCCCGAACCGGGAGGCGATTCGGGACGCCGACCGGGAGGCGCTCCGGGAGGTCATCCGGCCGGCGGGCCTCGTGCGCCAGAAGTCGGCGGCCATCCAGGGGGTCCTCGAGCGGCTCGAGGAGGAGCGGGGCTCCCTGGATCTGGGTCACCTGGAAGGGATGGGGGACGAGGAGGCGCTCGAGTACCTGGCCGGCTTCTCCGGGGTCGGGGTCAAGACGGCCGCCTGCGTCCTGTGCTTCGCGCTCCGCCGGCCGGTGATCCCCGTCGACACCCACGTCCGGCGGCTCGCGGTCCGCCTGGGGTGGGCCGCCGAGGGCTCGGGGGCCGCGGCCGTCCACGACGTCCTGAACGAGGAGGTCCCCCCGCAGCTCCGCTACCGCCTCCACGTCGCGCTCATCGCCCACGGAAGGGCCACGTGCACGGCACGCAGCCCCGACTGCGGCGCGTGCGTCCTGGCGGGATCCTGTCCGAGGGTCGGGGTGGAGGGGGGCTGAGCGCCGACGGGGGCGTGCCCGCCCGCGTCGCGCGGCGGAGCCCCCGGCGACCCCGGGCCGGACGCCGCGCTACGGCCGGGACGGGTCCCGCGTCCAGACGGCCACCACGCCGCACTCCTCGCCCGTCCTCAGGAAGATGGCGGGGACCTCCGAGACCCCCCGGTAGACTTCGATCGCCTCGAGCTCTCGGGGCGAGAGCTCGTCGAGGTGGAAGGCGTTCTCGGGCGGGATCCGGAGGCCGTCCACGAAATAGGCCACGCGACAATCCCGGTGCGCGAGCACGCCCGAGCTCCTGCTCATCTCGATCCGGCCCGTGCTCCCGGGTCCCGGGGCCACGTCGATGCCGGGCACCGACCGCAGGAGGTCGCTCACCTCGCGCGGATCGCGGCGCTCGATCTCGTCGCGGTCGATGAACGCCCCGATGCCGCGGGCCCGCCGCCGGTAGAAGCCCGCCAGCTTCCCCTTCCGGGTCGTGGCGCTCCGCACCACAACGTCCAGCACCGGGGCCGGCACGATCCGGGGGCTCACGCGCAGCACCACTCGCGTGACCGACCCGGCCTCGATCCCGACCTCGAGCGTGCGGGAGGGGAGCTCGGGCAGCCGCAGGTCGAAGCGCAGCCGGCCCGGCTCGAGGCCCGCGATGCGGAAGCGGCCGGCAGAGTCGGTGACGGCGCGGACCCCGGACGGGACGAGGATCTCCGCCCCGGCGACGGGGAGGCCCCCGTCGGAGGAGACGACGAGGCCCCGCAGCTCCCCGGCGGGGGCCGACCGGCCGGCCCCCGAGGTGTCGGCCGCCCCTGCCTGGGCCCGGAGACCCGCCGTCGTGCCGACGAGGAGCCCGGCCGGCGATGCGGTCAGGAGGCACGCGGCGAGGAGCCTGCACGGGACCCGGCGGCCCCACTCCCCTCGCCTCACCGGCGGCCGCCTCACCCGGGCCGGGTCACTGCGGCCGGCGCACCGTGAGCGGCCCCGTCAGCTTGAGGGTCATGGGCGAGCCCTCGGGCAGCACGGCGTCGACGTCCTGCGTCCCGAGCACGATGGCCGTCCCCGCCGCCGCGCCCACCGCGGCGCCGATGAAGGTCCCGGTCTTGTTGCCGCCGATGATGCGGCCGAGGATCGCGCCCGCCGCCGTCCCGGCCCCGATCTTGACCGCGGCCTCCCCGGCACCGGTCCGCGACTTCTTCTGCGGCTGGGCGTCGATGAGGTCGGCGGAGATCGGGTAGTCCGCCCCGTCCACGGTCACCCGCTGGAAGTCGATCTTGATGACCGCGGGCTGGCCCGAGCTCCCGGACTTCTGGACCGCCGTCACCGCGCCGTGGATCGTGGCGCCGGCCGGGAGAGCCGTGCGTCCGTCGGCGGAGACGGGCTGGCTCACCGTGGCCGTGAAGGCGTCGCCCACCTTGGCGTCCTTCGTCGAGAGCTCACGGTCGAGCGTGGTCATCACGGTCGTGCCGGTCTCCACGGTGAGGGCCACCGTGGGAGTGGCCGCCGGCTTCTCCGTGCCGCCGGACGGCCCTGCCTGACCCGACGGCGTCGTGCCGCCCGTCTGCCCGCCCGAGGTCCCGGAGGGCGCCGGCTTCGGCTTCGCGGCCGCCGGCTTCGACGCCGGCGGCTGCTGGCTCGTCGGCGCGGGAGCGGCCGCCTGCGTCGAGCCCGCCGGGCTCTCGGCCTGCGCGGCCGGAGCCGCCGTGTCGGCGGTCGTCTCCTGCGGCTTCTCCTTGCCCCCGCACGCCGCCACGAACAGCGCCGCGGCGACCGCCACTGTCCAGCCGATGTGCCCTGTCTGTCTCATCAGACGCTCTCCTGTGGTGCGCTGAAGGTCGGTGGCGCGGCCCGTCACGAGCCCGCCGCCACCCGAATCGGCGCGTCGAGCCGGATCTCCATCGCGGAGCCGGCGGGGAGCACCGCGTCGACGTCCTGCGTCCCGAGCACGATGGCCGTGCCGGCCGCCGCGCCCACCGCGGCGCCGATGAAGGTCCCGGTCTTGTTGCCGCCGATGATGCGGCCCAGGATCGCGCCCGCCGCCGTCCCGGCGCCGATCTCCCCCGCTGCCTGTCCGGCGCTCGTCCGCGACTTCTTCTCGGGGTTCGCTTTCGTGAGCGTGGCCTGGAGCGGATACGTCCGCCCGTCGGCCTGGAGGTTCTTGAAGTCCACCTTGAGCACCGCCGTCTGGCCGGCGCCGCCCGACTTCTGCACGGCGGTCACCTCGCCGTGCACGGTGGCGCCCTGCGGGATGGCCACGCGGCCCTCCGCGCTCACGGGAGAGGCGACGGTGGCCGTGAAGGCGTCCCCCTGTTGATTCTCCCTGGTCCCGAGCTCCCGGTCCAGGGTGAGGTGGAGCACCGTTCCGGCCGGAACGCTCACGGTCCTGGCCGGGCTGGCCTTGGCGGACCCGGAAGCTCCGGCGCTTCCGCCGGCGGACCCGCTACCTCCGGTGGAAGACCCTCCTCCCCCGCCGCAAGCGGTCAGCGGGAGCGCGAGAGCGAGAGCGAGATACGGCAGTCGTCGAATCTTCATCGGTTGCGCTCCCTTCTGGATGTGATCGGGCCCTGCGACGATCGATCGCATGTCGAACCTTCGGGACGCGATGGTGTGTCTTCTACCCATGACAGACGAACAAGTGTCCCGGAGCGTCACGTGCACCGGCCCGCCGCGGTGACGGCCCGTCCGGCCCCCGGCGGAGCGACACCCCGCCCCGCATGAAGCAGCTGCGCACCCTCCTGCCCTACGCGCGTCCCTACGCCGGCGGCTTCGCCCTCGGCCTGGCGCTGGTCGTCGTGAGCAACCTGTTCAGCGTGGCGGCGCCGCTCCTCCTGAAGTACGCGATCGACGCGCTCCAGGCGGAGCTCAGCCGCGGCACCGTCCTCCGGTACGCCGGGCTCATCGTCCTCGCGGCGCTCCTGGGCGGCGCCGCGCGCTACGGGCAACGGGAGCTGCTGAACGGCATCAGCCGGAAGATCGAGCGCGACCTGCGTGGCGACCTGTTCGACCACCTCCTGCGGCTGCCCGCCGAGTTCTACGACGAGTGGCGGACGGGGGACCTGATGAGCCGGGCCACCAACGACGTCCTGGCCGTCCGGCAGGTGGCCGGACCCGCCATCATGTATCTGGTGAACACGGCCACGATGTCGGTGCTGGTGCTCACCCTCATGCTGAGGACGGACGTGGGGCTGACGGTCTTCGCCCTCCTCCCCATGATCGTGCTTCCGGGGGCGGTCTACCTGTTCGGGCAGGAGATCCACTACCGCTTCGAGAGCATCCAGGCGCAGTTCAGCCATCTCTCCAACTACGTCCAGGAGAACCTGGCCGGGATCCGCATCGTCAAGGCCTACCTGCAGGAGGACGACCAGGTCGGGGAGTTCGGAGAGCTCAACCGGGAATACCTGGAGCGCAACATGAGCCTGGCCCGGGTGTGGGGCGGCTTCCACCCCGCCCTCACGGTCCTCACCGGCCTCGCCGCCGTGATCGTGCTGTGGTACGGCGGCCGGCAGGTGATGTCGGGCTCCATCACGCTCGGCGATTTCGTGATGTTCATCACCCTCCTGGCGCTGCTCACGTGGCCGATGATCGCGCTGGGCTGGGTCACGAACCTGTTCCAGCGGGGAGCCGCCTCGATGGGTCGCATCAACGAGCTCCTCTCCCTGGAGCCGACCATCCGGGACGCCCTCGGCGCCGAGCGGCCCGACGCGATCCGCGGCGACGTGGAGTTCGACGACGTGTCCTTCCGGTATCCGGGGACGGAGCACTGGGTGCTCCGGCACGTGAGCTTCCGGATCGCCGCCGGGGAGACGGTGGCGGTGGTCGGCGGGACCGGGAGCGGCAAGACCACCCTGGCCCGGCTCATCCCCCGCCTCTACGACCCGATCGGGGGGCGTGTCCTGATCGACGGGAAACCGGCCACCGAGCTGGCGCTGAACGCGCTCCGCGACGCCGTGTCCATGGTCCCCCAGGAGCCGTTCCTGTTCAGCATGCGGCTCCGGCGCAACCTCCTCCTCCCCGCCTCGTCCGCTCGGGACGGAACGCGGGCGGAGACGGACCGGGGCCGGCCCCCCGCCGGGGCGGACGGGAACGGCTTCCCGGAGGGCGGCGGGCTCCCGACCGAGACGGAGCTCGACCGCGCGCTCGAGGTGGCCCAGCTTCGCGAGACGCTCTCGGTGCTGCCCGAGGGCCTCGAGACGAGGATCGGGGAGCGCGGCGTCAACCTCTCCGGCGGCCAGAAGCAACGGGCCACTCTGGCCCGGGCCCTGCTGCGCGACGCTCCCATCCTGATCCTCGACGACTCGCTCTCGGCCGTCGACACGGTCACCGAGAAGCGCATCCTGGAGGGCCTGCGCCGGTATCTCGAGGGCCGCACGGCCATCATCATCTCGCACCGGGTCTCCGCGGTCCGGCAGGCGGACCGGATCCTGGTACTGGAGGACGGCGAGCTGGTGGAGCAGGGAACCCACGGCGAGCTCCTGGCGGCCGGCGGCGTGTACGCCCGCCTCCTCGAGCGGCAGCTCCTGGCCGAGGAGCTGGAGGCGTACCGGGGACCGGGGGCGCTTGCCGAGCCCCCATTGGAGGGATAAAGTTGATGATTCCGAGCGGGGAGCCCGCGCCCCGTGACCCGTTCAACCCGGCTCCGGATTCTGGACAGGTGGATCCCTCGTCTCACGACCAGGCGGCCCCGGGCTCCGAGCACGTCGAAGCTCTGGAGCGCGAGATCCGCGAGCTCCGCAACCTGGAGACGGCGCGAATCCAGTTCCTGGCTCTCGTATCGCACGAGCTCCGGACCCCCCTCTCGTCCATCCTCACCTACGCCGAGGCGCTCGACGACGGGACGCTGGGCGACCTGAACCCGTCCCAGCACGAGGCCGTCGACTCGATCGGCCGGGCGGCCCGGCAGACCCTCGAGATGGTCGACGAGATCCTTCGTTACTCGCGGAGCGGCGGCCAGTCCGCCGAGCTCCGCCCGGAGACGTTCGAGATCGGGGACCTGGTCGAGGAGCTCCGCGCGAGCCATCACTCGCTCCTCGCCCGGAAGAGCCTGGAATTCCGCACGACCATCGAGCGGGGTCTGCCGGACCTGTACGCGGACCGCTCCAAGGCCGTCCACGTGCTGGGCAACCTCCTGAGCAACGCCATCGAGTTCACGCCCGAGGGCGGCCGTGTCGAGATCGGGGCGGAGAGCGCCGACGGCGGGGGCTGGGCCCGGATCGAGGTCCGGGACACCGGAGTCGGGATCGACCCGGAGGACCGGGAACGGATCTTCGAGGAGTTCGTGAGCGTCGACGAGGGCGTGGAGCGCAGGCTGGGCGGGAGCGGTCTGGGCCTCTCCATCGCCCGCCGCATCGTCGAGATGCACGGCGGGGACATCGGGGTCGAGAGCGAGCGGAACCGCGGCAGCACCTTCTACTTCACGCTGCCTACGGTCCGGTACGACACGGCGGCGCCCGCGGCCGGAGGGGACCGGGAGTCGGCTGGGGAGACCTGAGCCTTGGCGGAAGCGGACGCGCCGGTCATCCTGCTCGTCGAGGACGACGAGGACCTCCGAAACGCCTACCGGATCGTCCTCTCCGCCCTCGGGCTGCGCGTCGTGACCGCCGACCGCGGCGAGGACGCCCTCTCGAGCCTGGACGCGGGACCCACGGACGCGATCGTGGCGGACCTGGGCCTGCCCGGCCTCGCCGGGCCCCGGCTCGTCCGGAGCCTCCGGAGCGCCGCCCCGGAGGCCGCGCTGGCCGTACTCACCGGCCACGACAGTGACAGCCTGCGGAGGAGCTGCCGGGCGGCGGGCGCCGATGTCTTCCTCGTCAAGCCGGTGACGGCCCGGGAGCTGAAGGCCGTCCTCGAGGAGCTCCTCAGATCCTCTTCATCAGGAAGTCCGGCGTGAAGCGGGCCGCCCAGGCGGCCAGAACCGTGAACTGCCCGCTCACCAGGAGCAGACCCACCGCGACCAGGAGCGCGCCGCTCACGCGCTCGACCCAGGGCAGGTAGCGCCGGAAGCGGCGCGAGGCCGTGAGGAACCGGGAGAGGGCGGCCGCCGCGACCAGGAACGGAATCGCGAGGCCCGCCGAGTACACGGCCAGGAGCCCGACCCCCTCCGCCAGACGCTCGCGGGTGGCCGCGTAGGTGAGGATGCCGCCCAGGACCGGGCCGATGCACGGCGTCCAGCCCGCCCCGAAAGCCACGCCCACCACCACCGAACCGACCATCCCGACCGGGCGGTCCTGGAGCTGCACCCTGCGCTCGCGCAGCAGGAACCGGAGAGGCGTCACGCCCAGGAGGTGGAGCCCGAAGACGATCACGATCACGCCGCCGATCCGTGCGATCCAGGTCTGGTAGTCCCGGAGCACCCGCCCCAGGAGGCTGGCCGAGGCGCCCATCCCCATGAACACCAGGCTGAAGCCCAGGACGAAGAGCACGGCGTGGAGCAGGACGGCGCGCCGGGCCTCGCGCCCCCCCTCCTCGAGCTCCTCGAGACCGACGCCGGCCACGAAGGAGAGGTAGGAGGGGACGAGGGGGAGCACGCAGGGCGACAGGAAGGAGAGGACCCCGGCCAGGAAGGCCACGAATACGCCGATGCCGAGGGAGTCCACCTGACCGCCCCCTCAGCGCCGCACGCGGGGGCGAGGCGCGCGCGCCGCCCCCGGCGGCCGCGCCGCCGCTTCGCCCCTCATCGCCCGATGCGGTCGGCGTACGCCGCGTAACCGATCATCTTGTAGCCCAGCTTCGCGGCCACGACGGACGAGGCCATGGGGCCGAGGCCGGGAGCGAGCTCCACGATGTCGGCCGCCACCACCGTCCGCTCCCGGAAGACGGCCCGCAGGAGGTCGAGCGCTTGCCACCAGCTCCCGCCCCCGGGCTCGGGCGTGCCGGTGGCGGGGAGGAGCGAGGGGTCGAAGAAGTCCACGTCGAAGGTGACGTAGACCGTATCCGTGAGGCCGGAGAGCGCCTTCTCGATCCAGCCCTCGCTCCGCATCTCCTCCGCGAACACGGTCGTGATCCCCCGCTCCTCGATCAGGCGCCGCTCCTGGCCCGTCAGGGAGCGGATCCCGACGGCCGCGATGTTCGCGGTCCGGTCCAGGACCCGCCGCATGACCGAGGCGTGGCTCCAGGGCGTGCCGTGGTAGCTCGGCCGAAGGTCCGAGTGGGCGTCCAGCTGCAGCACCGAGAGATCGTCACCCGCCCGGTCCAGCCAGGCGTGGATCGGCGCGCTCGAGATCGAGTGCTCGCCGCCCAGGGTCAGGATGAAGCGGTCCCCGGAGACCCCTAGGAGCTCGGCATAGTGCTCGCGCAGCCGCGCCACGGCGGCCTCGGGCCCCGTGGCGGGGAGCTCCAGGAACGGGAGCGTGCACATCCCGGCCTCCCGGGGCTCCAGGTCCAGCTCCTCGTCGTACAGCTCCACGTAGGCCGAGGCCTCGATGATGGCCCGGGGACCCGACCGGGTGCCCGGTCCGTAGCTGGTCGTGGACTCGTAGGGGACCGGGAGCACCACGACCCGCGCCTCCTCCCACGAGGCGGCGTCGGTGCCGTGCCCCATGTAGTTGTCGGACGAGGTCCACGGCAGCCCGTCCAGGGCCGCCGGGACCGGGCAGCGTCCGCCCTCGAGGCTCATCCGCAGAAGATGGCCGCGGCCACCACCGTGGCCCAGCGCCCATCCTCGGGACCCTCTACGGCCCCGGTGATGTTCGTGGTCCGGACGATCTGGTCGGAGAGGCTCCACACCTGACGCTGCTCGTCCCAGGCCGCGTCGGGATCGAACGGGATCCCCAGCACGGTGGCCAGCATGCTCGCCGCCAGGTCCTCCGCGTAGTTCCCCGCGTGTCCCGCGGTCTCCCCGTAGCTGTGATGCTCGGACAGATAGCCGAACTGGTCGGGGTCCTTCGGGATGGCCAGGCCGATGCTGGAGGCGATGAGCCGGCTCGGCTCGTTGGTCTCCGAGCGCGCCATGACCGAGAAGACGATCTGTCCCGGCTGCAGGCGCTCCAGCCCCTCCTCGACGTCCACCAGCTCGCAGCGCGGCGGAAAGATCGAGGAGACGCCAACCAGGTTGTAGCGGGCGATCCGGGCGTCGCGCAGCGCCATCTCGAAGGACGACAGCCGCTCGCGGTGGATCCCGACGCCCGACGTCAGGAAGATCTTCGAGGGCACGAAGCTCACGGCATCGAACGCCACCTATGCCTCCGTCTCGAGGTCCGGTCGGGTGAGGGACCGCCCCTCACCGGCGCTCCGCTACCCGCAGACCGCGTACCGTCGTGGAGCACGTGAGGCCGTGGACGCGCGACGTGCGGAAGGGGGGCAGCGGCGGGACGCTCGAGCGGTCCCGACCGAGGGGCGGGGTCAGTTCCGGCAGCGGGAGCAGTGCCCGAGGAGCTCGAGGCGGTAGCTCACGATCTGGAAGTCGGTCTTCCTGGCCACCGAGTCCAGCCACGAGGAGAGGTTCACGTCGTCGACGTCCGCCACCCGGCCGCACGAGAGGCAGCGCACGTGCTCGTGCTCCTCCGTCCGCCCGTCGTAGCGGGCCGGTCCCTCCCCGATGGACAGCTTGCGCGCCAGACCGCACGACACGAAGGCCTCGAGGGCCTTGTAGACGGTGGCGAGGCTGATGTCCGGGATCGTCTCCCGGACGGACGTGAAGATCTCGTCGGCGGTGGGGTGGGAGCGGGAGCTCCCGAGCACGGAGTACACGGCCGAACGCTGGGCCGTGAAGCGGTGGCCGTCGGCTTCGAGGGCCTCTCGCAGCTCGGCCTCGAGCTCGTCGCCCTGTCGGTCCTGTTCGCTCGTCGTGGTCACGGCTCGCGGTCGTCCTGACGCGTTCGCGGATCGGGGCATCCACCGGATCGGCGGCGCCCATCTGCCGCCACCAAGCTAAGGCTCCGCGTCCCCCGTTTCAACGTCCTCGAGACCCGGCGTCCCCCCGCGTCGCGCCCCACCGCCGTCGCCCGCCGCCGCCTCCGCGCCGGCTCCTTCCCCGGCTTCCGGCTCCGGCCGCGGGACGAGGGCCTCCCACCGCTCCCTGGACCCCTCGATCGAAACGTGGCGGGGGTCGGCCTCCTGGTCGATCCTCCGGCGGAACCGTTCCAGGAGGCGCGGGAGCCGGTCGGCCGGCACGGCACCGTGCTCGGTCACCTCGTGATCGGGCCCGGCCGGCGGCGCGGAGGCGCCTTCCGGTCCGGAGCCGGGGTCTCCGCCGGCCTCCCGGGCGCCCTCCGCTCCGGGGTCCCCCTCCCGTGAGCGGCGGCGGAGCCCCGACGTGTACAGCCGGAGCCGGCCGTCGGCCAGGTAGCGGGACAGCAGGACGAACTCCGAGGACTCCTCCAGCTCGGGGAGCGGAGGGAAGATCCACACGCCGCCGATCTCCGCCGGGTCCACCCGCAGCTCGACGTCCCGCAGCCGCTCGATCACGGGAGCGGAGGCCGCCTCCGGGAGCCCCGGGTCGGCCGGAGCCTCGTGCCGCTCGATCACGTCTTGCGGGACGCCTCTCGCACCCGCTGCACCACGGCCTCTCTCACCTCGGCCAGCGGACGCTCCACCAGCGCCCCTGCCGCCTGGCGGTGGCCGCCGCCGCCGAAGTCGCGGGCCACGGCCGCGACGTCGACCGGACCGTTGGAGCGGATGGAGATCTTGGTGCGGCCGCTCGCCAGCTCCCGGAACAGGATCGCCACTTCGGTCCCCTGCAGCCGCCGGGGATACTCGACCAGCCCCTCCCGGTCCTCTGCGCTCGCCCCGGTCTCGTCCACGTCGCTGGCGCGGATGGACACCCAGGCCAGCGCGTGCTCCTCGTCCACCTCCAGAGTGCCGAGGGCCCGCTCGAGGAGGTCGAGGCCCTGGGGCGTGTAACGGGCGAACAGGTGCCGGAACATGTCCTCGACGTCCACGCCGGCCCGGAGGAGCTCGGCGGCCACGGCGTGGGCGCGGGGCGTGGTGTTCCCGAACCGGAAGGAGCCCGTGTCGGTCACGATCGCCACGTACAGGGCCCGGGCCTGCCGAACGTCGGGCCGTCCGCCGTCCAGCGTCACGAGGTCGTAGACGAGCTCCCCGGTGGCGCACGCGCCCGGATCGAGGACGACCGTCTCCCCGATCGCGTCGGGTGTGGGAGGGTGATGGTCGATGACCAGGATCTTGAGCGTGTCCATCCGATCGGCCACGGCTCCCAGCCGGGACGTCTCGGACGTGTCCAGGACCAGCACCGTGTCGGCGTCCTCCAGGGCGCGGCGCCCCTCCCGGTCCTCGGGGGTCCAGGCCGGCCGGTCCCCCAGCAGGAAGGCGAACGAGTCGGGGAACGGGGTGGGGTTCACGATGGCGACCTCGCAGCCCATCGTCTCGAGGTGGAGGGCCGCCGCGATCTCGCTCCCCGCTCCGTCGCCGTCCGCGTTCACGTGGGTCGTGAGGACCACGCGGTGGGAGCGCTCGAGGGCCTCACGCACGTCCTCGAGGGCCGCACGTCGCTCGGGCGCCGGGGAGCTCACCGGGCGGCGCTCACCTCGGTGTTCAGCCATGGTCGTGGGACTCGGCCGCGATCAACCGGTGGTGCCGGATCCCGGGCCCCCGGCCGGGCCGGGTCCCGCACCGGCCACGCCCGCGTCGGGCTTCGGCTGGCTGAGGATGCGGTAGAAACACCACACCATGAGGCCCGTCACGCTGGCCATGCTCACGCCCATGAACACGGCGGCGAACGTCGTCAGTCCAGTCTCCTGCATCTGCCTCGACTCCTTCCCGCCTGCTGAATGGGGCCGCGTCAGCCGCCCGGGCTCTCGTACTCCGAGCGCCGCCAGCCTACCCGGATCAGATAGAGGCCGACGAGGCCCATCAGGACGATCAGGCCGCGGCTGGCCCACCGGTAGGGAATGTTCTCCGGGTTCGACACGCCCTCCATGAGGAACGTGGGAATGGCGTCGTTCCAACCCCACCAGGCGAACAGCACCAGGAGGAAGGCCGGCGTCACCCACTTCATGATCGGGCGGAAGACCTGCGGGACCCTGATGTCCGCGCCCCGGTGCATCTCCTCCCATCCCCGGTCCATGCCGTACACGTGAGCGAACAGGATGATCTCGATGGTGGCCAGAACCACGAGGCCGAACGTCCCGGCCCAGTAGTCCCACTCGTCCATGAAGCCGAAGTTGTAGAAGACCACGTGCGTCAGGCCCAGGACCAGGGCCACGAGCATGATCCCGTAGGCCGCCTTCTTCCGCGTCCAGTCGAACTGCTCCTGCAGGAAGGCGACCGTCGGGGTCGCGAGCGCCACGCACGAGGTGATCCCCGCGATGAACAGGAGGAAGAACCAGAGGAAGCCGAAGAGCTGGCCCCAGATCGCCGGGCCGGGCAACCCCTGGAAGACCACGCCCATGGCCACGATCCCGAGATCGAAGGTGCCGCCCTTGGCGATGGCCACCGCCCCGGTCACGCCGAAGAACACCACGGCGGCCGTGATCGCGATCGTCCCGCCGAGCACGACCTCCGCGAACTCGTTGGTGGCCGCGGTGGAGAGGCCGGTGAGGGTCACGTCCTCGTCCGCGTCCAGGTAGGACGCATAGGCGTGCACGTGCCCCGCGCCCAGCGACAGCGTGAAGAACATTTGCCCCGCCGCCGCCAGCCACACCTTGGGGTCGCCCAGGCTGGACCACTTGGGGTTCCAGATGAAGTTCAGCCCCTGGGCCGGGCTCGCGGCGTGGGCCGGGAGCGTCAGGACCCGGATCATGAGCACGATCGCGAAGGCGAACAGGAGCGGCATCCCGATCAGCGCCAGCTTCTCGATCCCGCCGCTGATCCCCCTGGCCAGGACCCACCCCAGGAAGGCCAGCGTGATGACGAAGAACACCAGCGCCAGCCACCCTCCGTGCATCGAGGGGTCGAAGATGTTCTGGTAGGAGTAGAGGTACTGCCGCATCTGGCTCAGCTCGCCGAGCCCGAAGTAGTCGCCCGCGATGCTGAAGAAGCTGAAGCCCAGCATCCAGGAGACCACGTACGTGTAGTAGATGAAGATGACGAGGGGGATGAGGAGGCCGAGGACGCCCAGGTACTTGGCCCACGGCTTCTTCCGGTCGGTGAGCGCGTCGAACATGCCCGGCAGGCTGCCGTGCCCGAAGCGTCCACCGAACCTCCCGATCGTCCACTCGATCCACATGAGCGGGATCCCGAGGATAAGGAAGGAGACGAAGTACGGGATCATGAAGGTCCCGCCGCCGTTCTGCGCCGCCTGGACCGGAAATCGAAGGAAGTTCCCGAGCCCGACGGCGTTCCCCGCCATGGCCAGGATGAGACCGATCCGGGTGGCCCACTGCTCCTTGTTGTGCGTCTCGACGCTCACGCGGTCCTCTCCCCCTGTTCCGCCGTCCCATCCGACTCGAGGGCCGCCCGCCGTCCGACCGGCGACCGGGGACGCTATCCCGGCCGCGTCCGTCGCGTCAAGGAACGCGAGGCGCCGGAAGTTCCGTGCGGCCTCAGGATCCGAGCCCGCCCACGATCTTCGCCCAGGTCGATCCGAGATGGACCCAGCGGCCCGACGTTCGACCCTCGATCCGACCCGCGGCCAGGGCCGCGAGGAGGCCGGCGGGGCCCTCGAAGGGACGCACCCCCACCCGCCCGCGGCCGATCTCGGTGAGGAGATGGGCGTCGCTGCCGGCGCCGAGCGGGAGCCCCCGGGCCTCGCCCCACCGGCGGGCGCGGACGTTGGCCGCCGGATCGTGGCAGCGGGCGTTGAACGCCTCGACCGTATCGACGCAGTCGGCCACGCCCTCGAGGAAGGCCTCGTCGGTCCCGCGCCGCGCGTCGAACGGATGGGGGAGGTAGACCACCCCGCCCTGCTCGTGGATGGCGTCGGCCACGTCCCGGAAGCTTCCGCCGGGCGGGACGTGGCGCTCGAGAAAGAGCCCGATGAGGTCGAGGCCCTCGGCCGTCCTCACCTCCTCCCCCACGATGACGCGCTCCGCGTCCAGGTCCCGGGCCTCGAACGCGCCCTCGATGCGGTCGTGGTCGGTGATGGCGATCCGCTCGAGCCCGACCTCCCGGGCCCGTCGGAGCACGTCGGCCGGCGCGCTCCGGCAATCGTGGGAGGCGCGAGTGTGCGTGTGGAGGTCGACATGCCAGGTCGACGCGTCCGCCCCCGAGGCTGGCCCGTCCGCACCCGGGGCGGCGGCACCGCCCGGACCGCTCACGCGCCGGCCTCGCTAGCCGCGCCGCCCTCCGCCGCCTCCCGTTCCTCGCCCCAGGCGAGGATCCGCTCCCAGGCCGTGCGCGCGCGACGCTCCAGCTCCTCCCGTCCGCCGGCGTTCTCGATGACGAGATCGGCGGCCTCGCGCTTCCGACCGGCCGCCCACTGCGCCGCCTCGATGCCCTCGAAGGTGGACTCGTCGAGTCCCCGCTCCTCGACGATCCGCCGTCGGCGGACCCGGGCCGGCGCGTCCACGACCACCACCCGGTCGAACTCGTCCTGGAGCCCCGTCTCGAACAGGAGCGGAATCTCGACCACGACGATCCGGGCCCCGGCGCGGCGCGCCGCTTCCAGCTCCCGGCCGCGGAGATCCCGGACGGCGGGGTGGACGATGGCCTCGAGGAGCTCGCGCTCCTCCGGGCGGCCGAACACTTCCTCCCGCATGGCGGCCCGGTCCAGGCTGCCGTCGTCGTTCAGGACGCGATCCCCCCAGCGCCCCCGGATCGCCTCGAGGGCCGGGCTCCCGGGCTCGACGGCCTCCCGGGCCAGCTCGTCGGCGTCGACCCTCCAGGCGCCCCAGGCCTCGAACAGGCGGCCGACCGTGCTCTTGCCGGCGCCCACGGTGCCGGTGAGGCCCACCAGGATCACCCGGCCTCTCCGCCCGCTTCGCCCTCCGACGTCTCGATGATGGCCCGGCCCTCCTCCCCGGACACCCCTGCCCCGAGCTGGGTACGGAAGTCGTCCAGGAGGGAGGCCAGCAGGTCGTCGACCTCCCCATCCGAGAGGGCGCGAAGCGGGATCTGCGCCCCGGCCAGCATGCCGTGGCCTCCGGCCGAGCCCCGCTCGCCGATCACCCTCCGGACCAGGTCGCCGGCGTGGGCCCCCGGCTCGTACGTGCGGACCGAGAACAGCAGATCGTCGTGGTAGCGGCCGCAGGCGATCACCCAGTCCACGCCCTCGACGCGCATGAACATGTCGGCCAGCTCGGCGCCGAGGTCGGGATAGTCGAGCCGGCCCACGGGGACCCACATCAGGCCGCCGAAGCGGCGCGCCCTCTCCAGCGCTGCGTGCACGGACTGCAGGTAGGTGGCGGGCACCCTGGCGTGTCGGATCCGGGAGATCGAGGCGGGGTCCGACCGGGGGTACAGGTACAGGCTGGCTTCCACGTCGGCCGCGGAGACCTCGCGCCCGAGGTCCATGGTCTCCGACTGGATGCCGTAGAAGAGGGCGGTGGCCAGGGGCCGCTCCGGCTCGAGGCCCGCGGCACGCAGGTACTCGACCAGGATCGAGCAGCTGGCGCCGTAGTCGGGCCGCACGTCCGAGTAGGTGGTCGCGGCGGTCTCGGGGCGCACCGGATGGTGGTCGATCACGATCGTGGCGATCCGGCCCGCCGGGAGAGAGTTGTTCCCGGTACGGGGCTGCGTGTCGACGAGAGCCACGAGGGTGGAGGCCGGGATCTCGAGGGCGCCCATGCGTTGGAAGTCCGCGCCCAGCTCACCGATCAGGGCCCGGTTCTCCGCCCTCCCGACGATGCCGCCGAAGGCCAGGCGCGTCTCGACTTCCGCCGACTCGCGCAGGAGGAAGGCCAGCGCCGCGGCCGACGCGATCGCATCCGGATCCGGGTTGTCGTGGGTGAGGACGAGGACCCCGGCGGCGTCCTCGACGGCCCCGAGCAGGTCGGAGAGGCGGAGGGCCTGGTCGACCGTGGTCTCGGCCGGCCGCATCGGTCCGGCAGCGGCATCCGCGGCGGGGTCTCCTCCCCCGCCCGTCTCCGGCGCCGGCCCCTCCGTATGGCTCACGGCTCAGTCCGAGCAGTCGCCGTGCGGGTAGGGATGCCCGCAGTTGGGACAGTGCCCACCCTTGCAGCCCATGAGGCGCACCGGAAGCGGAACCCCGCAGCGCAGGCAGGGCTCGGTCTCCTGCCTCTCCTCGCTCCGCCGGACGGCCTCGCGCCGCGCGGCGCGCCCCGCGCGGCTCAGCCGCTCCACCCGAACGCTCCGGTCAGGAACGGGTTCGACTCGGCCTCCCGTCCCACCGTGGTCTCGGGACCGTGGCCCGGCCACACGACCGTGTCGTCCGGCAGGGAGAGGATCTTCTCGCGGATCGAGGCGAGGAGCGTCCCGGCGTCGCCGCCCGGGAGGTCCACCCGGCCGACCGATCCGGCGAAGACGCAGTCGCCCACGAAGGCGTGGCCGGGAGCGCAGAACACGACGCCGCCCGGCGAGTGGCCCGGCGAGTGGCGGACCTCCAGCGCGAGGCCGGCCAGCTCCAGGACCTGTCCGTCCTCGAGCGCACGATCGGGGGGCGGGGGCTCCTCGATCTCGAGGCCGAAGGCGGCAGCCTGCTGGAGCGCCGCGTCGTAGAGGTCGCGGTCGGCGGGGTGGAGGTAGATGGGCACGTCCCACCGCCTGCGCACGCCCGCGACGCCGCCCACGTGATCCAGGTGGGCGTGGGTGAGGAGGATGGCCTCGGGCTCGACCCCCCGTTCCCCGAGGGCCGCGATCACCCTGTCCGGCTCCGCTCCCGGATCGATCACGACGGCGGTCCGGCCATCCTCGCGCAGCACGAGGTAGCCGTTGGCCTGTATCGGCCCCAGGACCAGGCGCTCTATCTCGAGGGGGACCCGGTCCACGGAATCCGGACCCGGATCGGCGTCAGACCGCGAAGGAGCTCCCGCAGCCACAGCCGCCGGTGGCGTTCGGATTGTCGAACGTGAAGCCCGAGCCCTGGAACGTGCTCCTGTAGTCGATGGAGACGCCCTCGAGATACTGCGCCGAGAACGGGTCCACGAACAGCCTCACGCCGCGCTCGTCGAACACGAAGTCGTCCTCCCGCGCCGACGATTCCAGGTTCATGGAGTACTCGAAGCCCGAGCAGCCGCCCGGGATCACGCTGAGGCGAAGCCCTCCCGCGCCCGCCTCCATCTCCTCCTCGACCATGAAGTCGCGGACCTTCTCGGCCGCCAGCTCCGAGAGCCGGATGCCGAGGCCTTCGTCCTGCCGCTCCGTCCGTGTCGTCGCGTCCATGGCGCCACCGCTCCGTGGGAGACTCCGCTCGGGGGACCGTCGGTCCCCCGAGAACATGCTAGATTCCGGCCGAAAGGGGTGTCAAGCGGGCGCTGCGCCCGCCGTGGCCTCCTCCGGCGCGCTGTCGGCCGGCTGTCCGGGCTCGTCCGACCCGGCCTTCTCGGCCAGGTCCACAAGGTACTTCTCGGCCGCGAACACCGCCGTGGTCGCGTCCCCGACCGCCGTCGTGATCTGACGGACGAGCTGCGAGCGGACGTCGCCCGCAGCGAACAGCCCCGGGATCGAGGTGCGCATGTCCCGGTCCGTAAGGAGATATCCGCCCGCGTCGTGCTCGACGTGCTCGGTGAGGATCCCGGTGTTCGGATCGAACCCGATGAATATAAACACTCCCGTGACGTCGAGTTCCGAGCGCTCGTCGGTGTGGACGTCCCGGAGCGCCAGCGAGGTGACGCCGGACGCGTCGCCCCGGATCTCCTCCACCACCGTGTTCCAGGTGACCTCCGCCTTCGGGTTCCGGAACAGCCGCTCCTGGACCACGGCCTGGGCCCGGAACTCGTCGCGCCGATGGATGACGTGGACCTTCTCGGCGTAGCGGGTCAGGAACTCGCCCTCCTCGACGGCCGAATCGCCCCCTCCCACGACCGCGATGGTCTGGCCCCTGAAGAACGCCCCGTCGCAGATGGCGCAGTAGCTCACGCCCCGGCCCCTGAACTCCTCCTCACCGGGGATCCCGAGCCGACGCGGCGTGCCGCCCGCGGTGAGCACCACCGCGGGCGCCCGGTAGACGGTCCCGTCGGCGCACCGTGCCCGGAAGCGGCCCTCCTCGTCGCGCTCGAGCGCCTCGACGTCCGCGTACGTGGCCTCGACGCCGAACCTTGCCGCGTGCTCGGACATGAGACGGGCCATCTCCATCCCTCCGACCTCCTCGAGGCCGGGATAGTCGTCGACCAGCTCGGTGAGCAGGAGCTGGCCGCCCGGCGCGCCGCGCTCGAGGAGCACCGCGTCCAGCTCGGAGCGGCCCGCATACAGGGCGGCGCACAGCCCCGCGGGGCCCGCACCGACGATGAGGAGCTCGTGATCCTTGATCTCGGTCATGGCCTACTCGATACCCTCGAGGTTCCCGTCCGCTCCACGATGGCCTCCATCCAGGCGAGGGGGACCTCCTGGGAGCCCGGCTCCGCCTCGTGGGCCCCGTCCCGGCCGTGCCAGTCCGATCCCCCGCCGCACAGGAGTCCGCGCGCCTCCGCCAGCGCCCCCAGCTCGCGCCGCATGTGCTTGCGGTGGGAGGGATGGAGGACTTCGATGCCGTCCAGCCCCGCGTCGATCCAGCGCTCGATGTCCCCGAGCGAGTGCTCACGGCCCGGGTGGGCCACGAGGACGACGCCGCCCGCGGCGTGGGCCCGCTCGATCACCTCCTCCGGCGGGGAGGGCCGCTTCTCCACGAACGCGGGCCGGCCTCGCGACAGGTACCGACCGAACGCCGTCCGCTCGTCCCTCACGAGCCCCTCCTCGACGAGCGCCCGGCCGATGTGCGCGCGCGTCGGCACGCCGCCCACGGCGCGGGACTCGACCTCCCGGTACGGAAGGTCCACCCCCAGCTCCCCGAGCCTGCGGACGATCTCCCGGGCGCGCCGGACCCGGTCCCGCCGGTAGACCTCGAAGTACTCCAGGAGGCCCTGGTCGGCCGGATCGAAGCCGTAGGCCAGGAGGTGGATGGAGCGGCCCGGCTCGTTGGCCGAGAGCTCGGCGCCGGGCAGGAACCGGAGGCCCAGCCTCGAGGCCTCCCGAGCGGCCTCCTCGAGCCCGCCCACCGTGTCGTGGTCGGTGAGCGCGAGCCCCGCGAGACCGGCCTCCGCGGCCCGGCGCACGACGGCCGCGGGCGGCTTCGTCCCGTCGGATGCGGTGCTGTGGAGGTGGAGGTCGACCCGCTCGCCGCCCCGGCTCACGCGTAGGTGCGGGGGAAGTCCAGCGATCGGCTGGCCGCGAACAGCTCCTCGAGCTCCCGCTCCGAGAGGGCCTCGAGCTCCCCGGGACCGTCGATCCTCTCGCGGGGGACCTCCACGACGCGATAGGGACGCTGGCCCGAGGTCTCGCAGAAGAAGAGCACCGTCCGCACGCCCGGACCCGACGACTGCTGCCCGAGTCGGGCGCGCCACCGGTCTCCGTCCGCCCTGATCCCTCTGCTCATCGCCCCTCCCCGCTGCCTGGCCTCGTCCTCGCGCCCCGAGCGGGGGCTCCGCTGGGGATCACGCCTCCCGGACCGAGACCGCCGCCGCCACGGATCGCCTCACGGTCGTCGACGTCCCGCCCACGAGCACTTCGAGCGAGCCCTCATCGCGCCCCGGACCCCGAACCTCCACGCGGACGCCCGGGAACAGACCCGCATCGCCCGCCTCCCGCAACCGGCCGGGCTCCTGGTCCTGGACCTCTCCCACGATGAAGATCTCACCCGGGGGAGCCTCGACGAGCGGGATGACGCGCCGCGAATCCACCTGGCCGTCCGCGGCCGGGATGGGCGAGCCGTGAGGATCTTCGTCCGGCTCACCGATCGCCCGCGCCATCCGATCGATGAGCTCGTCCGAAGCGGCGTGCTCGAGGCGCTCGGCCTCGGCGTGCACGCCGTCCCATCCATAACCCAGCTGCTCGATCAGGTACGACTCGATCACCCGGTGGCGTCGCAGGATCCTCAGGGCGGCCGAGCGGCCCGCCGGGGTGAGGCGGACGCCGTGATAGGGCACGTGGTCGACGAGCCCTCGCTCCGCCAGCCCCTTGATCATGTTCGTGACCGAGGGCGCCGCGCGCCCCAGGGAGTCCGCCAGGTCCGAGGTGGACACCGCGCTCCCGTCCCCCTCCAGACGATAGATGGCCTTCAGGTAGTCCTCCGCGGCCCGTGACGCCGCCCGGGACCCGTTCGCGCTCCGCCGTGCCTTCCTCACCGCTGCATCCCTCCACCCGTCGAATCTCAATCGGGGAGGTAGCTCTCCTCGCCCGAGAGCCCCGCCAGCAGGGTGGCGATCAGCTCGGACGCCGCCTCGACGTCCTGCGCGGCCACCATCTGGCTGGGGCTGTGCATGTACCGGTTCGGCACGGACACCACGGCCGTGGCCACCCCGGACCGGGCCGTATAGATCGAATCCGCGTCCGTCCCCGTGGCCGACGGAGCGGCGAACACCTGAACGGTGATCCCCGCCTCGGCCGCGGCCCCGGTGAGCAGCCCGTAGAGGACGGGGTTCACCACCGCCCCCCTCGACAGGACCGGCCCACCTCCAAGATCTACATCGCCGTACTCCTTCCGGTCCACCGACGGGTGGTCGGTCGCGTGTGTCACGTCGATCGCGATCGCGGCCGTCGGCTCCAGGCCGAACGTGCCCGGGGCGGCGCCTCCCCCCGATCGGTAGCCGATCTCCTCCTGGGTCGTCGCCACGGCTACCGCGCGGACCCCCAGGCTCTTACCGCTCACCCGGCGGAGCGCTTCGAGCGCCACGAGCGCCCCGATCCGGTCGTCGATCGAGCGGGCCGCGAACCGCTCGTTGGCCAGCTGGATCGTCTCGCCGTCGAGAACCGCCACGTCGCCGACGCGGACCCGGGAGGTGGCTTCCTCCCGGCTCGTGGCGCCGATGTCGATCCACAGATCCTTGATCTTGACGGCCTTCTCCCGGTCGTCGCGGTCGATGAGGTGAATCGCCTTGCGCCCGATCACGCCGGGAACGATGCCGTCGTCGCCCAGGATCCGGACCCGCTGCCCCACGAGGACCTGCGGGTCCCAGCCCCCGACGGCCTGCACGTAGAGGTACCCATCGTCGTCGACATGGTGGATCATGAGGCCGATCTCGTCGATGTGGCCGGCCAGCATGACCCGCGGCGCGTCCTCGGGGCCGACGGCGGCGAAGCTGTTGCCGTGCACATCCAGCCACACCTGGTCCGCGAAGGTCTCGGCCTCCTGCCGCCACACGCGGGCGGGGGCCGCCTCGTATCCGGACGGCCCGCGCGCGTCCAGCAGGCGGGTGAGGAACTCACGCATGGTCTCGTTCATGACACCGCCATGGGTCGGGTGGGAAACAGGGCTCGAACCGCGGGAGCGGGTCCGGCCGGCGCGCACGAGGGGCCGCCCGGCGGCTCGTCCGTCGCCGGACCGCCGTCGGCCGTTCTCTCCGTCGTGTCGCTCACCGGAGGCACCCCTGGTTCCGTATGTGTGAGTCGAGAGCGTCGTGCGGGCGCTGGCGCGCCGTGGAGCCGGGCCTTCACCGGCTCGCAGACCCGGGAAGGAGTTGAGCAAGGCTACGCCACCGCCCCGGGAGGAGCAAGTCCCGCGCCCCGGTGAGAATCGGACGACGACGCGTCCTCACGACCCCGGGCGGTCGGGACCGGACGGGGGGGCGAACAGGGTGTCGGCGAGCGGCGGATCGATCACCACGTCGCTGATACGCAGCTCCTTGGTGACCCGTCCTCTTTCGTCCACGTAACGCCTTGTGCCCACGTAGGTTATGGGTCCTGCCGCCCGGAAGTGGCGCCACAGTGTGCGGTCTCGCGTCTCCGTGCCCTGCTCGATGTAGTCGACCTCCTCCGGGAAGGGGTCGGAGTCCCGGAACTCGTAGAAGTAGCGGTCGCCGGGGTGGACTCCGACGTCGGAGCCGAAGCCGACCCGCACCTCGACCCCTCCGCCCTCGAGGCGTCGGGCGTCGAGATTCGCACCGGGATCTCGCAATTTGAAAGGGAGGCCGAACCAGTAGAACACGTCGCGCGCCACGTATTCGGCCTCCTCCACGGCCGGATCGTCGGGCGGGAGCGGGGTCCCGTTCAGGGCGGCCCAGGCCGTGTCCCCGTTGAAGACCTGCACGTAGAGGCCCTCCGCCTCGGGACGCTCGATCCGCGCTTCCTCCCCGCGGGCCGTCTTCCGGAGCGTGACGCGGCGCGGCCGCATGCGCCGCACCTTCCCCGTGCTGTCGTACCACACCGTGTTGACCGTATAGCGGGCACGCTCGATGGAGCGCCACGCCCGCATGCCACCCGCCGCCTCGATCCACGCCCCCACGGCGGAGTCGGCCAGCGAAGCGGCGTCCGGGCGCGGCGCGGATCCTCCGCCTGCGCGCGCGCCGCCGCCCCCGCAGGCCGCGAGGAGGACCACGGAGACCACCACTGTCGGCCGAAGAAACCCGAAGCCAGTCATGGGACGCAAGGTAGGTCGAGGACCCGGCCGATCCAAGATGCGGACCGTTCGTGAGCCTCCCTCCCCTGCGCGGGCGCGGCTTGCGGATCGAGCGTGCGTCCGTCTATAGTCGACTATGTCATGGTCTACGTAACGACTATCATATTTATCGCTGCCCATCTATAGAGCGCGACGATCATAAGGGGAGGCCCACGTGGCGAAGACGGTGGAAGATGTAATGAAGATGGTCGAGAAGGAGCTCGACCGGGACCCGGACATCTCGAACGAGGCGCTGTACCAGAAGGCCCGGAAGATCGACGGGTCGATCGGCGATCTCACCCTGCGCCAGTTCCACGCGCGCTATCCGCTGCAGGTCAAGCGTCGGCGCGCTGCCGCGAGCGGACGCTCGAAGAGGAAGAAGCGGACCCCGGGCCGGGGGCGCGCGAAGAAGTCCGCTCCGGAGTCCGGAGCCGATCGGGACGCGGTCCGGGAGATCCTGCTCCGGCTGGCGCGCGAGGTGAGCGCCGCCGAGGGTAAGGCCGCCATGATCGACCTGGTGGTGGGCCTGGACCGTTACGTGGACGAAGTCGTGAAGGCGGCGAACGGAGCCGGCGGCTGAGGTCGGCCGCTCACTCGTAGCGCAGCGACTCCACCGGATCCACGGCCGCCGCCCGGCGGGCGGGGAGGACCCCCGCGGCCAGACCGATGGCCACGAGGATCCCCACGGAGATGAAGGCGATCGGCCAGGAGAGTCGCGGGTTCAGGAGGTAGACCATCGCACCGCTCTCCCCGGCCGGGATCGCGTCCACGCCCAGGATCACCAGCGAGGCGATCCCGAGGCCCAGGAGCCCGCCGGCCAGGGCCAGGAGCAGGGCCTCGAACACGAACTGGGCCACGATGTGCCCGCGCCGGGCTCCGAGGGCCAGCTTCACGCCGATCTCGGGCGTCCTCTCCCGCACGGCCACCACCATCACGTTGGCCAGCCCCACCCCGGCGACCAGGAGCGTGAAGGCTCCCACCAGTCCGAGGAAGATCTGGATCCCGAGCCCGATGGCCCGGTTCGTCTTCGCATCCTCGATGAAGTCCCAGATGGCGAGCGCGTGCTCGTCGGTCGCGGCGAATCCGTGTCGCCGGCCCAGGACGCGGTACAGCTCGGACTTCACGAAGGCGGCGTGGCTCACGTCCCCGGGGCGCACCAGGAGGTGGTCCACGTAGCGGTCGCCGTATACGGCCCGGAAGGTCGAGGCCGGGATGATGGCCCGCTCGGCGTCGGGCCCGTTGTTCGAGCTGTCCTGGAACTTGGGCTCCATCACGCCGATGACCGTGAACGGGAGCCCGTCCAGCGACACCGTCCGGCCCACCGGGTGCCCTCCCGGGAAGAGCCGGGCGGCGATCGAGTCGCCCAGGAACAGGACGCGCCGCTTCTCGGCCACGTCCCGCTCGTTCAGGAAGCGTCCGCCCGCCGCCGCGTACATGTGGCGCATCTCGCCGAACGGAGGCGTGACGCCCTCCATGTAGGTGTTCGTCTTGTGACCGTCGACCTCCAGGCTGGCCCGCTGTCCGTAGGAGGGGCTCACCATGTCGACCTCGGGGATCGAGCGGCGCAGGAGCGTCAGGTCGTCCTCCGTGAGCCGCACGGACCGGCCGCGGGGGAGGCCGTGATAGGGCTGGCTCGTCGTCCCGCCCCACACCATGAACATCCGCTCGCCCGCGTTGAGGAGGCCGTCCTCGAGCTCGTGGCGGAGCCCCTCCCCGAAGGCCAGCAGGAGGACCACCGACATGCTCCCCCACACCACCGCGAAGCCGGTGAGGAGCGCCCGTGTCTTCTGCGCCTTGAGGTCACCCCAGAACTCCTCGAGCAGGATCCGCCACATGTCCGGCTACCTCAGGTCCTGAGACACTCGACGGGGTCGAGCGACGCCGCCCGCCTGGCCGGGAACAGGCCCGCCACGAAGCCGATGACCCCGAGGAGAGCCACGGTCACGAGGAGGACGGCTCTCGAGATGGTCGGCGTGCCCACGAACTCCTGCATCGGCACCAGCCCCAGCAGCGAGACGATGCCGACCGACAGCCCGAAGCCGAGGAGCGCCCCCAACGCCACGATCGCGAAGGTCTCGGCGAAGAAGGCCGCCAGGATGTCCCTCGCCCGCGCCCCCACGGAGCGGCGGATCCCGATCTCCCGTGTCCGCTCCTTGACCACGATGTACATGATGTTGGCCACGCCGACCCCACCCACGCTCAGCGTGAAGCAGCCCACGATCGCGAAGAACAGGTTGAAACCCAGGAACAGGTAGGAGAACTGGGTCTCCCACCGGCTCGTGTCCCACACCATCAGGGCGTCCGCGTCGTCGGCCGAGAAGCGGTACTTCCGGCCGAGGAGCTCGTAGACGCGCCGCTCGACCGCCTTCGTGACCCGGGGGTCCCGCGTCCGGTAGACGATGTCGCTGATGTACTCGTTCCCGAGCACCGCCCGGTGGGTGCTGGCCGGGATGAAGATCCGGTCCTTGTCCCGGGAGTTGTAGGAGGAGTTCTGCTGCTTGGGGACCATAACCCCGACCACCGTGAACGGGACCTCCCCGACGTACACCCGCCTCCCGAGGGGTGGCTCATCGCCGAAGAGGAGGGCGGCCAGCTCGTCGCCCAGCACGGCCACGCGGCGGCGGCCCTCCATGTCGAGGCGATCCAGAAAGCGCCCGCCGGGGGCGGGGATGACGTTCCGGAGCCGGCCGTAGACCGGCTCCACGCCCGTGATGTTGGGGTTGGCCGAGTGCCTCCCGTGCCGGACCGGGACCGCGCGGCTCGAGTACTCCGGGCTG